>ERZ773043.623-NODE-623-length-20607-cov-29.968081_pt1 | contig 20607 bp, 22 predicted proteins | sample MGYA00580636_ERZ773043 | MGnify/ENA primary metagenome ERZ773043 (study PRJEB29015, sample SAMEA2737992) | human oral metagenome | biome: human oral; feature: human-associated habitat; material: dental | place: China | collected 2065 ...
AAGCTATGCAAGTACTAGAAAAGTTGTATAAAGGGATGATTTAAATGAAATATGAAGTTTCTAAAATTTTGGAATCAATAGAAGATTTACAAAATAATATAAGAGAAGAAGATTATGGAGAATTAAATGATACTTGGGCTACTTCTATACAAAATGCTTGGTTGAAAGGAGCTAATCTTGATAAACATGGTACGGTATGGATAAGTAGTAAGTATTTACATACTTTATTACGTGTAAAGAAAAACTTAGTTAATTATCATCTTGCTACAATAGGTAGAGCTGGAGAAGATTACATTACTGGAACAGATTTTATCTTTTTACTTTCTAATATTTTTGATTCTGCAACTACTTTTCGTAGAAGAGATTATATTAGATATTCAGAAAAATTATATATTTTGATAAGAGATTCAGATAAAGCTGAAGTAATGAGAGCAAGGTACTATGAAGATCTTATTGATAAAAAAAATAAATTAAAAGCTCAAAGAATAAAAAAATATAAAATTAATATAGATGAATTGACTGGAGCTAATTTAAAAACTCAGACTGCTGAATTTTCACATATAAGAAGTGTAGCTATTTATCCTGATTTACAGCTTGAACTTGATAATGGGCTTATTGTCAATAAAAAAACTCATGAAATAATAACAGAAAAAGGAATACAAAATGAAGATGATTTATATACTTTATGTTTAGCACAAGGTTGGAATACTAAATGGTATAATTTTTATAAACAAACTTTTATATAAGATGATATAGAAGTATTTTAAATATATAAAAAATAAGGATAAAACTATGGTTAATAAAATTGAAGAAAGTTACAATAAATGCCTTAACCTTTTCAAAGAAGGTAAAAGAGATACAGAAGAATATAGAAAAGAACTTGAAAATGTAATAGATTTAGCTAAGGACAATAATGAATTTAAACTTTGTTATTTCAATGCTAAATTTAGATTAGCTCAATTCTATAATGAAAAGCATAATTATAATGCCGAAGGTAAAATCGTAGATGGAAAGGCTATGGCTCCTGAAGCGACCAATCACTATGTTTCTAAAATGACTAACCTTCCATACAAGGGAGATCAGTCAGCCAAGGAAGCGATTCAACGTGGCTTTGGCTTCATTGAGGATTATCCGGACGAGGCGGTAAATCCTCTGGAAAGCCAATTCAAAGTTCGGGATGCAGAAGGCAAGGAAGTCAATGGCCTCAAGATGTACCATGTGCTTTCGAAAGATTCTTTGACTGGTTCACTGAAGAAGATGGTGGAAGATTCTGGTATTTCTCCAACAGGAGCTTTCTATATGTGGGTAGCTGAGAAGCCGTCTGAATTCTATCAGGCCTATGTTCAGAAAGGGATGGATCTTTACTTCCATACTCCTATGAAAAACAAGGCTGGCTTTACAGGTGAGTACAAAAACCAGGTGCATCAGATCCAGTTCGGAAATGGTTACTATTCGAATATCGTGAAGAACCATGTTTCTATTCCAAAACCAGACAAGGTTAATAAGGATAAGGCTGGTGTGGTGATCAATGGCAAGACCTTGACTCCAGATACTGTCAACTACTATGAAGTGAAGCTGGACTACTCTAAATATAAGGGAATTGAACCAGATAAGGCCTTTATCAAAAAAGGTTTCTTCGGGGTGGATGACTTCCCAGAAGAAGCACTGGACATTGATCAGTCAGGAATTCAGATGTTGGATGAAGACGGAAAAGAAGTTAAGGGTCTTTCATCGAAGATCTACTCAAACTTAAAGGAAGCGCCAGAATCTGTTCGAGAAGCTTTCAAGGCTAAAAATAAGGAGCCAAAGGGGACCATTCAAGTCTTTAGCGCAGATGATCCGGAAGCTTTCTTTGAATCTTATGTTAAGACTGGAAAGGTTATTACCTTACATGTTCCAATGAAGATCAAGAAAGAGTTTGCGGAAAAAGGTGGTGAGTATAAGAATACAGCTTATCAAATTGACTTTGGTCAGTTGTATGAAACACCAACTGTAGTTAACCAGGTACCAAAACCTGAACCGAAGCCAGATCCTAAACCACAACCAAAACCTGAGCCAAAAACTCCAATTCAAGAAGTTCAGAAAGTGGATTCAGTTGCTACATTGCCGGAGACAGGGGAGCACGCCTCTGCAGAATTGTTGCTGGCTGGTTTAGCAATGGCCGGTGCTGCTGGCTTAGTCTACGGCAAACGTAAGAAAAAAGAGGCTTAGAAAGCTTTAAGTTAATCTATTTTTATGGTATAATAACGGTAAATCGCGAAGGAGAAGCATTATGAAATTTGGGAGTGATTTTAGTGTACTATGGGCTGCTATTTTTAAAATCTTTACGGCTCCCTTCTACTTAGTTCTTTGGTGTATCAATGTTGTGAAATCTGTTATCGGAATGTTTATTTTCTGGATTATAGCGAAGATATGTGTGACAATCGTATTGATTGGAGGATTAGCGATCATTCATCATCTATTCAAATTTCCAAGTGAAAATATCATTGATGGTATTTTTGGATGGTTTACACCCAATATATTAGGAATGCCTCATAACTCACTTATTACTGCTGGTCAAGTGGTTAGTGCTCCAAGAGGAGGGGAGATATTTTTTCCGTATCCGAGCATTGAAGTTCCAATTGTAATTGTACTATCCCTTCTTGTAGCGACTCTTCGAACGATTTATCGTGAGGAATTTGATTAACTTTAAAAATAGAATGGTGTTAAGCACTGTAGAAATTCTACAGTGCTTTTTGTTTTAAAAATTGAAATTAAAGAGGTATAAATTTAAATGGAAATTATTACAAAAATTATTACAGGTCTAGGCGTAGTCGGAACCATTACAGGTCTTATTTGGATCTGGAATGGTTCAGTTGACTACATTCAAGGAAGAAAGAATAAAGACAAGCAACGTCAAGATGATGGCGCTGATTCTATGACGAATGGTACATTCATGGCCGTTGCTTCTGTAGGGATTGCGGCCGCAATTGTTGCAGCCTTGTCTCAGTTAAAATTTTAGGAGTGGCCTATGAATTTAGATATTGGAGAGCTCACTAGTTCTCTTGCCAATTACAGTTCTGGTACTAACCAAGCTGTAACCATGATGGCCGATGCTGTCCGACCTATTGGGTATATCCTTCTAGGTCTTTTTTTCTGGTTTGAAATGGTATCTTGGTCACAAATGGTCAAGACAAGAGGCGGGGCTCTGACTCAAAAGATTTGGTTAGAAGCCTTGATAAAGTATCTATTTGCTTTCATTTTGATTGCAGCCTCATCCCAGATTTGTGATGCCATTCTGGAGCTGCTTAATATTGTGGTGAAGGTGATTGCTCATGTAACACCTTCAGTCAAAACGACAATTGATTCTAATATTTCTGGTGGGAAAGGCATCTTTGAAAAGACTATCATCACTTTAGTAGGAAAAGCTGCAAGTGGGGTAGCTAATATTGTGCTAGGCATTATTGTTTTCTTACGTTTCTTAGATCTCTACCAGCTCAAGGCTTTAGCTCCTCTATTGGTTTCGTTCTTTATGATGGATTCTTTACGATCGATAACAATCAACTTCCTGAAATATTTTGCGGCATCAGCCTTTATTGGAGTTATTTTAATTGTTGTTTCAGTGGTGTATGATTCGATTGTGGCAACAGATCTTCTTAAAGTAACAACTGCAGATAGTGGTACTTGGGGGACAGCTTTTGCTTCGATTGCTAAGGCGGTAATCTATATCTTTGTCATGGTTGGGACTGGCCGAAAAGCTAAGCAGCTTTTAGGCGTGTAGGGTATTAAGTTTTATATTAATACTGATAGAGTTATGGTATAATGAGTTATATCAATTTTTTGGAGGCTGATTATGGCAAACGATGTGATTCAAAAGATTAGAATTGACAGGCTGAATATTGCAGATCCTTTTTTTGACTCTCTAAGAGCTGACTATCCAGGATTTGATTCTTGGCTTAGAAGAAAAGGCGGAGAGGACGCCTATGTTTTAGTGGATAACAATCAATTATTGGGATTTTTGTATCTTAAAGATGAAGAGGAGGCTGATGATAGTATTACTCCTTCTTTTGATATGCGACGTCGTTTGAAAATTGGAACCTTTAAAATTGATTCTCATGGCACTGTTCTTGGACAGCGTTTCTTAAGCATTATCTTAAGAAAAATGTTGAATGATGGGCATGATTTTACTTATGTTACTTTGTTTCCTGGACAGACAGGTTTAATTAATCTTTTTGAGAAATTTGGTTTTCGTCAATGGGGAACAAAGAATAACGGGGAGTTAGTTTATTATAAAAATCTGACAGTCTTTAATAATGTCTACAAAGATTTTCCCAGAATTAATCTGAACACAGATTCTCAGAAGCATTTACTAGGAATTTGGCCTGATTTTCATACAAAATTATTTCCATATTCCAGATTAAATACAGAGCGAAAGCACATTGTTGAAGACCTATCATTTACAAATACGAGTGAAAAAATTTACTTATGTAAAATGCGGAATGTTTTGAATATGTTGCCAGGAGATTTAGTAACTATTTATCGAACAAAGGATAATAATAGGGCAGAATATTCTTCAGTTGCGACTTCGATTTGTACGGTTGTAGAAGTGAGGGATATATCTGATTTCGAGTCATTAAATGATTTTCTTGAATATTGTGAGAAAGGTTCTATCTTTACGCAAAGAGAATTATCTACCTTTTGGGAAAATAAACGATATCCATACATTATTAAGATGTTGTATAACGCTCCTCTGCAAAAACGGATTATTAGAAAAGAATTGATTGACCAGGTCGGATTGAATAGAGATGATTACTTTGGTTATTTGGCTTTAACAGATAATCAATTTTACAAAATTTTAAGAATGGGTGGAATAAATGAAAGCTTTATTATCAATTAAACCAGAGTTCGTAGAGGAAATTATAGAGGGAAGGAAAAAATTTGAATATCGAAAGAAACTTTTTAAGCGTTCGGACATTTCCTCTATTGTTGTTTACGCAACGAAGCCATATGGTAAAGTAGTTGGAGAATTCGAAATTGAAACTATTTTAGAAGAAAATATTGATAAATTATGGAGCGATACTAAGCACCTATCTGGTATTTCAGAAGAATTTTTCTATGAGTATTTTAAAGATAGAGATAGTGGTTTTGCTATTCAGATTAAAAGGTTTAAAGAATATAAAAAACATCTCGAACTATCAGAATTTGATTCTACAATAAAAGCGGCACCTCAATCTTTTTGTTATATAAGGAGGTACTAGTTTGAAATATATTTTATTAGTGGGTGTTCATGGTGTTGGTAAAACAACTTTATTAAAAAATCTAAAAAAGGATGTGCAATTTGTTGCCTTATCAATCAGCGACCTAATTCGTCAAGCAGGAAATAAAATACAGTCAACCGATAAGTTTACAAAAAATATTGCTAACAATCAAGAACTGTGGAAACAAGAATTAGCGACCTATCCATTTAAGGATAATGATGTTGTGATATTGGATGGACATTTTACCCTTTTGAATCATTCGAAGGAAATCGTCGAATTGCCTTTTTCTACTTTTGATGGTTTGGAAATCAGCAAAATTATATTGAAGACAGAACAACCTGTCGTTATTCGAGAAAGATTAGAGAAAAGGGATAATCAGAATTGGGAAAAAGAATTGATTGAGTCTTTTCAAAACAGAGAGCAGAATCGAGTTTTGGAATTCTCTCGTTTAAAAAATATTCCAGTATTCATTTATGATAGTAATTTAAAATTGGAGGATTTGAAACAATTTCTTTGCTAAATTACTAAATAAATTATTTGAGCAAATCTAAATAGATTTGCTATTTTTATGCTTTTTGATGGAAAGGAGTAATAATTATTGGAAACAATAAGTGACATTGGAAACAGGCAATTTAAAGCCTTACAAAAGCAATATGGGACAAGTGAGCTGAAAGAAAAAATCACTTCTCTTGAGCAAGAAATCACCCGTCTTTCTTGGTTTGCTTATGAACATGAATTGTTATCAGAGCCCTTATCAGATTGGGTTCTTTATGGGAGGGTGAAAATATCTGAACTCCCCCGTCCTATTCGGATGAGTGAGTATGGTGATGAGCTCTATATCTATGCTTGGCGCTATGCAGAGGCGAAACATGATGCATCTTATGGACTGAATATTCTTACTCTTCTTCAGGAAGATATGACTCATTGTGCTACAGCCGGTAGTATAACTCAAAAAGAGTATGCTCACCGCCTAGAACGGTGGATTAGATACATGGATCGTGGTAAAATAGCTTTCAAAGGAGATGAGAATTTTGAAAGCTATTTTCAGGAACAAAAAGAAGCTCACAGAAGTTTATTCGAGACTTACGGCTTATGAAAAGGAAATTAGGCTACTAAAGAATCAACTAAATGCTCTGGAAGAAGACTTACCAAGAATTGAAGAGTGTAATCATAGAGAAAGCATGATTCTTTTCAGTCAAATTCTTCAGGGGCGACGGATCATTATCACGGTGTGGCATAGCCTGAATTACAAAAAGCAGATAGACACGCTTTATTTTAGTTTGGATGACGGACAGGGAATGACTAAATACGCTCATTGTCTAGAAGTTAAAGTTCATTATAGCTGTCAAGATGGGCTGTTTAAACAGCTGGTAATAAAAGAATTCCTCGTAAGAAAACCGAATAGAGGGTATGGCAGTCTATTATTGAGGGAAGCACTGTTTCATATCAGCCAGCTATTCGGGGTTAAAACTAGAATTGTTGGAAAGCTATCTTTTGTTGATGAAGAAGATAAGGAAAACCATCAACGACGAGATCATCTGTATCAAAAGTTTGGATTTGCTGTCACAGAAGGCAAAATCTCACTTGATGAAATTCCTGTAGCTAAGATTATGAAGGAACGTGATAAATGGAATAAATAATTGCATTGCACTAACAGTTCTAAAAAGGACTGTTTTTTTAATGGAAAGGAAAATAGTTGAAAAAAATTGGTTCAGAATTTTTAAGAGAATTTGAAACGGAAGACAAACCAATTCTATATGGCATGACAGCTAGAATGATGGTCTTCTATTTATGTTTGGTCATAGCAATCTTAGGAACAGTTGCTATATATTTTCTTGGTCTACCTGATTGGTACATCTATCTTTGGGATGCTCTCTTTGTAGTTCCTGGAGCAATGTACGGTATGGGGATGACTAAGCGGTGGCGGATAAAAGAAAAAATCAATTTCTTTTTCCGGATTCAAAACAGAAACTACGAAACTAACTTTGGAAAGGTAGGAATTTATACAAAAGATGAGTTTATTCAAAAACAAAAGAGAAAAACTAGAAATCGCAGAAAAGAAAAAAATTGAGCGCTTGCGTCGTCAAATGAAGCCGACCACGCAAAACACTATCAACTATACTAGGCTGCATGAAGACGGCTTGATGCACATTGCACGGGATAAGTATTCTCGCAGCTTTAAGCTGGGAGATGCTTCTTACTCGACAGCTCAACAAGATGAAAAAGAGGGAATCATCGATACAACGATGGACGCTCTTAATTTACTAGATGAAGGCAGTAACTATCAACTCTTAGTAATCAACCGTCGAGTATCGGATAACTCCTTGCAGAATATCTTGTTTGAAGAAACGAACGATGGATTTGACGATTATCGTGAAGAGCTGAACGAGATGATCAAGGAACGGTTTACGACGCACGCAAATAATTTTGAGGTGCATAAATATATAACTATCTCAACAAATGCTGATGACCGCAAGCAAGCTCAGCTTCTCTTGCAGGATATCGGGGTAGCTTTGGGAACTCAGTTTCAGGAATCTGATATTACATTTAAGGAAATGGACGGTTTGGATCGACTAAAAGTCTTTTCTGAACTGTTACGAGATAATCCGTATGTCAATTTTGACTACAAAGAAATTGCTTTATCTGGTCTGACAACTAAATCATTTATTGCTCCAAACCGAATTGAATTTCAGGAAAAACGGATGGTCATAGATGATCGTTGGTGCAAGGTGCTCTATGCACGCCGCTATCCTAACTGGATGTCTGATCGTCTCATTCGTGATTTGACAACACTAGGGCTGGAGCTGGCTATTACGATCCATGCAGAGCCCTATGAGAATGTCGAAATCTTAGGGAAGATTGATGATGCAGAGACAGATGCAGAAATCGGGAAACTCCGCTCTAAGCGGAAAGCTGCTCAATCCGGTATCTTTGACGATGCGGTGGTAGCTGGAGTTGACCAAGAAATCTCTGAAGCTACCAAGAAATGGAGAGATGAAATCACTGAGTACGATCAGAAAATCTTCTCTGGCTTGATTGCAGTTTACTTCAAGGCAGATAGCTTAGAAGAGCTGGAGCGTAACGAGCAGAAGATCAAACGAGCTGGCCGGAAACTTGGTGTGGAGTTTGAAAATCTTTATTATTACGAGGAAGAGGCTCTGAATACGATTTTGCCTATTGGAGAGTGCTTCCTCAATGTGAAGAAAAACTTTATGCGGAAGATGACGACGGCTAACATTGCGACTCAGGTACCTTTTACCAACGTAGACTTAAAGTCGGATAGCCCATTGGCTCGCTACTATGGTCAAAATCAGTTGTCCAATAATATCATCACACTAGATCGGAAACGTGATCTGAATACAGGTTCTGGTGTTGTGCTGGGATCTTCCGGATCTGGTAAATCCACTACAATCAAAGGTGGTGAAGTCATTCCGACTTTGCTGAAATACCCAGAAGATCGGGTAATAATCGTAGACCCAGAAGATGAATACTCGGATATTGGCCGAGATTTTGGGGCGCAGATGGTGGATATTTCGATCGGCTCAAAAACGCATATCAATCTCTTGGATTTGCCAGATCTGGATCGGCTGGCCGAGGAAGACGATGATCCAATCGGGGACAAGGCAAATTTGTTAATGGGCTTGTTCGAATCCATTCTATCTGAAGTGACAGATGCCCAGATTGGGATTATTGACCGAGTAACCGGTCTGACTTATGAGCGGTACATGACAGAGGATTTCACTCCAACTTTAAAAGAGTGGCACCAGGTCTTGAAGGAGCAACCGGAGGAAGAAGCTCAGGATTTGGCTCTGGCAGTGGAAACTTATACAACTGGTTCGCAAGACATTTTTGCTCATCATACTAACGTGGATCTCAATCATCGCTTTGTTATCTTTAACCTGAAGAAATTGTCACATAAGCTGAAGCCTTTTGCTTTAATGGTTATTCAAGATTATATCTGGAATCAGATTGTCGAAAATCAAGGGAAATGTACCACTTGGGTTTACTTTGATGAAATGCAAATTTTATTTAAAAACAAGGCACAAGCGGATTTCTTTACAACGTTGTATTCTCGTATTCGGAAATACGGTGCGATTCCAACTGGTATTACGCAGAACGTGGAAACGCTGGCTGCAGTTGAAGAAGGTCGGAAGTTGCTCTCTAATAGTGAATTTATGATTCTTCTCAAACAAAAGCCTCAGGATTTAGCTATCTTAAAAGAGATTGTCAACCTGACAGATAAACAGATTCGCTATCTAGCTCGCCCTAAAGCTAAAGGAACGGGGTTAATTGTGGCCGGGCCAATTGTAGTACCGTTTGAAAACCCAATTCCTAAGAATACCAAACTTTATGATTTAGTCGCAACGGACGCTTAGGAGGCTGATTATGGATCAGGAAAAAGGCAGACCAAAGACAATCGGTCATAGGCTGGATCAGAAGCTGGAAACAGTCCAGAAGAATTATCGAACTGTGACAAAAGAAAGCGAAAAGCAGATGAGCAATCTTCAATCACAGACTCGCTCTAAGCGCCAGTTGGTAAAAAAGAGTCATAGCCAATTCCGAGCTTCTAAGGACAAGGTCAACAAAATCCGAAAAGAGTACAGGAATGTCCAGAGACAAGGAAAAGCGCTTGGCAAAGAAGGAAAGGCACTTAGTCCAGAAGAAGTCAAGAAGCAGGCATTTCTCAAGCAGGAACTGGATAAGGCCAAGCTAGAGAAAAAAGCCTCTAAGAAAACTTTTAAAGCTGCTCAAGAAGCTAATGGGGGATCACGAAAGAAGAAGTTGTTTCGTGCTGCGAAACAGGCTGTAGAACGAAGCGCCAGTCAACAAGCCAGCTCTGCAGCGCATCAGGATGATACACTCTCAGATATAGCACGAGCTAAGTATCAGTACCAGGATGTCCAGATTCAGGGCAGGCGAGTTAAAACGATTGGGAAGTACAGTGGCAAGCTTGGCCAAGGAACTGTTAGATCTAGCTATAGCCTTGGAAATAGACTTTATAACAAGGCGAGAGGTCGTGGCTTTACCCGTACTCCAAAAGAATTTTCCTGGGAAGGCAGGCTGGCTCGTCGTATTCAGGCTTACAAGAAACGTTTGGCTGGCTCCAAAATAGGTAAGGCTGGTAAGAAGGCTAGAAAGGCTTACCGTGTTGGTGCAAAGCCGGTCAAGGCGATTATTAAGAACCCGTTTAGCTTAAAGGCCTATGTGATTGCTTTTGCTCTGCTTTTGTTTCTGGCCATACTTGGTATTGGAAGTTCAGGCATTACACGTCAGGATGAATTCGATATGAATGATACCTGGCTGTATTTTACGAAGCTGGACAGAGAAAAGTCCAATGATAAGGTGGATTATTGGACAAAGATTGACGACCCACTCTTGTACCTGAATTATAAGTATGATGAGATTACGGATAAGCTGCAGATAGACGGCAATAAATATTTTTCAAAGAACACTCTAGGAAAAACGTATTTGGATGCCTTATGGAAGGATTTGAATGGAGATAAAGATAATCTTAAAACAATGGAAGAGCTTTATACCAAAAATAATCTTTATAAACTGGATAAGGACGAGCTAGAAGAATATAAACAACTCTTAGAAATTGCTAGAGATAGCGGAAAATATATGTTGCTGCAGGAACTGGAGAATCCGTTTTATAAGGATGATCAGCCTGAAGCACAGAATCCTATTCAGATTATTGAGCGCTTTGGTTACAAAAATAAAACGGAAGTCTTTAATGGATCTGTTTTGCAAGCAACTGGTGGACAGACATTGCTTGCAGTTTTAGATGGAAAAGTGGAAGTCAAAGGCAATGATATAGAAATCAGTGATCAAGACTCCAAGTTTTTGTACAAGAACGTAGATACGATACGCTATAAAACAGGAGATCAAGTCAAGACTGGTGATATTATTGGGAAAGTATCTCCTAAAGGCAATCAAACAGTCTACTATCAAAAACTAGAACCTGATCGAGCCAATTGGTCAATTTACGGGGCCACGTGCCCTGGCATTATGGAATTTTGCCAAGGCTATGAATGGAGATATTTGGTCTGCAGAAGTTCAAACTAAGTTTCTGCTGGAGGGTGATGATCCAACTAGAAGAGCAGCATTTAGAAGAGTTGTTACTTCGACTGGTTCTGTAGAAGCTCTCACAGAGGACTTTTTGAGCTCCTGGTTAGGAGTCCCAGGAAACAAGCTCTTAGAAAGGCAGTCTGCTGCACGGCAATGGCTGAATTTCTTGAAAAATAAGGGAGGTTCTACAGGAGTTTCTAGTAAACAAGTCCCAGCAGAATATAAAGATAAACTTCCTCATGGGCTACCTTCTGACCAAGCAATTTTACCTGGTCAAGGTTATCCAGGCAATGCGTATGCACTAGGAAACTGCACATGGTACGTCTACAATCGCTTTGCACAAATTGGGGTTCAACTATATCCTTATCTTGGTAATTCTAACCAATGGGTTGATAGTGGTCGAGCTCAAGGATATGAAATTTCAACGACCCCTAAGCCAGGTTCTGCAGTTGTCTTTATGCCTGGTGTAGCAGGGGCTTCTCCAATCTATGGGCATGTATCATTTTGTGAATATGTCAATAGCGATGGTAGCTTCCTTGTTTCGGAAATGAACTATGGTGGTCTATATGTTATGAATTGGCGTACCTTAACACCACAATCAGGAATCTATTTTGTAACCCCTAAATAAGAAAGGAAAAGAATGTATAATCAAAAGTTAATCAAAGTTGTAAAGGGCTTCCTCATAGGAGCCGGAGCTGTTTTCTGTATTTTATTGGGCCATTCTGTTGCACAGGTGCAACAGCATTTCACCCATAATGGCCAGAAGCAGGTGCAGGTGAAACAAAAGAAAGAAGAAAAGAAGCAGAAGCAAGCTTCTCTTTCTGAAAAACAGGTGAAAGATTTTCTAATTGCTTACTATACCAAAAAGGATTTGGAGGAAAATCGACCACGTTATAAACCTTTTATGACTGGATCAATGTATCAGGAAGCCATTCAAGAAGAACAGAAACCAGTCAACCAAACCTATAAAGGGTATGTCGTCGATCAGGCTTTCGAATCTGCCTCTATCTATATTGATGTCGAGCACAAGGTGGCTTTGGCTCAAGTACAGTACACTAGTACAACCCTAACGGAAAAAGATAACCGAGATTCCAAGGGGATTACTGGAACAACCAAGGTCACTATTCGGCTAACTTATGTAGAACAAGACGGTAAGCTTTTAATCAATAATATTGAGCCAATAGTCTTGACTGAAGCAAAGGGGCAGGGGATTGGAACCTATACAGATACTAGCAGTCCCAGCTCAGCTCCAGCTGGCTCTTCTGATAAAACAACTTCGTCTAGTAGTCAATAAGGAGAATTTGATGAATAAGAGAATAACTCAACTAGAAAATAAGCTTGAAAAAATTAGGAAAGACAAGGAGAAAGCACAACAGCAAAAAGAAGAAGCGGAAAATAAAATAAAGAGCTGTCTAGCTCAGGAAAAGGATGTAGAAGCTCAGCTTTTCGTTGCTCTTTCAGAAGAAAGTGGCCTATCTTATCAGGAAATGAAGGAACTAATCCTTCCAGCACAATCAAATAATCAAGGAGTGAACCATGTATAAAATTATCAACCAACTAACGAAACAAGAAGAAGACTTTGAAAATCGAGATGATCTTCTCTCTAAACTTGAAATCATCAATGAGCGGATGAAGAGCAATAACATAAATGGTAGTTATCTGCTCTACTCTTTATCTTCCGACGGTGAAATTTTACAAGAGCTGACTTTGACGATTCCTTTTGTGGGAATTATTGATCAGTTGCTGGAAAATTTTGGTACAAGTGGCCGGAAGAAAAAGAAAGGGCTACTTGATTTTTTGGCGAGGCATAAAAATAAGTCCTCTAATGCTAAGCTGACCTTAGATCCAGAGGATGAAGATAATGTGACAGCACAAGAAGCGGATCTTGAGCGTGATAGGATTGCCAAGTTGGTGACAGGCAATTCGGAACCTGGAAATTCTGAAACAAAAAGTGAAGATTCAGAAACTCCTTCTGAATGGACTACGGATCATTTCAGTCGATTGGATGCTGAAGAAGAGGAACATCTACAAGGGCAGGCAAAAGTGTCTGAATCAGTACCTGAACAAGAAACCGTTCCAGTCGTTAAAAAGCCCGCTCAAGAAGAAGTATCAGAAATTCTTGATAGAAAAGAAGAAAAACACTCCTTTGAGCCAAGCTATGAAGTTTCTCATGTTGCTGCAGTTGATCTCACTTCTGAGGTTGTCGATAGTTTTGAAGTACAGACAATTGCCTATAAGCAATCAATCAAACAGCAGATCCAGTTTAATGAAAACTATATCAATGATGCTAATGAGGAGATTATAGCGTGTCAAAATAGGATCAATGAGCTGCAGCAGCAGATTCTTGCTAAGGAAGAACAAGCTGCTAAACTGAAGGATCTTTATTTCAAAATTGATGAGGTGAGCTAAAATGGAACAAGAACAAGTGGTAGCCCAGTTAGGACGGGCAACTCTTGTGACAGGAGAGGTGCTTTTAAAGGGTCTCTTCCTGGTATGCTCTAAAGCAGTGGAAATCTACCAGTTCAGAGGCGAAAACATCCACTTTACCGGTGAGGCAGACTGGAATAAATTCATGGCAACAGCAGATGCCAAAGAAGTCCAGCAATTACTACAAAATGAAGTCAATCTCGAGGCGGTTCGGAAAGAACTCGGCCAATACGGGATTGGCTTTTCTTTTTATACTCATCCTGATGGCAAGACAACTCTTGCTTTCAACGCTAAAGATAAGGGGGTTGTAGAGCAAGCCTTTAAGGATGTCCTAGAAGGCATCACAAGAGATCCAAAAGGCTTCAATGAGCGGAACCTTAAAAACGGAAAAACCAGCTCATTTGAAGAGAAAATGAAGCATTTTAAAGCGGTGGAACAAGAGAAAATTCGTTCTCTGCAGGTGAAGATTCATACTAAGGAATTTGTCCTTCCAGAAAACATTGAACCCCATATTGGAGGAAAAGTGAAGTGATTACAGAAAAGAAGAAACGGCGATTTAGACCGTATTTGTTATTAGGAATTGGCTTATTCTATCTTTTTCATTGGCTCTTTAAGCTTTGGCTATCAGCTCCAGCTACAGATCCAGTAAAGGATATATTTGGATTGGAAAAGATTAACTGGATGAGCGATCATTTAGGAAATAAAGCCTGGTTTGATTTTCAATTCACTCCAGCTTCTTTGTTGGCCGGTCTAGGTGGTTTTTTGATTGCTTTTCTACTGTATTTGAGGGTGTCTGATACAGGCACGTACAGGTATGGGGAGGAGCATGGGTCGGCACGTTTTGCGACGAAAGACGAACTGATGCGCTTCCGAGACGCAGAGCCTGAAAAGAATATGATCTTTACACAGAATAGCCAGATGGGACTATTTAATAGCCGATTGAGCTATGAAAATCAGATTAATAAGAATGTCTTAGTTTATGGAGGTACCGGGGATTCAAAGACTCGAAGCGCTGTTAAACCGAATATTTTACAAGGGAACTCTAGCTTTGTGACGACAGATACCAAAGGGATTTTGATTCATGAAACGGGAAAATCCCTTGTAGAAAAAGGATATAAGATAAAAATCTTTGATTTAATTACTTTCCTGAATTCAGACGGCTTTGATGTATTCAAATATATCCATAATGAAATGGATATAGACCGAGTATCAGAGGCCATTACAGAGTCTCTAAATAGAAATGGTCATGAAAGTGATCCTTTCTGGCCGGCGGCCAATAAGCTTCTGATGCGTTCTCTCATTGGCTATCTTTATTTTGATGGCCTGATCGATCACTACATGCCAAACCTGGGGCAGGTTACGGATATGATTCGAGAATTGAGACGAAATCATCCGGACGCAGAGAGTCCGGTTGAATTGATGTTTGAAGATTTGGAAAGAAGATGGCCGGGTAATTATGCCTGCAGGCAGTGGAGCTTGTTTAATAAAAACTTTGATGGTCAGACACGGGCTTCCGTCTATGCTATTTTTGCGACCACTTTCTCAGTATTTGATCATGAACAGCTGAGAAAGATTATTGAAAAGGACACGCTGGAGATTGAAAAATGGAATATAGAAAAGACTGCTGTCTTCATTCATATTCCAGAAGTCGATCCAGCCTACCAGTTCTTGTCAGCACTGCTTTTCAGTACACTCTTTGATGTGATGATGAAGACTGCAGATGCCATCTTGCTAGGTGAGCATCCAACAAAGACTAAGAAAGACTTATTACATGTCCAGGTATGGGCGGATGAGTTTGGCCAGATTGGCAAGATTCCTAACTTACCACCCATCATCTCTGTTATTCGGTCACGGGAAATCTCTATTAAAATGATGGTTCAGTCTCAAAGTCAGATTGAAGTGTTGTACGGTAAAGAGAATACGAAAACGATTATCAATAACTGTGGAGCTATTCTCTATTTGGGGTCTAATGACTTAGACACGCTCAAGTATTTATCTGAACGATCTGGTAAGCAGACTTTAAATGATCAGAACTATAGCGAGAGTAGGGGAAGAAATGGCAGTAGTTCCAAGCAGAACTCCAAAATTGGCCGGGAATTGTTGACACCGCATGAGGTGGCCACAATTGGAACAACGGAAGCCCTACTCTTTTTAGCTAAGCAGAATGTTTTTCGGGATCAAAAATTTAATCTGGATACGCATCCGAGAGCCTATCTGTTAAGCAATGGCCCAGATGATGAAAACTGGTATCGCTATAAGCGCTATCTGAGCGATATTGATGAGTGGAAAGACCAGGTTGGGGTGGAGAACTTGATCCGCCTTGGGATTGAGGAAGTCATGGAAGCCCCTCTTAAAGTAAGTTAGGAAAGAAAGGAAATCTAATGGAATTTTATGACTCTTATTGCGTTTTAATTGCTATAAATTGGGATCAGTATGTGTGGCTGCATCAGGAAGGCGAAAAAATAACCTGGCATGAAAATTTTGCTCATGCAGGTTTTTTTCGTGATTTTAATACAGCTAAAAGGGTAGCGGAAACGCATTTATTAGAAACTTTTGGAGCCATAGGCTTCTATAAGATTGTTGGTTTTTCTACAGATGAACTTGGATATATAGAAACTAAGAACTAGAGAGCACAATGTGTCTTAGTATTTTTTCATGCGGGATGGAAGCATTTATATAACTGTTTTTGTATTTTTTAAATGGCCCCAGATAATAAATAGTGAGTTCTTTAGATTTTTTGGCAGCCTTTTTTAAAGTTTCTAGTCTTTGTTTGACTCCTTGTTGATTAGCTAGGCTCTCATTAATTATGAATGTTGGAGATATTCTTAAGTTGTCGATTTGACAATTTTGTTTGATTCTAATTAAAAAATAAGAATCTTTTTCTTGAGCAGCTTTGATGTATCGAACCGTAGCTTTTGAATAGTAAACTTTTGTTTCATGCTCGTTAATGAGTGGGTTATTATCTAAATTTTGAAAGTACAAGTCAAGATTTAATTTGTTTCCTGAAGAATCCAAAAAGGTATATTTTTCTCCAGATTTAAACTCTTTATAAAGTTGAACCAGACGACTTAGAGATTTTACATGACTATTGAAGGTCTTTTTCGCTATGTGAATAGAAGTAGTAGATTTTTTAGATCTTATTTCAGTTGAGACTTGCTCTTCTGTTCTTAATGAATTAGTTATTTCTGTAAATGTAGCTGTAACCAAATTAATATCTACTTTAACTGCATTTTTGTCCCGTTCAAATGTATAACTTTCTTCTATCGTTGTTTCTTGAGCCCGTTTCTCATATCGATTTTGTACTACGGGGCAGTTGACTGAATGTACTTGGTCAAAGTTACTGGTTCGGAAATGTGGCTCCTTTGTATAAGGAGACTTACCAAAGTTTATTAGTGTAAGTCCAAATGGGCAATTTTTGTCACATTGGAAATTATGCTTGTTTTTCAATATTTTAGCTAAAGATAAATTGTAAGCATCCATTGGTTCAATATTGTATCCTAATTCAATGCTGTATGCTTCGGGGTATGTATATGACATATCTTACCTCTTGTTTCTAATATTAAATTATCTCTTTAAGAGTTTATCTACCAACTATTATAACATTAAAACATATTACTTCAAAAATGAAAGGAAATAGAATGAATACATTGCCACAAAAACAATTCAAACGGATGAAGCGTGAAGTTGAGGAAGAGACAGCGCTAGGGGTCGGTTATTTCGAAGGGATTTTAGAACATATTCCCTCTTATCCACTATCTGAAGCAGTAAAAGAGCTGTCTTTAAATGGCTGGATTACACCGAAGACAGCTATAGTTGATGTCCAAAATATGTTAGTGACCGAATCAATAAAACAGATGAATTACCAGGACTTCAAAGAAGTTGCTCCCTACTTATTTTCCTACCCTAGAGAGCAACGGGAGAAAGACTTATTGGTTCGACCAGTAGAGATCTCCAGGGAGTATTTTGAGGAGTTAAAAGCTAATGCGGAAGAGCTGTTTCACTTGAAGCAAGATCTGGTGCAGGTGCATGATAGGCTGGATGCCAAGATTCAGAAATTGGAAACAGACCGGCTGCCAAATGGTGATCGGGTTATTGGTCTTGACCTAGATGCTGAGGAGGCATTATTACTACGGACTCCTGAAAATGCTCAGGTTGAAGAATGGGAGGTTCGCAAGGACGGTTTGATTACTGATTATCGCTCTGCCCTTCCGGAATACGGCCAGATTGTGGAGGCTTTGTTTGAAATGAATAATCCGGATATTGACACCATTCTATATGAAGAAGTGATCAACTATTCTAAACGAACTTGGCCAGACTCTAATCCGATACAATTTTCAGAAGGTATCAAGGAAATGTTGAATCAGGAAGCTCAATTCGATTCATCTTTTTACCACATCGCACAGTTTGAAACGTTGAATCAAGCCTATGTCTATGGATCGACGTCACCTCTTTTTCAAGAACATTTCCCTAGCTATTCAGACTTTGTTATGGACTATATTAACGATCGGGAGCAATATGAATTATTCGACTATCGGACAGAAGCTATATCTCTGGCTCAGGATATTCTAGAACCTCGATTAGATGATATTAACCAGGTTTTAGGTGCCAAGAATCAGGAAATAATCATTCAAAAGGTAAATGGCTATTCACAAGGTGAAAGCTGGGATCTGGCCTATTTGCGGAATACAAAAGCTGAAGATCGAGAATCGGTTCAGTTCTATCTTGAAAATGAAATTGGGGCTTGGTATAAGGGGAGTTTAACAGAATTAGCTGTTATCCGATTTGAGGATATTGATCTGGAGAAGGGCTTCAACGGGCAGCAGGAAGCTGTTTATCATATTGATGATAACTTGCTACTCCAGGATAAACTCAAACAAGTCCAGCGCCTTATTCCTGATTTAGAGCGTTTCGTAGAAGCAGAAGAAGTTGAGAAACAGCTTAACCAGACTCAGGATTTAGCATCGGAAAAAGAAGCGTCAGAATATTCATTGTAAGGAGGTAACAGATGCCATTAACGAAAGAAGCGGCTAAAAAACTATCTATCCTTTCTGTTGCGGAACAGCTGGGAATGGAGCTAAAGCGCACGGGAGCATATAGCTATACATGGACAGAACACGATTCATTTGTCATCGATGTAAGGAAGAATGACTTTCATTGGAATTCTCGATCAGAATTTGGGGATGTCATTCAGCTAGTTCAAACTATTAGAGGAGTTTCTTACAAAGAAGCAATGCACTTCTTGGAAACTGGGGAATTTAAGAAAGTGGATTTGGCTGCTCAGATAGGCCCCAAAGAGCCTTTTCACTATAGCTTAGAAAGATATGAGCATCCAGATTTCAAGGCTTCCAGAAGCTATCTGAGGGACCAGAGAGGTCTTTCAGATGATACGATTGATTTCTTTTTAAGTCAGGGTAGCATGACGGAAGCTACTCGGAAAAAGGGAGATTATTTTGAGCCCGTGATTGTCTTTAAGTATAAGGATAACACGGGCTTTTTAGCTGGAGCTAGTCTTCAGGGAGTGGTGGAAAACCGGGTTCATTATCCGGAACGTGGCCGTCTGAAACAAATTATGAGAAACTCAGACGGGCAACTGGGCTTTTCAGTGGATATTGGGAAACCTGAGCGTTTGGTCTTTGCGGAAGCTCCAATTGATCTAATGAGCTACTATGAACTTCATAAAGATAACCTTCAAGATGTCCGACTAGTTGCTATGGATGGTGTTAAAGAAGGGATTATTAGTAGGCGCTTCATGGAGCTTTATGCGGAGATGAATGGTAAAACCTATAAAGCTGATCAACATACTGGAAAAGCTCTAGAAACTGTTGTCAACACAACGGATTATTTCAAAGATGGGCAGCATCAGGATATGATTACGCTGGCTGTAGATAATGATGCTGCAGGGCAGAATTTTATTACTCGCCTGCAGGAAAAAGGGATTCCAGTCCAAATTGCCATTCCTCCTATCCTACAGGCTGACCAGGAAAAGGAGGACTGGAATGATTTCCTGAAGCGAGGGAATGAGGCTCCTAATGAGCTGGTGCATGTCTACCGCGCAGACGAAGAGTCCTGGCATTACCAGGGCTATTTTTCAAAAGAAATAGCTCTCGCAAAAGCGCAAGAGCTAACTGCAGATGATGTAAAAGCCTTTGTCTCAGCTAAGCAATTGACAAAGGAAGAAGTCCATCAGGAATATACAAGGATTATCAATCAAGAGAAAGAAAGGAAATATACCATGTCTGAAGTATATGAGGCAGGGGCTAAATACGAAACAGAAAAGCCAGATAACAGCCGCTTGGCGCAAGCTAAACGAAAGCTAGAGCGACTCAAAGGAGAAGCCGATGAGGCAATCAATGCGGCTTATTCTCATCAATCCCTAACGAATGGCCAGCCTATGAATGATAAACGAGGTGGGGGCCGTTTTATGCAGAAGCAAGAACAAATTGAAAATCGTGTCTTTTCTAAATTGGATGAAATCAAGGAACAAGAAGAGCGAATTGAAAGACTCCAGGAAAGAGAAGACAGAAAAGCAGCAGGTCTCAACCGGCAGGGGAATGGTCTGGATATGAGTGTCCAAAATATTCCCCGTATCCGGGAAGAAATTGAGAAGGCAGAACGTGGGGAATCGAGTTATAGACCTGAAACTATCAAGCGTTACAAAAAGGAATTAGAGCGCCTAGAAGCCATTCAAGATAAAGTTGATGGACTGGTTATCCAACCAGAAACTCAGGCTTTAATTGATGCTGGAGAGGTCAAGCGGTGGGCTAAGCAGCCAAATATCTACTTCGTAAAAGGGCTACGTCGAGTTGCTTTAGAATTGACGGAGGAAGGGAGATTTGAATTATCTCCTAAATATCGCCCTAATACGGATGAAGAA
>ERZ773043.628-NODE-628-length-20500-cov-13.159501_pt1 | contig 20500 bp, 22 predicted proteins | sample MGYA00580636_ERZ773043 | MGnify/ENA primary metagenome ERZ773043 (study PRJEB29015, sample SAMEA2737992) | human oral metagenome | biome: human oral; feature: human-associated habitat; material: dental | place: China | collected 2065 ...
AATTTGAAATTAATTCCTCATTTCTCAGTTGAAAATTTACAACATGAGTTTTTTTACTTAATTCAAACAATTTCTTTAGTTCATTTTGGTATTTTGCTGATATTTTCATTATTCATTCTCCTTTATAAATTCATACTTTTTCAAATTCTGATTAAATATTTCTAATCCTTTCCCTCCTTCTTGTCCTAGTTCTATATCTATTGCATTTTCTCTAGTTACTTTATTCGCCTCTTCTTTAAAAGAAATCATTTTTTTAACATCTTCAGTCTTCTCACTCAAAATCCTTATTTGTAAAATCATGTCTATTTAACTCTCTTTTTGCTGACTCTCTTAGGTCTTCAGTCTCATTTAAATTATTAGCCAAAAGTTCTAATTTTTCTTTTGATTTAGGAGTATTTATTTTCCCTAGTGCATGAATACATTTTCTAGCCATTGCAAGTCCTCCTTCATATCCTTCAAATTGATGTGCCAACGCTAAATAATATACCCATTCTATTGTTTTGGGTGATGCTATATCTTCAAATGCCTCTGCTATATTTTCATGATCACCATGCCAATTTCCTGTTATAATTTCCTCTATACTGTCTTTAATTTCATCAAAATCTATTTTTGATGAAAAAACTAAACAAAAAACTAAATGAGAGTAATACATCATCATATCTCCATTTTTCAAAGTACAAGCTTCTTTTAATTTTTCTTTTGCAATATTAGGAACTTCTCTTCTATACCTAATTTTTTCCAATTTAAATTTTTCTAAAAACTCATCATCAGTTAATTCTTTATTATACCATTTTGATAGTAATATAACTTCCTCAAGATATTTGTCCATAATTATTATTCTCCTATTACTTTGTAATCGATAATATTATCATTAAAGATACTCAATACTTTTTCGCCTTCTCTTTCTAATCCTATATTTATTATAGTTTTTTTTGAATTGTTGTTTCCAATTTAAACATTGTATAATTATTTCCCAAATCTTTAGGTGCTTTTGGTAATTTTGAATAATTATAGTTTGAATTAAGCATTATTCCACCACACCATTTTTTACCCCTATATTTATCAATTCATTGGTTGTTCCTGGATTAAGTTTAAATTCTAATGTTACTCCACCATAATCATATCTTTGAATATATGATAGCGAAAGAGAAATATCTGAAAAAAGTAAAAAAATTCTATATTATTCTTAATAAAATTATTATATTGTACCATTCACAATTTGTCAATATTTGGGATTCAAGCTCTGATTTAATTGCTCCAAAAACTTTTCATATCATAAAAAAAATGATATAATTTACAAAACAAATTTTATAAAAGGAGCAACCGTGAATTTATTTAATCAAGAAAAAAATAACGAAAATGAAAATATAGATAATGAAAAAAATACCAGTTTTTCTGATATTCAAGAAAAATATACAAAATTGAGAAATGAAATCGAATATCATAACAATCTTTATTATAATGAGGATAAGCCTCTTATTTCGGATATGGAATACGATGCTTTAATGCGTGAATTAAAACAGCTTGAGCAGAAATATCCAGAATTGCTGAAAAATGAGGAAAATGGAGAAAGTTCCCCTACTGAAAAAGTTGGGGGTACTGCGAGCGAAAAATTTTCAAAAGTACGACATCGGGTGCCTATGCTTAGTCTGTCGAATACTTATAATATTTCTGAAATTGAGGATTTTGACAAAAGAATCAAAAAAATTATTTTATCTGAAAATGCTAAGAATCATTCAAAGGAACTAGAGTATATTCTGGAATTGAAACTGGATGGGCTTAGTATAAGCCTGATTTATGAAAATGGAGTGCTTGTTCAGGCTGTAACACGGGGAGATGGGCAAGTTGGGGAAGATGTGACTGAAAATATTATGGAAATTAAAACTATTCCTAAAAAATTGAAAAAAAATGTTTCGCTGGAAGTTCGTGGAGAAATTATCTTGCCAATTTCTAGTTTTAACCGAATAAATCAAGAGCGTGAAGATGACGGAGAAGATGTTTTCGCAAATCCTAGAAATGCGGCTTCTGGGACAATAAGACAACTTGATAAGACAATTGTTGCAGAACGTGGACTTGACTGCTATCTCTATTATCTTGTAAATGCTGAGAATTACGGAATAAATACTCATTTGGAAAGCATTGAATATATTGAAAAACTTGGATTTAAGACAACAAAAATATTTGAGAAATATACTGATTTTAAAGAATTGGAAAAATCCATCGACAAATGGCATAACGACAGGAAAAAACTTGATTATGAAACAGATGGGCTTGTTATAAAAGTAAATAATTTTGCACTTTACGAAACGCTTGGCTACACAACTAAAAGCCCACGATGGGCAATCGCCTACAAGTTTCCTGCCGAACAAGTAAAAACTAAATTAATGGACGTAACTTTTCAAGTTGGAAGAACTGGTGTAATTACTCCTGTTGCTGAACTTGAAGCCGTGAATTTATCAGGTTCTGTTGTGAAAAGAGCAAGTTTACACAACTTTGATGAAATTCGCAGAAAAGATATAAAAATTGGCGATAACGTTATTGTAGAAAAAGCGGCTGAAATTATTCCGCAAGTTGTAAATGTTGTGTTTGACGATAGAACTGGAAAAGAAATTGAAATTCAGGAGCCAGTAAATTGCCCTGTCTGCAACAGCGAGCTTGCACACGAAGAAGGACTTGTCGCCTTAAAATGCCACAATCCACTTTGTCCCGAAAAAGTCAAACGCCAAATTGCCTATTTCGTTTCCCGTGATGCAATGAATATTTCTGGACTTGGTGACAAAATTGTCGAAAAATTTATTGAATTAGGAAAAATAAAAACAATAGTTGATATTTATTCGTTAGAGAAATACCGTGAAGAATTGGAAAATCTGGAAAAAATGGGACAAAAAAGCGTAGACAACTTGATAAATAGCATTGAGTCCAGTAAAAATCGTGATTTTTCAAAAGTTCTCTACGCACTTGGAATCCCTTTTGTTGGAAAATTTAATGCGAACCTTTTGACAAAAACTTTTAAAAATATTGAAAATCTGAAAAATCAGTCAATCGAAAATTTACTGGCTGTAAAAGGAATTGGCGATAAAGTTGCAGTTGCTGTAAATACTTTCTTAAATGATGAAAATAATTGGAAAATTATTACAGATTTAAAAAATATAGGATTACAGTTTGCCGTTGATGAAACTAATTCAGAAGAAATAGCAGATAATCCAATAAAAGACAAAAACTTCCTTGCAACTGGAAAACTGCAAAAATACAAACGAAACGACATAAAAGACATTATCCTGTCCAAAGGCGGAAATTATCTGTCAGCAGTTTCAAAAAATCTGGATTTTCTAATTGCTGGGGAAAAAGCTGGAAGTAAACTGGAAAAAGCTGAAAAATTGGGCGTTCGGGTGCTTACGGAAGATGAATTTGAGAAGGAATTTTTGGAAATTTAGTTTTTTATATGTATACTTAATGATGAAGAAATTTAATTAAAAAGAGATATTTTGATAGTTAATAAATAAGTATATATAGCATGACATTGTAAAAAATGATTTTAATTTCATAAATTTTAATTTCCGTTATTTATAATAGGAATAGTATAAATATAAATTTGTAAAAATTTCAAAATACTATTGATTTTTTTTTAAAATGTAGTATAATTAAATAGATTGAGAAAAAAATAATTTGATTTAACAATTATTATAAATTTTGTTTGAAATTAAAATATGAATATAGTGAAGGAGAGAAAATAGATGAAAGTAGTTGTAATTGGATGTACACACGCTGGTACGGCGGCAATCTTAAATTTGAGAAAGACAAATCCTGATGCGGAGATAACGGTATTTGAAAGAAATGACAATATTTCATTCTTGTCTTGTGGGATTGCTTTGTATGTAGGAGGAGTAGTAAAAGACCCTCAAGGGCTGTTTTACTGTTCACCTGAAAAATTAAGAGAATTGAATGTTGACACTAGAATGAGACATGAAGTAAAGAATGTTGATATTGAAGGTAAAAAAGTAAGAGTTGTGAATTTGGAAACTGGAATTGAATTTAATGAAACTTTTGACAAATTAATTATCACATCTGGTTCTTGGCCTATTATTCCACCAATTGAAGGAATTGATTTAAATAATATCTTGCTTTGTAAAAATTACAATCATTCAAATGAAATTATTGAAAGAGCAAAACATTCACAAAAAGTTGTTGTTGTTGGAGCAGGATACATTGGAGTGGAACTTGTTGAAGCATTTAGAGATAATGGGAAAGAAGTTGTCCTGGTTGATGCAGAAGAAAGAATTTTGAGCAAATATTTTGACAAGGAATTTACAGATGTTGCTGAAGAATCGTTTAAACATAGAGGAATTGTAATTGCGACTGGAGAAAAAGTTGTTAAATTTGAAGGAAGCAACGGAAATGTAACAAAAGTAGTTACTGACAAAAATGAATATGAAGCTGACATGGTAATCATGTGTGTTGGATTCCTGCCAAGCACTTCATTGTTTAAAGGACAGCTTGAAATGCTTCCAAATGGAGCAATTAAAGTTGACGAATATATGAGAACAAGCAATAAAGACGTTATGGCTGCAGGAGACTGCTGTTCGGTATTCTACAATCCATTACAAAAGGAAAGATATATTCCACTTGCAACAAATGCTGTAAGAATGGGAACATTGGCAGGTATAAACTTGCTTGAAAATAAGGTTAGGCATCTTGGGACACAAGGTACTTCAGGAATTAAAATTTATGAAAACAATATGGCTGCAACTGGATTAACAGAGGACAGTGCAAAAGAAGAAGGAATAGAAGTGGAAAGCGTAATTGCAGTTGACAACTATCGTCCTGAATTTATGCCGACTTATGAAAAAGTAACCTTAAAAGTGGTATTTGAAAAAAATAGCAGAAGAATTTTAGGAGCACAGTTAACTTCTAAAATTGACTTAACACAATCAATCAACACATTGTCAGTATGTATTCAAAATAAAATGACTGTAGAAGAATTGGCATTTGTAGACTTCTTCTTCCAGCCTCATTACAACAAGCCTTGGAACTTCTTGAATTTAGCAGGATTAAATGCTTTAAAATAGAATTTAAGATAATTAAGGGATAAAAATGGATAAAATAACAGTAAAATATGACAAAAATTTTAGAATGAAAATAGAAAATAACAGAAATAGCGAGATTATTTTGACAGACCGTAATGGCGAAATGCTTTCTCCGTCAGAACTTCTCGCCGCATCTGTAGCTTCATGTGCTATGACAGTTTTATCAATAAAATTGGAATCTAATAACCAGAATTTTCAAAATTGCTATGCAGAAGTTGGAAAAACAGTTGATTTAACAATTTTTAAAGTTACGGAAATCAATATTGCATTTCATCTAAAAAAGGAATACAATCAGGAAGTAAGAGAAAAAGCTGAAAAATCAGTAGAAGAAATGTGTGTAGTTGGCAGAAGTTTGAGTAAAGATGTGAAACAAAATTATTCATTTATTTATGATGTGGAATAGTTAAAACTGCTTTTAGGTGATAAAAAATGATATATGATATATTAGATTTTTTAGAAGAGCTATTTTGGAAAGTAAGAGCTTACTACAGGAAAAGAAAAAGTACAGTTATAAGTATTTTTATTTTTATAATTTCAATTTATGCAGGAAGTTTGATTTTCTTTCTGAAAGATGAGAGAATTAGACTTGTAAAAGAGAATCGAAAATATAATTTCTGGTTTGTTGAGGATTTTGATTTCAAAAGAAAACTTTACGCAATGAATTATGGATTTTCACTTAATGAGACAGTTAGGCTATATAATTTTAATTTTAAAAGGCATTTAGTTGGATGGAAATGGAAGATAGGAAGTAAAGATGTATTTTATGTTTTTATATTGCCATATAATAGAAAATACTTTTATGTTCCAGAAAGACAGATATTGTATTTGAAAAAAGTTGATTATTCAAAAGAATTTGAAAAAGAGGCTATGGATTATAAAAATGTAGGAAAGTATTTTTTTGAAATAAAATTAGTGGAAGATGAAAAGGATAGAAAAATACAGAAATTCTTAAAATTTTTGGAAGAAAATAATTAATAAAAAAGGAGCAATCTCATAGATTAATGAAGAGAACTCCTTTTTTGTTATATTAGCTTTTTAATTTTGAAAAATTAAGATTCTAATTGTAAATATTTACTACATTTTAAAATTTCCAGTTTCACCATTATTGGCTTTATCAATTAGAAAATTTGACATTTCTTTAAATTCTGATACTGCTTTTGCATCTTTTCCTGTTACGGAACTTACATTTTGGGAATTTATAAGGTTTCTTGAAATTTCAAGAGCTATATCCCTAAATGAGTTTTGGCTCATTGAGAATAATTCACCTTTCTGATTTTTTCTGTCATATTGGGCACCGATTATTTTTCCGTCCTTAACTGTTAATTTTACGAATGAATTCCAGTTGCCATCGTACCTTTTTTCAACAGAATAAATACCATTTTTCAATGCTGAAAATCCTAAAATATTTACAAAAAGCATTAAAGCAAATAATATTTTTTTCATAATTAACACCACTTTTCTAAGTAAATTTTTTTCTTTTAAATCTCCTTTAAAACACTTGTTATATAATATATTATACCTTTAAAATTAAAATAAATCAAGCCTTTTTTAATAAAATCCCTGTGTATCAGTCAAATGTCCGTCTTTGTTATAAAAATTCCAGTTTCCAGAAGCCTTGTAGTTTCTTAATGCCCCTTGAACTTTGATTTTTCCATTGTCATAATACTGCGTGAAATTCCCGTTTCCATTTACGAGCTTCATTTCACGTTCTTTCGCACCATTTCTTGAATAGCCAAGAATATCGGTAATTAAACCATTTTGATATGTTTCAATCAGTTTTTTTGTACCATTTTCATAGTTCCATGTCCATTGTCCGTGTCTTAGATTACGTGAATAGTTTCCGTTGGAACGCAGAGTTCCGTTGGAATAATAGGATTTTGCCTCGCCGTTCAGCTGTCCGTTGGCGTAAGTGTTCTCATTTGTAACAATACCGTTTGAATATTTTATTTCCTTTCCGTGTCTGACGTTGTTTGAATACTGCATTGTAGAAGCAAGCCTTCCAAATTCATCGAAATCATAGCTGTCGCCATTCAGCGCGCCATTTTTATAACGTCTTAGCGTCTTCGAGTTTCCATTTCCGTAAAAGTCTACATCTTCGCCATCCCTTACGCCGTTTACATAATTTGTGGCTTTTAATATATTTCCATTCTCATAGTATAGAAACATAGGCCCGTGTAATTTTCCGTCCTGATAACTTCTTAGGGCCTGCACTCGTCCAACTTCATTAAATTCTGCATAAGTTCCTGTAAAGGGCTGACCAGTTTCCTTTAGAGTGGCAAAGCTGCCTGAAACAGTTACGTTTGCAACAGTGCTATAGGGTGAAGACAATGCACGTGCTGACTGAGCTGAATATTCACTAGCTCTTTTTGGGGAGATTTTTGGAATCGCCGCTGAAGATAAAATGCTTATGGATAAACATGAAATTAAGACTATCATTGATTTTTTAAATGATTTTAACATAATAAACTCTCCTTCTTTTTTAGACATCATTTTTATTATATCAATAATTCATTATATTTCTCTTAGAATAATAGATTATATTTGTCTTAAATATTTTAGTGCTCTTTTTTATAAAAAAGTTTTTAAAAATAAATAAAGTATGCTATAATTTTTGATATGAAAAATAAAAATAGAAAAGGGAGGCAGTCCTGATGGATTTTAATAAATTAAGAAATGATTTGCAGAGCAAATATTTTTCAACTTGGGAATACTTTAGCAACGGTTCCGCTCTTTTGAAAATATTTGTAAGAAATCATCCTGTATTGCTTTTTTTCCATTTGGTATTTTTGTTTTTTCTTGGAGTTGTATTCCGGTTTCAAGGATCAGAAATACTTGCAGTAATGGAGAAGATTGTAGAAAAATATGGAAAAACTAAGATTGATTCCAATCAGTTTTTGAGAAGCAGGGAGTTTAATGAGCTGGTGTCTGAAGTGATGTTGTTCATACTGTGCTATATTATAGTCTGGCTCGTTGTTCAGTTTATCCTTGCTATTATAAGAAAAAAAATGGGACTGGAAGTGGAAGGGCGGAAAAATGAATTTAGTTTAGTTGAAATTACCGTTAAATTTTTGGTAATGACATTTGTAAATGTAATATTGGCAGTATTTCTAGTAATAGCGGGAATTATAATGATGATATTTACAAATTCAGTACTTCCATTTATAATTTTTTGGGCTATTCTGCAACTAAACCTTCTGTATTTTCAGCAGGCGTATTATCTCAGAAACATAAATATAGTCGAAGCGTTTAAATATAATTTATATATAAGCAGAGGAAACAGAATACGGATGCTGCACGTATTATTAATAGTTTTTGCTGTATCTGCAGGATTTAATTATTTTTCAAGCTGGCTGTTTGAAGCTGCAGTTAAGGATCAGGTCGTACGAATGACAGTTAATGCCTTCTTTGGAGGAGTGGTCGGATTTTTTTATACGATTTTTGAAGCAATGGCAGGCAACCTTGTTTATTTGAACTTAGAATATATAGACTTTAACAACAGTTAATATTATTTTTGATTGATTATGGAGGGGAAATATGGATTTTCAAAATTTGCAAGATGAATTGATAGAGAAAAAGTTAAATCTAACAGAATATTTAAAAAAATCAAAAGATGTCGTAAAAGTATTTTTAAAAGAAAATAAACTATGGACAATATTTTTTATAATTGCAAACATTTGGATGCTGTTTTGCACAGCATTTGAGAAAAAATTAACTTCAGAAAGTTATGTGAGACTGTATAATTCTTTTAGATATTTAATTTCAATGTTAAATACAGTCGCACCAGTTTACAGCAATTTATTTTATACGGCTGTAATTATGAAAGTTGGATTTAAAATTGAGAATAGAGAAGATGAATTTACATTCAAGAAATTATTTTTCAAATTTTTGATACTTACTTTAGTGTATTTTATAGTTAGTATGTTAGGTGGCTTTTTAATTCTTCCAGTCGCAATTATATTGCTGTATTCTAAAGCCAGTCTTGTAGGAATAGTAATAGCTGGAATCATAATTACTGCTATAGTTATATTTACTGTAATAATGTTTCTTTATTCAATACAAATTTACTGTATTCGAGAAATGATGATATTTGATGTGTTCCAGTATAATTTAGAAATATCTAAGGGAAATAGAATGAGAGCAATTATTCCGATTATTATTTTTGTATTGTTAAATGCTATCCTTAGAGTACCATTTTCTTTACATCTTTTTGACAAGACACCGTTAATTATAATTTTTCCGATATCTATAATAGTTGGAATTATTTCAAGTTTTTTGGGAATATTTATAGCAGTAATGGGAGTTATAATTTTTTTGAATGTGGAGTATGATTATTTGAAAAAACAGAATAAAAATTTACAATAAATTTTGAAAGGAAATAGAATAAATTATGGATTTTAAAGATTTGCAGAAGGAACTGTTTGAACGGAAATTTAATGTATTGGAATATTTTATGTGGATGTTTCGGATTTTGAGAGTTTTTATATGGGAAAATAAGTTATGGGTTACAGGTTTTGTACTTTCAAATATACTGATTGGAATAATGCCAGCGGATTTTGTAAAAAAATACTGGTTTATGAGTACAGTGCTAGTATATTATGACAGAATTTTTATTTTCATTTCGTATGCTAAAGTTCTTCATCGGATAGAAAGTACAGAAAATGAATACAAGTTTACAAACCTGATTGTTAAATATTTAAAACTTTTGCTAGTGCTGATATTTTCTGTTCCTCTTTTACTTGTTTTGATAAAACAGCTAAAGTTTGTTACAAAAATAATTACAAAGAATCAGATTTTAAATGGGCAGATAATTGGGATGGTATTTGTAGTTCTGTCATTAATATTTATTCCCTATTTTACTCAGATATATGCAGGGCGAAATATGAAAATGTGGCAATCCTTAAAGTATAACTTTATGCTGGCAAGAAAAAGCAGGCTAAGAGTTGCAATTCCTATTATTATTCTGACTGTACTGAATAATTTGTTATTAATGATGAATTATTATCACAATAATTTCGGACAGCTTTATGCAAGAAACATTGTTACTTCGTTTGTAATAGTTATTTCAAGCATTTTTCAGATTGTCATTGTAATAATGTACGTTATTGTATTTTTGAACGTGGAGTACGATTATCTCAAATCACATAGAAAAGATACAGAAAAAATGATAGAAAATGAAATATGATTTCAGATTTAGGGAGGAGAAAAAATTATGGATTTTAAGAATTTACAGAAAGAGCTGTTTGAGAAAAAATTCAAGCTGGATGAGTACATGGGAAACACTTTTGATATATTTGGAAGCATTGTAAAGGAAAATAAGCTATGGATTGCGATTCTGGTAATATTGAATATATGGGCGCTATACTCAACCACATTGCAGAATACGATAAATACAAACATCAGAGTGGCGGCCAGCTATGGCGATGTCAGCAATATGGCAAGGTATTCGGGAATGCAGCTTAGCATTAGCCTTTTTAATACTGTTATATCAGTTTATTCAACATTATTTTCAATAATGATGTATTCAAAGGTTGTAATGAAAATAGAAGGCAGGGAAAATGAATACAGCTTTAAGGAGACGTTTTTCAAGTTCCTGAAGATTTTTGGGCTTATTATCGTGTTTCTTGCAGTATTTTTTATTGTGATGTTTATTCCTGTTTTAATCGGTATTTTCATAGGAATAATAGCTGAATATAATTATTCGAAAGTTCTTATGGCTGTTGCGATTGCGGTTCCAGTTATAACTTGGATAGTAATTGTAATTATAGCGTGGATAAAACTGCTGTATTTCAGGGAAACATTTTATATAAGAAATATGAAGATAGTACAGACGTACAAATATAATCTGGCTATATCAAAGGGGAACAAGTTGAGAAAAATTTTGCCAAATATTGTGCTTTCCCTTATAGTTCTAGTTTTTGCATTGCCATTTTTGTTGAATACGTTTCTTTTTACATTTCTTTTTACATCAGTTTACATTGTAATACTGATTGCTGTAATTTCCTCAGTTGCGACATCTGCAATCGGAATTGTTTCAATAATATTAAATTCGCTTATATTTTTAAATGTGGAATATAATTATTTAAAAAGCATAGACGAAAAAAAAGAAGAAATTCAAGATTAAGGTTTGAAAAATTTTGTATCTTAGTGTATAATTATAAAAAAATAGAAAGGAAAAATAAATTATGTATTTAGAAAATTTAAGAGAAAAAATCTTTAAAAAAGATCTTGGAATTGGAGAAACTTTTAGTGCGGCACTTGATTTATTTAAGATAATTCTTAAAGAGAATAAGCTGCTTGCGTTTTTACAGTTTATTTTAGTATTTATTCCGCTTATAAGTTTTTATTTAGGTTACTTCTGGATTGTTATGATGGCTCTTTCAGGTTATGTGCAGCTAATTCCTATATTTACTTTATTGGGTTTTGGTCTGATGATTGCATTTACAATAGCATATAATTACTTTATAGCATATTTTTTAAGAAAAATTGCATTAAAAGTGGAAGGAAGGGCAGACAAATTTTCAACAGAAGGAATTTTTATAAAGTCTCTTGTGATATTTGGAATAGGTGCTGGTTTAAGGATAATTTTATTTGTGCTGGAAAAATTCCCTTTCATAGGAACTTTTTTAGCCCTTTTAGCGAACATAGCTATAATAATTGTCTTTATATGGGCCTTGCTTTACTTTTATGAAATATACTATATTCGTAATTTCACTCTTTCAGAATCTTTGGACTACAGCTTAAAGTTATCTAAAGGAAATAGGCTAAAAATAATAATTCCTGGAATAATACTTGTAGTAGCGGTTGTTATAGCGAGTATAGTAGTTATCTTTCCACTTTCTGGAATCATAAGAAATGATTCTTTTGTTATGCTGGGCGTATTGCTGATAGTTACTGTTTTTTCGATAGTTCTTTGTTTATTTATACTATATTCTCAAGCTTTGCAAATTGTAGTTTATCTGAATGTTGAGAATAATTACTTGGAAAATGAAGAAAAAGACGGCAAATATAATTTTAAGAATGAAGAAGAAGTCAGCTATGAAAACAATCAAAACCTTAATAATTTTTTAGATAAAGATGATGAAAAGTAAAAATTTCTTAATTGTGGGATTTTAATAATCTCACTTTTTTTATGTATTGGAGTGTACCCAAAATCTTGGACAAATAATGCTTACGGTGTAGCCTATGTTTATGAAAATGAAATTGGAAAATTACAAAATTCAAATCAGGCAAGATTAAGAAATACAACGGCAGACTGGTATAATTTTGAAAAAGAGAAAGAAGATAGACGTGGAAATGGTAAATTTGATTTGAATATCGGAATTGACAATACAAAATATAGAGTTACTGTAAATGCTGGTTATGATGCCAAAGGGAAAAATATAAGAGGTGGAATAGGGTTTAGGGTAATTTATTAGAACTTGAATGAACTGACAGCATTTGTTATATTATATATATTTTTATTTTTAGAAGAATTCTAAAAGTTTTATAAATTGTATAAATTGCAATATTAAATTGTGATATTTTTCGTGCAAAAATTTTTCAAATGACGTTGCATGATCTAAACATTTTCTAGATTTTGAGTTTATCAGGACTGACAGATGTGTCAGCTCCTCCTCTTGTACTTTGGATATGTCGGTCTTCTTTGGATAAAATTTTCTTAGAAGGCCGTCACTGTTTTTGTTTCAGCCTCTCTTCCGTATACAAAACAAAAGGTTGCCTCCCTCTCTATTTTTTCCCAAAATGAAAACTCTTTTCATTAATATTTTTGTGGCTGCTAACATTTTAATACGAATTATTATGAGTTTTCATATTTTTCAGAAACATTTGTTATTTTAAATTTTTTTTATTCTAACTCCGTTGTGTTTTAAGAATATTTGTGATAAAATTAATATTGTTTAAAGAAGTTTAGTATAAATTAATGATTTTAGTAAAAATTTCTTAGTAAAAATAATATTAATTTTTTCAGTAAAATAAAAAAATTGTGAATGATTTTTAAATTAAGTATAGGATTAGCAAAAAATAATGATGTATTATTAAATAAATTATGCTATACTATTATATATTATGGAGATTTTATAGCCGTAACAGGATAGGCTATAAGGATTACTTTTAAGATAGGAGGATGTATGGGGATTTTTGATTTTTTTAAATCTTCTGAAAAAAAAGAAAAGAAGAAAAACTATTCAGGTGGCGACGGCAGCCAGCAGCAAATTAGAAGAGAGATTTACGATATTGTAAACAATGAATCAGAAATTATGGAAAATGGCAGCTATGACAATTATTCGGATGATTTTAAAGAAATTTCCTACTATGACGAGTTTGGGAAAGAATTTAAGATGCCCAAGAAGGAATGGCTTGATAAAAAACTGTATCCAGCCATAAGAAAAAACTGGAGCAACATGGAAGGGCTGTATCCTATAATTCAGGATGCCTTTTCAAAGGAGCTGTACCCTGAAATAAAGGAGGCTGTGCTTAGATTTTATGCGGCTGATGAAAATTTTGAGAGAAAGCTGGTTATGCTTGGGACTTATCACATAAAGACAGGTTCTTGCGAAAGTGCAGTCGAACTGTATGAAAAAAACTTGAACATAGACAATACAACAGAAGGGCTTTGTATAGCCTATGCTGAGGCATTGGAGCTTTGCGGCCGTATTGAGGAGAGCGAGAAGAAATATTATGAGGCGCTTGAAATCAATCCGAATTCGGCAACAGCGTTTAAAAGATACTTTGACATAGTAAAGAAAAGAAGTGTCAAGGAATATGAAAATAAGCTGGAAAAACTTTCGGAAATAAAGGGAAACTGGCGAGCCAAGATGATGCAGGCAATAGTTTACTTCAAAAAAGGGGATAAGGAAACTGGAAACTATTTCCTGATAACAGCATTAAAGGAATCTGGCTATAATTCGGAGGTAATGTACATCACATCAAGCATTTACATGCTAAACGAACTTTACGATGAGTTCAAGCAATATGTTCTGGCATACTACAATCCTGAAAAGCATAACGTTTACACAGCGCTGAATGTATTGAAGTACTACAAGGTAAAGGGAATGTACAAGGAAGGGCTGGAGCTTTGCAAATTTACTTCTAAATTTCCATGGATAGAGCATTATAAGAAATTTATGTATTATGAGGACTATTTTTGGAAACTGAAAGTAAAAAAGGAAAATGTCGATGCAAAAGAGAACACGGCAAATCACTTTTTTTCTACAAACAAGCCTATATGGTATTATGAGTTTAATCATCCAGAATTTATGCTGAATCAGAGCAGACGTGTAAAGCCTAATATTCTTATTCTCACATTGACATCAATTGGGGAAAAGTCGGAACTGGCTGAAAATCTGGCAGTTTCATTGCCGTTATATCTGAATGAGAATCTTCATTATAAGACAAACTTGAACTATCAGCTTGCAATAGCCTATAACAATGAAAGTCTATTCGTTTCGAAAAAGCGTTACAGTACCGATTATATGAAGCTGATAAGACAGCAGAACAACAACTTGAATTTTGTCTTGGCAGGAAATATACTGAAAATGCCAAATGTTGAGAAATATGAAATTGAAATATATCTGTATGATACGTTTAATGAGCAGAAATCAAGCCTAATTAACAAGATTTACGATGAAAATACGATTTATAGTGTTCAGAATGATCTGCTTAAAGCAGTGAGCGGATTCTTTGGAAGGGATTTTTCAATAAAATACGAAAAAAATATGGATAATCTTATACTGTTTTCTCCAAAAATGAAATTCCTCATACAGAGCAAGACTCACAGGGAACACCAGTCATGGCGATACAAGAAGCTTCTTTCAGATCAGATTGACGTAGTTCTTGAGGACAGGAATAATGACTTGAAGAAAATCAATCTTCTTGCATTGCTGTGTGAAATAAAACAGACAAACAGTCAGCTTTTGAAATTCCAGAAACCGCTCATTTACAGCATGAACATTCATGGAATCTTTGAAACCCAGACGTTAAAGATATTAGCTCCTATCATATTCAGAATATACGATGATGATGTAAACTTTCAGGCACATATAGAGGCATTGAATATAACAGATTCAAATTATCTTGGATGGATAAATAAATTTATGGGGGAATAGACTATGCTGTTTTATTATAAGAAAATATTTGGAGCAGTAATATCCTTTTTTTACATTCTTGTAAACTTCAATTTTTATAATTCAATTTTTCATGAATATGTAAATGACAGGATTTTTCACATAACGCTTTGGCTTGGAATAGTTGAGACGCTTTTCTGGATTATGCTTCTTTACTCAGTTTTCTATCTTGAAGACAGAAGCAGCCGTGCAAATGCCAAAAGTCAGCAAGAGGCTGAAAAGGAAGCGGCAAGGGATGTAAGGGATCTTTTGATATGTTTTGCCATATTCCTTCTGAGCTTGGCATGTGTAAATATTTCGCGTGTAATCTTGCAAAGTTCGCCGTATATGAATGATACTGTTTCAAGTGTAAATTCGTATGTGCTGTTTGTAGGCGGAACCAGAGTTCTGTTCATATTTGCCTCAATAGTATTTATTATTATTGCGATAAGCCGGAGAAGTATCCTGCTAATTATTATAGCGGCTCTGAATCTAGGAAATTCAGCAATGATATGGCTGGACTTTGATGCTAATATTACTGCAATTCTGCGAATTGTTATTGCTATATTGGCAATTATTCATTATATATTTTTAAAAAATACTGTAAAATATACTTTTAGGGGAAATAATAATACGGAAATTGAGATGAAATCTAATAAAGAATTAAAATTAAATAAACAGGAGGATGAGAAATAAAATGAGAAAAAATAGGACAAAACTACTGTTTCTGGCATTGGCTCTGTCTGCTGGAAATGTATTGAATGCAAATAATCAGGATGTTTCAAAAGACGTGAAGAAACCGCCGATAGAAATACGTATTGAAAATGGAAGAGGAAAAGTTATAGAAAGGCCTGAAAACAATAATAGCGGAAATTCTGTCTCGGGCAGAGGAGGAATGCAGACAATAAGAAATTCGGCAGGATCAATAACTGTAGATTCGTCATATTCCTCAAAAGGGCAGAATTATAGACAGAGATTTATAATTCTTCACTATACAGCGATGGACAGGGACGGCTCTTTAAGAGCATTGACAAACAATGAAGTAAGTGCTCATTACCTAATATCAAACCAGAAAAATGATCCAGTATTTTATTTAGTTGATGAAAATAGAAGAGCATGGCATGCGGGGGCAAGTGAATGGAAAACTAGCAAGAATTTGAATGACAGCTCAATCGGAATTGAAATTGTAAACAGCGGTAACGTAAGCGGAAGTTTTGAGCCGTTTAGAGATTTTCAAATTAAAGACGTGGCTGTTCTTGTAAAATATTTGGCAGATAAATACGAAATTCCCGCAACGAATATTTTGGGACATTCAGACATTGCTCCTCAAAGAAAGCCTGATCCAGGTCCATTATTCCCATGGGAAGAGCTTTATAGAAAATATAACTTAGGAATGTGGTATGACAATGATAGAAAATCTGCATTTGAGAATGAATATTCACTTTCATGGGCATCCTTGCCAGCCGCAACCGTACAAGCTGAATTAAGCAAGTTCGGATATTCCATAAGTACAACTGGAAGATGGGATGAGCAGACAAAGAATGTAATAAAAGTATTTCAGTATCATTTCAGACCATCTAAATACGATGGAAAGCTTGATTTAGAAACTTATGCCATCTTAAAGGCGTTAAATGAAAAATACAACAAGCAGTAGCTTGGCAATAAATTGGATATAGATAAATAAGGAAGGAATTACAAAATGAAAAAATTTTCAAAAAGAGTTTTAAACATGCACTATTCACCAATTAGAAAATTAGTGCCGTATATTGATGAAGCAAAGAAATCCGGTGTGAAAGTGTATCAACTGCATATAGGACAGCCAGATGTAGAAACGCCGGATACATTCTTTGAAGGATTAAACAACTATAAGGAAAAAATCGTTAAATATACAAATTCGGCAGGAATCATTGAATTGAGGGAATCATTTTCAAAATCTTATGAAAAAGTGGGAATTGATATTTTGCCTGAGGATATATTGATTACTCAAGGTGGAAGCGAGGCTATTCAAATTACATTGCAGACAATTTGCAATCCAGGAGATGAAGTTTTAGTCCCTGAACCATATTACACAAATTATGACAGTTTTTTGAGAATTGCTGACGCAAAGTTAGTTCCAATTGAAACTTCTATTGAAAATCATTATCATTTGCCGGAAAGGGAAGAAATTGAAAAATTAATCACTCCAAAAACAAAGGCAATAATGTTTTCAAATCCAAGCAATCCTACTGGAATTGTTTTCAAAACAGAAGAAATGGAGTTAATTAGGGATATTGCGATAAAACATGATTTATATATTATTACTGATGAAGTTTACAGACAGTTTATTTATGATGAAGAAATTGAGAAAAGTTACCAGTCGTTTATGTCAATAAAAGAAATTGAAGACAGAGTGATTTTAGTTGATAGTATTTCAAAACACTATAGTGCATGTGGGGCAAGAATAGGAGTTATCGCTTCTAAAAATAAAGACTTTTTAGCACAAGCGCTAAAATTCTGTCAAGCAAGACTATCAGTATCGACAATTGAGCAATATGCAAGTACAAACTTAATTAATACGTTAGATACTTACATTGACAATACAAAATTAGAATACAAAGTAAGACGTGATATGATTTATAATAATATCATAAAAATACCAGGAGTTGTAACATATAAGCCAAGCAGCGCATTATACTTAATCGCAGAACTTCCAGTAGATGATATTGAAAAATTTGCAATCTGGCTATTGACTGAATTTAGATATGAAAATCAAACATTATCGTTTGCACCAGGACCTGGATTTTATACAACGCCAGGAAAAGGTACAAAGGAAGCTAGATTTTCGTTTTGTACACATAACTTGATTGAAATTGAAAATGGAATGAAAGTGTTGAAAAAAGCGCTGGAAGAGTATAATAAAAAATAGTTTTTAAAATTTTAGTAGACTTGTTTAATAATTCAAAATGCTTGATTATGTAGACAAGTCTAATTTTATAATCTAGCAGAAAGTAAAATTTATGATTATTTAATACTATTTCTCATTTAAATAGTAGAAATCATGAAATTCATAGAATTAAAGCATTTTTTTGACAAGGCTATTAAATTAATTATTATAGAATTTTATTACGATTTTTTAAATGGGGTTTAGTATAAATATATAAAAAAAATTTGGGAGAGAAAATAATTTAATGAAAAATATTGGAAATATTGAACAATTGGAAAGTACAAAAAATACGGAAAGCTATATTGAAAGGGATATAAAAAATGCGAAGGAAATTCTGGAAAGAATGAATCCTAATCAGAAAGTTAATTATCATACGATTTTGACAAAACTGATTTCAGATTGGAAAAACAAGGATATTCGTCCTAAAATATTGATTCATAGCTGCTGTGCGCCTTGCAGTACTTATACGCTGGAATTTTTAACGCAATATGCAGACGTGACCGTTCTGTTTGCAAATAATAACATCCATCCAAAAGCAGAATATGTAAAAAGGGCCTTAGTCCAGGAGGAATTTATTAAGAAATTCAACGAGCGTACTGGAAATAATGTTGGATTTATTGAAGATGAATATAAACCGATGGATTTTTATAAGGCTGTGAAAGGGCTGGAAAATGAAAAGGAGGGTGGAGCAAGATGTACTGCCTGTTTTCAGATGAGGCTTGACATTGTGGCAAAAAAGGCTCAGGAATTGGGATTTGACTATTTTGGAAGTGCTTTGACACTAAGTCCGCATAAAAATAGTCAATTAATAAATACATTGGGCCTAGAAATTCAGGAAATTTTTGATGTTAAATATCTTCCGTCAGACTTTAAGAAAAATAACGGATACAAACGTTCAGTTGATATGTGTGAAGAATACGATGTTTACAGACAATGTTATTGTGGCTGTATTTTTGCTGCAATGGATCAGGGAATTAATTTGAATGAGTATAAATAGGAGAAAGTTTAGATTGTTATAGAAATAAAAATTTAAACTAGATGATAAAATTTGCAACTTCGGGAAATATAAGTAAAAATCGGAGAGATCTTAATAATCTCTCCTTAATAATAACAACTATTTAGTTTTTAAAATATCTCTAATTTCTGCTAGCAGCGCCTCTTCTTTAGTTGGAACTTCTTCTTTAACAGCTTCTTCAGCCTCTTTGTCAGATTTTCTTAATTTATTAATGAATTTGACCATTAGAAAAATAACAAAAGCCATTATTAAAAAGTTTACAGTATTTTGAATAAAATTACCATATAATACTGCTACTTCAGGTTTATTCCCTTGAGCAGGAGTAATAACAAGTTTTAAACCAGTAAAATTAATTTTTCCTAATATAATCCCTATAATTGGCATAATCATATCATCAACTAATGAAGTTACTATTTTTCCAAAAGCAGCACCAATTATAACTCCGACTGCTAAATCTATTACATTTCCTTTTGAAATAAATTCCTTAAATTCTTTAAACATTAAAATACATCCTTTCCTTTTAAAATTATATACTACGTATTATAATGTATTTTTTTCTAAAATGCAATAATTATTTTTACTTTTTGTTGCACTTGACTTGTCAATATAGTATTAAGAAAATTTAAATTAAACATCTTTTCTAATATGCTTTTCAGCAATTGCAACTACTTTATCTACTCTATCTGTATATTTTTTCTCATTTATTAAATAATCAGTAGTCATCCATGTTTTTACGATTTCCTGTGCGATGGCAGAACCGATGATTTTTCCGCCAAGGCAAAGTACGTTTGTGTTTGAGTGGGAACGGGCTAGCCCAGCGCAGAATGGATCTTGACAAATAGCGGCATATACACCATAGATTTTGTTTGCAATTAAGGCGCTTCCATAGCCAACTCCGTCAATGAAAATTCCTCTGTCAACTTCACCTTTACTTACTGCGAGCGAAGCAGGATAGATAAAATCAGGCAAATCACAAGATTCTTCACTAAAAGGTCCAAAATCTACAACTTCGTGTCCTTGTGACTCCAGTAATTCCTTAATTTCTTTTTTTAAATTAAATCCAGCATGATCTCCAGCCATTGCTATTTTCATAAAATCATCTCCTTGTTTGTTTTCTATTATTAGATGTGTTCGATAACCTAAGTTTTTTCATTTCCACAAGGGGTCAAGACCCCTTGCTTCAGAATATTTATTTTATTAAATTCTAAATACATATAGTTATCGAATGGCCTATTATATATTTTACCTTGAAAAATTGGGTAAATCAATTAAAAATTCTTGTATTCAGGAATCCATTTTGTATTTTTTATTGCTTCTTTTAAATCGCTTATGGGTTCTGTATTTAATTTTTGATCTAGTACGCTTTGTCCAACTGCCA
>ERZ773043.642-NODE-642-length-20286-cov-15.997578_pt1 | contig 20286 bp, 16 predicted proteins | sample MGYA00580636_ERZ773043 | MGnify/ENA primary metagenome ERZ773043 (study PRJEB29015, sample SAMEA2737992) | human oral metagenome | biome: human oral; feature: human-associated habitat; material: dental | place: China | collected 2065 ...
TAGAATAAATGTATTTTTATATAATACACATTTAGATAAGATGGATGAAATTTTACAAAAATTAGATGGAAAATATAAGATAATTAAAGAAAATAAAACTTTTTATGGTAAAATGTATTTACTTTCTAAATAATTTATGAAATTAAAAAAGAGGTGAAGTAGTTATGAAAAGAAAAAATTTATTGAAAATATTGGGGTTATTGATTTTGGCAGGAAATGTTGCAAGTGCTAAATATTTAGGAAAACTTGAGAAAACTTATTCTAAAAATTCAGATTATAAAATGAAAATTACGAGTGTTAAAAGTGGAAAAAGTAAGAGAAATGTTTCAAAAATGTTAAGTAATCAAGAAATTGATTTGAAACTTATTGAAAAAATTGGAGATTCAAATTATTTTAGAAATAAAAATGGGATTTATTATAAAAGTGGAGAAAAAGTTTTGAAATTGGATGGAGTTGATAAAGATAGTTTTGAAGTTATGAAATTTGGAAATTATGGGAAAGATAAGAATAGTGTTTTTTATCATAATAGAAAATTGGATGGTGTTAAACCAATTGGATTTGAGGAACTGGATGAAAGATTTGCGACATATGAAGGTGTTCTTTTTAATAATGGAAAAAAAGTTGAGGGAGTGAGAAGAATTGAGAGTGGCGATATGGATATGAATGGTCTTGAAAGAATTAGAATTTCTGATCGTTGGGATCTAGGGTACTCAAATTATTTCAAAAATAAAGATGGAATTTATTATGCGGGGGAAAGTAAATTTCTTAAATTGAACGGTGCAGATAAAGATAGCTTTAGTGTGACTTTTAAAGGAAAATATGGAAAAGATAAAAACAGTGTCTATTATCAAGATAAAAAAATGGACGGTGTAAAACCAAGTGAATTTATGGAGTTAAATGATGTTTTTGCAAAAGATCGAAATAATATTTATATTGATGGGAAAAGACTTGAGAATTTTGAGGCAAGAGATTTTTTGATTTTGGATGAAAAGAGATTCGAGTATAAAAATAAGAAATATTATTATGATAAAAAAAGTAAAACTGTTAAAGAAGATAAAGAAATTGAAAAAAGTTTTTAAAGTTATCAGACAGAACTAATACTATTTTTTTAAAGGATCTTGAATAAATTTACCATTTTAAATAGAAAAAAAAATTAAAAATGACAAGGAGCAAAATATGAAAAGAAAAAGTTTACTAAAAATATTGGTTTTATTTATTTTAGCGGGAACTATCGCAAATGCTGAGTATTTGAAAAAGGAGGGAGAAGTTTATTATGAAATGCCGTATCTTGAGATTAAGTTGAAAGTGAAAGGTGCGGATGCAAAGACTTTTGAAAATTTGGGAGAAGATAAGATGAAAATTATTGGCTATTTTGGGAAAGATAGCAAAAATGTTTATTTTCTTGGGAAAAAATTAAAAGATGTTTCAACTAAAAAATTTGAAATTTTGGATGAAAAGTATGTGAAGGATTACAAAAATTTGTATAATCTTAAAACTGATTCACTTTCTTTTTTCTCAATTGATGAAATAAAACCGAAAAAAGTGTCGATTGATGGACTTGATGTGAAAAGTTTTAAAGTTTTAGAAAATAAAAAAGCTTTTTTAACAGACTATTATACGGACAAAAATAGCGTTTATTTTCATAAAGATGATTTGAGAAAAATAACTGGAGCGGATAAAAATTCTTTTGAAATTTTGGAGGAATATATTGCCAGAGATAAAAATAATGTTTATTCTAAAGGGGAAAAGCTAGGAAATATAGATATTAAAAGCTTTAAATATTTTGAAGATGGGCTAGCAAAAGATAAGAACAGAGTTTTTTATATTGAGGATAATAAAGATATTACAGGAGTAGATGCGAAAACTTTTGAAAGAATGGGAGAAAGTTATTATTTTAGAGATAAAAATAATATCTTTGGTTTAAAGGATTATAATCCTTATGATTTGGAAATGTTGAAAAATATTGATAGAAATAGTTTTAATACTTTGAGTAAGGAAATTGGAAAGGATAAAAATGGAGTTTATTATTTTGGAGAAAAAATAGATGGAATTTCTTCGAATAATGCTAAATTTGTTGAAGCGTTGGGAAATAGCGACTATATTCTTCAAAGTGGCAATGACCATTATTTGATGACTGTAAATGAAAAGGATTCAGATAATAATAAAAGATTTGAAACAAAGAAAATAGATAGCTTGGATATTGATTTTGATACATTTAAATATTTTGAGATGTCTGATTTGTATAAAGATAAAAATAGTTTTTATTATCATTCAGATAATGACTTGAAAAAAATTAAAAGCGACATTGATGTGAAAAGTGCTGAAAAAGTGTTGAAATTAAATGATTTTATAAAGGATAAAAGTAACCTTTATTATTATTCTAACGGAAAAATTGAGAAGATTAATTTGAAAATAGATGTAAATAATTTGGAATACTTGGATGATGGAAATTCTACTTTTAGTAATTATTTGAGAGATGGGAAAAATGTTTACTTTGTGGATAATGAGCGTGGAAAAGTAAAAATTTTGAAAAATGTTGATAGAAATACATTTAAAGTTGTAAACGGAAATTATGGAGTGGATAGTAAAAATGTTTATTACTTTGGAGAAAAACTGGATTTCGTAGGATTAGATGGTCTTAAAATCTTTAACGAGATTTATTTGAAAGATAAGAAAAATGTTTATGAAATTTCTGTAAATGATAATGATGAAGTGAAAGTAAAACCGATTAAAAATCTTAATATTGATGTGGCAACTTTTGAAGATATTTTCGGTGGATTAAATTACAAAGATAAAAATTCCGTTTATTATGTGGATGAAAATAATGAAAAAATATCTTTGAAAATATTAAAAGGAGCAGATCCAGCTACATTTGAGTTTGGAATTATTTCAAAAGATAAAAATAGTATTTTTATTGGAAATCAAAAGTTGAAAGGTGTGAGTTCTAAAGGGTTTGAAGTATTAAATGATAGTTTAGATTTTGTAAAAGATTATAAGAATGTTTACTATTTGGATAGAGCTGAGGATGGTATAACTTTCATACCAAGAGTGCAAAATATAGAAGGAGTAGATATTGCAACTTTGGAATTTGCTGGAGGACATTATAGTAACTATTATAAAGACAAGAACAATGTTTATTTTATGGATAACAGAGATGATAAAATAAAATTCAAAAAATTAGCCTATGTAAATCCCAAAACTTTTGAAATGGTGGATGATACTTTTGCGAGAGATGATAAAAACCTTTATATATTTGAATACAAATTGGACGGAATTGATCCAAAGACATTTAAAAAATTAAGTTATAGAATGGTAAAAGATAAAAATGGACTATATTTCTTAGAAGATATTGAAAAAGAAAATGAAAATATAGAAATAAAAGTTCAAAAACTAAATATAAAAGGATTAGATTTAAAAACTTTTGAACATATTGACGGCGACTATTATAAAGATAAAAATAATGTTTATTATGAATCATACAACAATCTTTATAAAATAGAAAATGCTGATTTAAAAACTTTTGAAATTTTAGATTCAAGTTATACTGGTTATGGTAATTTTTCGAAAGATAAAAATTATATTTATTTGAATAATAAAAAATTAGAAGGGATTGATGTAAAAACTTTTGAAAAAATGCAGGCTAATCTTATAAGAGATAAAAACGATATTTATAAAGTTGAAGAAAATGAGGGAAAACACAGTTTTAAAATAGTTCCAATTAATGCAAGAATAGATTTTAAAAATCTAAAAAACTTAGATTGGGGATATTTTAAAGATGATAAAAATATTTATTATTTTGATGGAGATAAGTTTGAAAAAATAGAAGGAGCAGATGCTAGTTCATTTGAAAAAGTAAAATATTCTGATTTTTACAAAGATAAAAATTATGTCTATTATAACGGTAAAAAGATAGTTGGAATGGATTTTAAAGATATTGAAAATATAGATGAGGAATGGTCAATTACAGAACTGGACGGAACGTGGATAAAATACAAAGATAACGTTTACTATAAAGGGAAAAAATTAAAAGGAATCAGCTCTGATAATTTTAGTTATTTTGATGGCGGATTATCGTATGATAAAATTTTAGTTGATAAAAATGGTATTTATAAATTTATTGAAACTGAAGATAACAAAAAAACAATAGAACTAACTCGACTGGACAGTAAAGGCATTGATTTAGAAACTCTTCAAAGAATTACTTCTCCAATGGATAGTTCCAATTATTTCAAAGATAAGAATGGCGTTTATTTTATGGATGGAAATAAATTTGTAAAAATAAATGGAGCGGATAAAGATAGTTTTAGAGTAACGATGAGTGGGAAATATGGGAAAGATAAAAATAACGTTTATTTCGAAGGGAAAAAAATGGAAGGGAAAAATCCAGTTGACTTTGAAGAGGAAATGGAGATTAAGCAATAAAAATTATTTTATTTGAATTGTTAATAAATCAAAAACTTGAGAATAAAAAAGGAGAGTTGTTGTGAACATTAAAGGACATTTGTTAAAAATTCTATTTTTGTTTGTTTTGGTAGGGAGTGTTGTAAATGCAGGGTATTTTAAAGAGAAAAATAAAATTTATTTCATTGACACAATAGAAGATTCTAAGAAAAAAGAAGTTGTGAAAAATATTGATTTTAGGACTTTTAAAATTTTTGAAGAGAATGATAATTTTGCAAAAGACAAGGATAATGTTTACTATAAGAATAAAAAACTGGAAAATGTAGATGCGGATTCTTTTCAGATAGAAAATTCTTTTATTGCAAAAGATAAAGATAATGTTTTTTATATTGTAAATAATGAGATTATAAAAATTAAAGGCTTTAGTCCAGATAAAAGTAAAGTTATTATTCAGTTTTACGTACCAGCTATACTAATTAATAAAAATGGGATTTATACTTTTGATAAATATGAAAATGGAGAAATTACGATAAAATCAATAAAACCTGCAGAAATAGATATGGATACTCTAGAAGTCGTGGACGGAGAAAACATGACGATGCTTCTGTACTTAAAAGATAAAAATAACGTTTATTTTATTAATTATAAAGAAAGTGAACAGAAAATTTCAGATATTGATGTCGAAAATGCAGAGGATACGGGAAATGATAACTATAATATCGATATTGAAATAAAAAAATTAGAAAGTGCAGATAGCGACAGTTTTAAAATAGATTCTATATACGGGAAAGATAAAAATAACTTATACTTTTTAAATAAAAAAATAAAAGGTGTAAATCCTAAAACTTTTGAAATTGTTGGCTCAAATAAACTTATTATCAAAGATGATAAAGGGGTTTATTATCTTGGAAGAGAAGAAGTAAAGAAAATTCAAAATGCTGATATAAATAGCTTTGAAGAAGTATCGAAAGAGTATTATCGAGATAAAAATAATGTTTATTATTATGATAATTACGATGGCGATGTAAAAAAAGTTAAAGGGGCAGATGCAAAAACTTTTGAAGCGATAGAAGGCTATGCGTTAGGAAGAGATAAAAACGCTGTTTATGACAGAGGGAAGCTGATAAAGGGCTTAGACCCTGTGACGTTTGAAGATTTGAACGGAGATTTTTACAAAGATAAAAATGGAGTTTACTACGAAGGAATGCTAATGAAAGGGATTGATTCAAAATCTTTTGAGCCATTTGTAAATTATACACATGTAAAAGATAAAAATGGGATATATTCTTTTTATCCAAAAGAAAATGAGATAGTTATTGAAAAAGTTGAGATTTCTCCAGAAATTGATTTAAAAACTTTACAGCCTATTGAAAATTATTCTGGATATTCAAAAGATAAAAATAACGTTTATTATCATTTCCAAAAAATAGAAGATGCAGATACAGGAACTTTTGAACCTGAAGGGTATTCTATTGGAAAAGATAAAATGGGAGTATATTATGAAACTCGTAAAGTAAATGGAGTGGATGTAAATAGCTTTGAAGTTTTGAAAAATGATTTTTTTAAGGATAAAAATAATGTTTATTATAAAAATAAAAAGTTAGAAATATTCAAACCTAAAAACTTTGAAGTAATAGACTATTCTTTAGTAAAACAAAATGAAGATTTGTACTATTTTACTGAAGATGAAAATGATAATACAAAATTTGTTCCATTAGAAAGCAAAAATGTGGATATTGATACTTTTCAAATTCTTGATGTAGATTATGCAAAAGATAAGAATAATACCTATTACAAAGGTAAAATTTTTAAGGAAGCAGATGTAAAAACTCTTGATAAATATTATAATGAAAATGATAATGGCTATAAAATAAGAGATAAGAAGAAAGTGTATAAAATAAAAGAATTAGACTAAATAAAATAGTTATTTTATAAAAATGATAATAATTCAAATATAAAATATTAAAAAAATTTACTAAAAAGATTCTGGATGTATTTACAGTTTATAGATTGTGTTATTGATGCATCCAGCTTTTTCATTGTAGTTGACACTTTTGTTACTAATGTTCGGATAAATGATGATATTATGAAGTAAATTTTAACTTTTTCATTTATTCTCCTTATGTTATTTATATTTATCATTATTTTTATTGAAAATAATTTCCTCTTAACTTCTCCTATTTTTATTCTGAAATATAGTATAGCCATTATATTAGTTCTATCTTAATTTTATAGTAAAAAATTCATATTATCGCTATTATTCTTAATCTTTAATTTTTACTAATTTTTCCGAATTTCTGAGAATCAAGGTAGGAGATACAATAACTATTTTCTTACTTCTGCTACTATTTTTCATTTCTTCAAGTAAAAGTTTTGCTATTTCCATTCCTGTTTCTTCTATATCTCTATTTATTGCACTTATATTTATTCCTAATATTTCAAAATATTTATGATTGTCATAGGATACTATTGCTATGTCATCGGGTATTTTTAGATTTTTTTCTCTTATTGCCTGTAATGCTCCTAAAGTCATTTCATTATTGCATATAAAGATTGCAGTTATTTTCTTATTTTTTTCAAGAATTTTTTTTGTGTTTTCATATCCGCTATCAAAGTGAAAATTCCCTTCATATATATTTTCTTCAGATATTTTTTTGTTTTTTTCCAACATTGCTTTTTTGTATCCTTCTAACCTATTTAATCCATTTGTTGTAGAAAAAGGGCCTGTAATTATCGCGATATTTTCATGTCCTGAATTAATTAATGCTTCTGTTGCTAAATAACCACCTTTTATATCATCAAAAAATACTCCCGTAAACGTTTCATCAAAAATTTGTCTGTCAAATAAAACAAAAGGAATACCTGAATCAAGCAATACTTTTATATCCTTTTTTTTATGATGCTGAAGAGATATCGAAAGGATAATACCACTTGGTCTTTGTTCAATTACATTTTGAAATACTTTTTTTTCTTTTTTTATATTCTCATCAGTACTGTAAACAAGCATATGTAAATTATTTTTATCCATTATGTTAGAAATTCCCTTTATTATATCTCCAAAATATGAATTTTGAATATCTGGTATAATTACAGCTACTGTGTTTGACTTATTGCTAGATAAGGAACGGGCGATTCCATTTGGTATATAATTTACCTCTTCAATAATTTTTAATATTTTTTCTTTTGTTTCTTTACTAACATAACCATTATTTGAAATCACACGAGATACTGTTGATTTTGAAAATCCTGATAATTTAGCTATTTCTTCTATTTTCATTATATTACTTCCTTAGATCATAAATATTATTTTTTTATTTCAATCATTAATAAATGTTATATCATATTTTACCATTTAAATATTAAATATCAGTTTAGAATTTTTTATTTTTTGAATATAATAAAATTATTTTTTAAATTTGGTGTAATAGATTAATTTATGATATATAAATCTTTTCTCAGTGTTCCTATTCAAAAATATAATACCATGAATTCATTATTTACGCTATCTTTTTCTTTATTTATATAACTATACAGTTTTTTTATCAAATAATATTTTAATATTTTTAATTGATAAAAAGAACACGATTTAAAGATTAAAATTTAAAGCTTAAAAAATCTATAAAATCGTGTTCCCTTATTTTGATATTTGTTATTTATACGTTATTTTATAATTCCTTTCTTTAAAATAACATTTGCATAAATAGCTTCTTCAGATGTGGCAATTATGGCGTATGCCTTTTTTGCTCTTTCATAAAATTCAAATCTTTCTACAAATTCAAAGTCTTTAAATTCTTCATGTTTTTCTAAAGTTTTTCTATAAACACTCCATACTTCAGGTTCTCCTACATACTCGTTTCCTGTTTTCATTAATGAAACTGCACTTTCTACATACGTATCAAGGGGGAATATTTCTAGTATTGATTCTAGAAGTTCTGCTACACCGCTTGCATCTGATCTGATAAGTCTTTGTGCATGACTTGCAGCAGGAAAGTTTCCATCTCCTATCACAATTTCATCTCCATGTCCCATTTCACATAATATTTTCAGTAATTCTGGACTTAAATTTTTAGGTATATTTTTAAGCATTTTTTTACTCCTTCATTTAGATATTTTCTATTTACCTATTTTTTTATAAATTGGTCCAAAATTTTCACATGCTCTGTAATCAGCACCTTCTTCATTCATGTCTCCAAAACTTGCCCAAACTTTAGGACGGAATATTCTGTCAGGATTTACATTGTGCATACATACTGGAATTCTAAGCATAGATGCTAATGTTATAAGTTCATCACCTATATGTCCATAAGATATTGCTCCATGATTTGCTCCCCAGTTATTCATTACAGAATAAACATCTTTAAATGCTCCTTTACCAGTAAGTATAGGTGCAAACCAAGTTGTTGGCCAAGTTGGATTTGTTCTGCTGTCAAGTGATTCATGAATATCTTTGTCTATGTCAATTGCATATCCTTCAGCAATTTGAAGTACAGGCCCTTGCCCTTTAACAAGATTTATTCTGCACATTGTAACAGGCATTTCCCCTTTTGTAAGGAAGCATGAAGAGAATCCTCCACCTCTGAAATAGTCATAATCTGCAGCAGACCAGCTTGTAGATTTTAAGGCATTGTTAACTTCTTCTTCTGTAACTTCCCAGTACGGTTTCATAACTCGTTTACCATCTCTTATTTGATCTCCAGTTGCGTCTAACGTAGCTGATCCTGAGTTAATTAAGTGAATTATTCCATTTTCAGCTTTTCCTGTCAATTTTTTACCTGTAACTCTTTCTACAGCTTCTGGACTCCAGTAAGTTCTAACATCTGCGAATATTTGCGCAGTTCCAGTCAAAAGATGTCCAAATAGCATTGATATTCCGTTTAAAGCATCATTTTCAGTTGCAACTGTAAAAGCCTGTCTTATTCCATTCCAGTCAAAAGATGAATTTAATATAGCCTCAGAAAAGTCGCCGTTAGGCATAAAATCTGTCCATTGTCTTTGTCCTTGGAAACCTGATACTATTGCATTATTTCCTTCAGATTCTTCAACAAATCCCATTTCAGCCAATTTAGGATTTCCAATCATCATGTCTCTTATTATAAGAGTCATTTTCACAACTGTTTCCCATTCTTTATTTTTAACATCCTCTGTTCTAGAAACTTTATTTATATCTAATCCTTCTTTACAATGTTCTTTAACCCATGTTAAAGCTTTTTCATATTCTTCCTTATCGTAAATTTCGTTTTGTATTCTTCTAATAATTTCACTCATATCTTTAAATTCAGGACGAATTCCCAAATAATCTAGAAGGAATTCGCTATTCACCATAGATCCTGCTATACCCATGGAAACTCCACCTACAGATAAGTAAGATTTATCCTTCATTGTTGCAACAGCTAATCCAGCTTTTGTGAATTTCAGTAATTTTTCTTTTACATCATCAGGAATGGAATCATCAGATAAATCCTGTACATCATGTCCATAAATTCCGAATGCAGGAAATCCTAGCTGTGCATGTCCTGCCAATGCCGCTGCAAGATAAACTGCTCCTGGTCTTTCTGTTCCATTAAATCCCCAGATTGCTTTTGGAATGTCAGGTGTCATATCAATTGTTTCACTTCCATAGCACCAGCAAGGTGTTACAGTTATTGACAATCCTACATTCTGATCTTTAAATTTCTGATTACATTTTGCCGCTTCAGAAAATCCTCCAATTGTTGTATCAGAAATCACACATTCTACTGCTTCTCCACTAGGATGTCTTAATGTGGAAGAAATTAGCTCTGCAAGTTTTTGTGCCATCCCCATTGTTTTTTCTTCTAAAGATTCTCTAACTCCATTTCTTCTTCCATCAATGACAGGTCGAATTCCTACTTTAGGAAGTTCTCCTCTTAATCTGTTCATTAGTCTCACTCCTTAAATTTTTGTTTATTTATTTTCTTCCAAAAGGAAACATCTTTTTAGTAATATCTGGATTGTTTATATTTTCTTTAGTTACAAGAATTGCTCCTGTGTCTATTCTTTTTTCAACTTTTTCACCTTTTGAAAGTTTATATAATTGTTGTACTGTTTGATATCCCATATTGTAAGGATCTTGTATAACTAATCCTGAAATAACACCTTTTTCAAGGAATTTAGCTAAATCTTCAGATGAATCTATTCCTACTAGAACTACTTTACCAGTTAACCCTTTTTCTTCTACTCCTTTAGCAATACCGAAAATAGAAGGTTCATTTGTTCCATAAATTCCTGCAATATCTGGATTTGCATTGATAATATCAAGAGTTATTGCCAATGCTTTTGATTTATCTCCATCACTAAATTGTGTATTTAATATTTTAATATCTGGATATTTTGCCAACGCTTCCCTAAATCCAGCTTCTCTTTCTATAGCTGTTGTTGTTCCAGGGTTATGAGATACTATTGCCACTTTACCTTTTCCGTTTATAAGTTTTGCTAGTTGTTCTCCAGCCATTGCTCCTGCAACTTTATTATCTGTCGCAATAAAACTTGATGTAATGTCACCTTTTACATTTGAATCAAATGTTACAACTGGTATTTTTGCATCCATAGCTTTTTTCGCTACTACTGCCAATGCGTCCGGGTCAAGAGCTGCAATTCCTAATGCAGATACTTTTTTGTTAATTGCGTTTTCAACCATACCTACTTGTTTACCAATTTCAGTTTCTTTTTCAGGTCCAATAAAGTTTACTTCTACTCCTAATTCTTCTCCAGCTTTTTTCGCTCCTGCTTCTACTGATCTCCAAAATTCATGCTGGTAACCTTTACTTACCAATTCAATTTTAATTTTGTCTCCAGAATTTGCTGATTGTCCTGCTCCAGCATCTTTTTTGTCTTCACTTTTTCCACAGCTAAGAACCGCTGCAAATACTACTAAAAATAATAATAACTTTTTCATAAGAAATCTCTCCTTTAAATTAAATTTATTTTTTATTTTTTAAACTATCTATATATACTGCCACAAGCACTACTACTCCTATGGCAAATTGTTGCCAGAATCCTGATACATTAAGCATATTAAGCCCATTTTTCAATGTACTCATTATAAAAGCTCCTAGTATTGTTCCTAAAATTGATCCTGAACCTCCCATAAGGCTTGCACCACCGATTACTACTGCGGCAACGGCATCCATTTCATATCCTGTTCCTTCAGTAGGCTGTGCTGAAATTAGCCTTGATGCAAGAAGAATTCCTGAAATTGCACATAGAAAACCACTTAATCCGTATACAAATAATTTTACTTTATCAACATTTACTCCTGAAAGTTTTGAAGCGGCTTCGTTACTTCCAACTGCATAAGTATATTTTCCAATGACTGTTTTTTTAAGTACAAAAGAAAATATTGCTGTTATTATAATTAGATAAATTACTGGATTTGGAATACCTAATACTGTTCCACCTGATAATTTATCAAAACCATCGTTTAATCCTGAAACTGGGATTCCGTTTGTTATTGCCAGTACAAGTCCTCTAGTAATCATCATTAATCCCAAAGTAGTTATAAATGGAGGTAAATTAGCTTTAGATACTAACAGTCCATTTATTATTCCACATGCTATACCACTTACCAGTCCTAAAATTATTGCTAGAATTGTGGGAATTCCAGCTTTCATTGCCATTCCCATTATAACTCCTGAGAAGGCTACAATGGAACCAACTGATAAATCAATACCTCCTGTTATTATTACAAATGTCATTCCTATAGCTATGATCCCAATGATAGCAGTCTGTAAAGCGATTGTCATAAAATTTGTTATTGAAAAAAACTGACTGGATGTTATTGAGAAAAATATTATCATTATTATTAAACTGGCAAATGTAACTAATTGTTGCATTATTTTATTCTTTTTCATATTTATTTATTCCTCCTGTCGCGAAATATAGTATTCTTTCTTCTGTGGCATCTTTTATATCTATTATATTACCTATTTTTCCTTCATGCATTATCATTACTCTGTCACTCATTCCAAGTATTTCAGGTAATTCAGATGAAATCATTATAATCCCTGCTCCTGTTTCGACCAGTTCATTCATAAGATTGTAAACTTCTCTTTTTGCTCCTACATCTATTCCTCTAGTAGGCTCATCAAATATTACTATTTTCTTATTTTGACAAAGCCATCTTGCCAATATAACCTTCTGTTGATTTCCTCCACTCAGATTTTTTGTAAGCTGTTCTTTTGATGGAGTTTTTATTTTCATTTTTTCTATGTATTTCTTCGTTATATTTTCAGATTTACCTTTATTTAATACTGATTTATCTGATATTAAATTTAAATTAGCAATCATAATGTTATCTTCTATTGATAAATTAAGGAAAAGTCCATCTTTTTTTCTGTCTTCTGTCAAGTATGCGATACCTAATTTTATCGCTTCTTTAGGATTTTTTACATGTACTTCTTTCCCCTCCATGAAGACTTTTCCACCTGATTTTTCATAAGCTCCAAAAATAACTTTTGCCATTTCTGTTCTTCCAGATCCCATTAATCCTGCAACACCTAAGATCTCTCCTTTTTTTACAGAAAAGTTTATTGCTTTTACATGTTTTTTATAAGACAAATCTTCAACTTCTAGTAAAGCTTCACCAATTTCAACATTTCTTGGCGGATATTGTTCAGTTATATCTCTACCTACCATCAGCTTTATTAAATCGTCATTTGTTGTATCTTTATAATTTAGAGTGTCTATATATTTACCATCTCTCATTACTGTTGCTCTATCTGCAATTATTTTAAGTTCTTCCATTCTATGTGAGATATAAATTATACCTACACCATTCTTTTTAAGGTTTTCAATGACTTCAAAAAGTTTTTCGATTTCCCTGTCTGTAAGAGCTGCAGTTGGTTCATCCATAATCAATATTTTTGCATTTGTTGAAAGCGCTTTTGCTATTTCCACCATTTGCTGTTCCGCTACACTTAAATTCATTACCTTTTCCTCAGGTGATATTTTTAATCCTAGCTGATTCAGAATTTTTTGAGCTTCTGCATTTTGTTTAGTCTCATTTACAATCCCTTTCATCCCTTGGAATTCTCTTGTAATAAATATATTGTCTGCAACTGAAAGATGAGGCAGCAGGTTAAATTCCTGATAAATTATACTTATTCCATTTTCCTGCGCTTCTTTAGGATTTTTAAAATTTACACTTTTTCCATTGTAAATTATCTCACCTTCATCCTTTTGATATACTCCAGTAAGAACCTTCATTAATGTTGACTTTCCAGCACCGTTTTCTCCTAGAAAAGCATTTACTTCTCCAGCATACAAATCAATGTAAGCATGATCCAGAGCTTTTACTCCTGGAAAAGTTTTTACTATATTTTTCATTTCCAGTATTTTTTCAGCCATTTATTTTTCCTCCTTTCTTTTAGATTTATATTCTATTATTTCTACAGAATTTTTTACAATTTCTCTTCCTTCTTCTAAATTTTTAACAAGTCCAAGAGCAATAAACTGTGTTATTATATTTCCAAACGCTGACGCTTCTATTGGCCCTGCCTTAATTACTCTATTTGTTTCATCTGAAATTTCCTGACATAGGAATTTATCCTGTATTCCTCCTCCAATTGCTATAATTGAAGTAAATTCATTTCCAACCAGTTTTTCTAGTTCCTTTATACTCTTATTGTACTGTTTCTTTAAGCTGTTGTATGCTACTCTTAGTAAATCCTCATCTGTTTCTGGAACTTCTTGCCCAGTTTCCCTGCAATATGCTTTTATTTCCATGTCCATCTTTTCAGCGTGTAAAAATCTTTCATTTTCTAAATCGACAAATGAAATCAAGTTTGATTTCTTAGCCATATTTCCAAAATCTGAATAATCTATATCAAGATTTTTTTCATTAAATATTTTTTTCAGCTGCTGCAGTATCCACAAACCTGGTATCATTTTGAGCACTCTTGCTTTTTTTTCTATTCCGCCTTCATTTACAATATTATTTTTAAAAGCTTCTTCATTCACAACGGGAACATCTGATTCAAAGCCAATTATTGACCATGTTCCGTTTATTACATATAAAGAATTTTCTACTAACGGTGCTCCTGCTATTGCCGCCGCTGAATCATGAGACGCAGTCAAGATTACATTCAAAGGTTTTATTCCCAGTTCCTTCTGAATAGTTTCCTTCAATGGTGCAAGGACTTGACCTCCATGTTCTATATCCCCAACAATGCTTTCAGGTATATCTAGCTTTTCAAATATTTTTTTGCTCCATTTCTTATTATCAATATTTACCATTCCGCTAGTGGAACTGATTGTATATTCCCACGATTTTTTTCCTGTAAGAAAATATGCAAATAAATTTGGCATAAATTGAAGCTGTTTTGCTCCTTTTTCAAGAACTTTTCTTTTATGTATATCATAAAATATTTGATAAACGGAATTAAAAGAATAAAACTGAACTCCTGTTTCATTAAATATTTCTTCAAGAGAAACTTTATCGTGAACTTCTTCAAAAACTTCTTCCGTTCTCGTATCTCTATAGCATATAGGAAGCGACAATAGTTCTCCTCTTTCATCAATCCATCCGTAATCTACTCCCCAAGTATCTACACCTAATCCCAGAACCTCAATATTTTCACTAGTAACAATACTTTCCTTCGAAAATACTTTTTTTAGTCCTTCTTTTAATTCATTGTATAAATAAGGGAAATCCCAATATTCATATTGATTTAATTTAACAGAGCAATTTTTAAATCTGTGCATTTCCTTCAATTCTATTTTCTTAGTATCTTCATTTAAGATACCCAAAACTAATCTTCCTGATGAAGCTCCGTAATCAAATGCCAGAACTGCTTTTTTTCCCAATGCAATCACCTACTTTATAGATTTTATTTGTCCATATGTTTTAAATCTCTCAAGCATGCTGTTCATTTCATTGTCAGGTAATATAATAGGTTCTCCTATATTTCTCGCCTTTATATATAAATTAGAGATATACTCTACCTGAACTGTTATATTGAAAGCATTTGCTATATCCTTTCCAGCTGTTGTCAATCCATGGTTTGCGAGTATTACTGCAAGACTGCTTCCCATTGCCTTATAGGCATTTTCAGCCAGTTCCTTTGTTCCATACGAAGCATATTCAGCACATTTTACTTTTGTTGCTCCTGTTACAGCAATCATATAATCAATTGCTGGTAAATCTTGTCTCAAGCATGCTAATACTGTAGTGTACACTGGGTGGGTATGTATAACAGCATTTACATCTTCACGATTTCTGTATAAAATCATATGCATTTCCAATTCACTTGAGGGTTTCAATCCTTCGATAAGTTTTCCTTCTAAATCAACTATTGAAATCATTTCTGGAGTTAATTCTGAATAGTTTACTCCAGTTGGGCTTATTGCAGCCAACCCCTCTTCTCTGTTAAAAATACTTACATTACCAGCTGTTCCGTTTGTAAGTCCTTCAGATAATAATTTAAGAGAATATTCAATTACCTGCTCTCTTTCTTTTTCAAGAATCATAATTTCCTCCTTTTAATTGTGGGAGCGTTCCCAGTTAATTATTTTGCTCTTTTCCACGAATTATAATCTCCTTCTTTTATTCATAGGAGCGTTCCCAGTTCCCTGTTTTACTTCTTTTTCAAGAATCATAATCTTGTCATCTGCTTATAGAAACGCTCCCAATTACCTGTTCCCTTTCTTTTTTAAGAATCATACTTCCCTCCTTCTGTTTATGAGAGCGTTCTCTTTAAATAGCGTCTTTTATAGCTTATTATAGGTATAATCTAATTAATTTAATTATATGAGAACGTTCCTACATATATCTTACTACTAATATAACCTATTTTTTAAAAAAGTCAATACCCTTTCTTAATTTTTTTAATAAAAAATGATGTTTTGATTTAATTTTTTCAACATCATTTTTATATCTATTATTTATACTTGAAATTTTCTGCCTTATTCTTGTATCCACCAATATAAGTTGCTACCTTCAGATATGGACAAAATGGCTGTTCCTTATTTTGATCTAGATATTTTTTTTCAGCTTTTCCAACTAGGTAATCTGGTATCATATTTTCTTCAGTCCATTTTTCAAGAGCTGTTAAAGCATCAAAATTTTTCATTGCAGGAACTATGAATAAACGTGTTAAACTATCTACATTTCACATATTTTTGATGAATTTACTGTTACTAATACAACAAAAAATATATATTTTGAAGTTTTAAATTTTTTAAGAAAATATTTTTTTGAATAATTGACTTTTTTTTAAAATATGATATAATTAAATTGTTAAAAACCCTAAGGGGAATTTATGATATGTAATAAAATTGGGATAAAAAGCTAGATTTTTCTAGCTTTTTTTGTTATAATTAACTTTGGGTATCCCAATGCCCAAATTACATATCAAGGAGGTTTAGAGCTGTGAATAGCGATGAACTTATTAGACTTCTAGTTATTATGTATATTGTTTACAGATTAACTAGATAGTCGAAAAATCTCGAATTTCACCTCTGCCTCTACCCTTAGGGGATTTCGATTAATAAAATTAACAATTTTCTAAAGTCCAGATAAATCCTTTTCCCATCCGTATATCAGAATCTCCGAAATGATTTCCCTCATTCCAATCTAAAATACAGTTTTCAACATTTTCAGAATTTTTTAAAATTTCAATATATTCTCTTATATTGTCTCCGATTTTTGATAAAGTCTGATGTTTAGTCTTCTCTTCTAAATCTCCAAGACTTAAATAAATATTATTTACTAAAGGTTTACTGTCCTTTACAAAATCCATCCAGTTTTTATACCAAACTGATGGTGAAACTCCAGCTATTCCAGCAAAAATATCTACCTTATAACCACTCCACAGCGAAAATAACCCAGCAAGAGAATATCCGCCTAAAATATATTTCACATTCTTATCTTGAATATTTATAAATTCTGCCAAACTCGGAATCAGTTTATCCTTTATAAACTCTAATGTTTTATCTGATCCATTTCCAAAGTTCCCTTTTCCACGAAGAAGTGGCATTTCCCACGGAGTCAGTTCACTGTTCCAGTCGTTTATTTTAAATGCAATAAGACTAAAATTTTTATTTGTATTTTCAGAAATATATTTCACTTCATTATCTAGAACTTTGATATCATTTTCGTCTACAGGCTGTATTAAAATGTAGTCTGGATTTTTATTTTCTTTTATATACAAAATACACTCTTTTTCTTCTATTCTTAAATTTAATTTTTTCATAGTAGCTCCTTTTTAATATTTTTAAACAGATTCTGATTAATATAATTAATTATAGCATATATTTAAGAAATTTTATTCAAATTTCTCTATGATATTATTATAGTTTTTTTCTTTAATTATATATATTTAATTTTTTTTTGAAATTGTAGTAAAATAAATTATACAGCAAAAACTTTATTCTATTACTTTAAATCTATTATCCAAGAAAAAAATGATAAATTACAAAACGCAAAGAAATTAAAAAAGGGCAATCACTTAAATAAATACGCAATACGATAATAGAACGATAAAAAATTATGAGTATCAGATACAAAATATTAATCTGGAGTGTTATTTTTATGAATAAGGAAATTATACAAATATGTAATATTACAATAGCATTAAAATTTGCCTTAAAAACAAATACTAAAATCGAATATTTTCCTTTTGAATATGAAAAAAGTATAGAATTTCTATTTTCTAAAAATAAAATAGATTTTTTAGAAAAAAACTACAAGGCTAAAAACGTTGAAGAATGGTTTGACTATTGTTTAAATTTAGGCTTAAAAGATATAAAACTTTTATTACCTGTTTCTTCTAAAAATTTAAATATTCCCAACGATTTAAATACAAATAAGATTAAACTCATTTGCTATTTTAAGAATAATTTGATTCTTTATTTTACACCAAAATGGAAAAAAACAAGTGGTGGATGGAATGTTATTTATACTGCTCACAAATACGAGAATTTTATCAATGGAAAACTTAAATTTTATGATAATACAGAAGATTTTAAAGATGTATTGAATAGAATAGCTATTTTAGCTGATAAAATTGATTTTCAAAATTTTGGAAATATCTTTAGAAAAGCTATTGATATTTTAAATGGAGAAAATGTTGAAAATATACAAAAAACTTTTTATGGACTATATTTTTCTGAATTACCCAAAAATAACAAACACCTTTTTTATGCCTCAGATATTTCTAATGTTTTTGGCGGAATGGGTTCCTGGAATGATAGTCCTCCTTATTATGCACACGGAAAAGGACTTGAAAGTGAATACGACAGTCTTACGGAAAAGCTTTTAACTCAAATTAGGCTTGCTCTTTTATATTCTGTAAATGAATGGTAAATCTATAATGAAAAATTTACACTATAAATTTAATGCCGTAATTAATATTGCGATTTCTGTAATTACATTACAATATTAAAATATTATCATTTATTTTTCAAAAATTTACAAAGGAAGTATTTTTTGATATAATAAAATTATAAAAAATAGAGTTTTAGAAAGGGAAAAGGGAAAAATGGAATTGCTTAAAATTAACGAGTTTATAAAAGAAAATGTGGATAAAATTTATGATGAAATGGTAAAGATTAGACGAACTATTCACGAAAATCCTGAACTTGGGGATGAAGAATTTGAAACAAGTAAATTTATAAAAAATTTTTTAATGGAAAATGGAATTGAATTTTTTCAAATTATAAATACTGGAGTGGTTGCGACAATCTATAATGATAAGGAAAATATGAAAAATAAGACAGTTGCGACTCGTGCGGATATTGATGCATTGCCAATTTTCGAAGAAAATGAAGTTGAATACAAGTCAAAAAATATTGGGAAAATGCATGCTTGCGGACACGATGCACATACAACTATTCAACTTGGAGTAGCAAAAATTTTGGCAGACAATAAAGATAAATGGAATGGAACTGTGAGATTTTTCTTTCAGCCAGCAGAAGAAACAACTGGCGGTGCTGACAGAATGATAAAAAATGGAGCATTAAAATTTGAAAATGATAAAAATCGAAAAATAGATGCCTTTTTTGCATTGCACATGGCTCCGGAAATAGAACTTGGGAAAATTGGGATAAAATATGGAAAAGCACATGCTTCATCAGCAAGAATACATCTTACAATAAATGGTACTTCTGCCCACGCCGCATTGCCTCACAAAGGAGTTGATGCAATCTTAATCGGAGCAAAAGTTATGGAATTCTTGCAGTCAATAGTTAGCAGAAGAATTGATCCAAGAGAAGAATCCGTAATTACAATTGGGGCATTTAATGGAGGCTTTGCTGATAATGTAGTGTGTGATAAAGTGGAAATGAAAGGAACTGCAAGAACAATGTCCGAAGAAACAAGAACATTTATAATCGAAACACTTGAAAAAGACCTGCCTAAATTTGTAGAATCACTAGGCGGAACAGTAAACGTGGATATTAAGCGTGGCTATGCTCCTGTAATTAACAACGAAGAAATAACAAAAAAAGTAGAAAATAATATTGTTGACTTATACGGCGAAAATGTCCTGGAATTAATAAAACAGCCTAGAATGGATGTTGAAGATGTTAGTTATTTCCTAAATGAAATTCCTGGATGTTTTTTTAGACTGGGAACAAGAGTGGAAGAAAAAGGCTTAATCTACGATTTGCACCATCCAAAATTTAATATTGATGAGGAAAGTTTAAAAATTGGAATGGGATTACAATTGAAAAATATTTTAGAATATTTGAAATAAAGGTTTTTTATTAAAGATTTATTGATTAATACTAAAACCTGTTTAAAAATGAGAATAAATTTTTATAATAGAATTGTTCAATAGTTAATTCATAATCATTCAACTTTTTTATTTTTTATATTTGTAGGATTGCTCATTGCCGCAAATCCTACAACCTATGGCTAGTCTACGACAT
>ERZ773043.644-NODE-644-length-20252-cov-4.877209_pt1 | contig 20252 bp, 14 predicted proteins | sample MGYA00580636_ERZ773043 | MGnify/ENA primary metagenome ERZ773043 (study PRJEB29015, sample SAMEA2737992) | human oral metagenome | biome: human oral; feature: human-associated habitat; material: dental | place: China | collected 2065 ...
AAGGGTATAAAGTGTTTATGGTGCGTGAAACAAACGATGTGGATATTAGTAATAAGGAACGTGCAATTAAGACAAACAACGCAGGATGTTCATTATACATAAGACTTCACGCCGATGGAGTTGACAATTCTTCAGTAAACGGGGCAACAGTATTAACATCTTCAGCTAAAAACCGTTACACACAAAGCGTTCAAAAATCGAGCGACAAATTTTCACGTACACTTTTATCAGAATATATAAAAGCGACTGGAGCTAAAAACCGTGGAGTTTCATACAGAGATGACTTAACAGGAACAAACTGGTCAAAAGTTACAAATACATTAATTGAATTAGGGTTTATGTCAAATCCTGCCGAAGATAGAAAGATGTCAACACCTGAATATCAGGAAAAGATGGTAACTGGAATGGTAAATGGTATTGAAAAATATTTAAGAGAAAAATAATTTGATTATTTGAAATAAGATAAAGTGCCTTGAAAAATTTGGATAGGTACTTTATTTTTATAATTTATATTTTTTAATTTCAGCAATTTTTATAAATGCTTAAATCTCTATATTGACATAGTTATATATAAATCAAATAAAAATTATACGCTTATACAGCGTAAATAATATAAAAAGGAGGGTACATGAACATACATGTACATATAAAAAATGAAAGAAATCAGATGGATGTCAGATGAAAAATTCCCACTTGAAATGCACAAGGCAAGAGTTGTGCAAAAACTAAATCTTCTTGAACCTGAAAAAAGGCTTGAAGCAATCGAAGAAGCCGGATTTAATACATTTTTACTGAAAAACAGAGATGTATTTTTAGATATGCTTACAGACAGCGGGGTAAATGCCATGTCTGATAAACAGCAGGCAGCCATGCTTCAGGCAGATGACAGCTATGCCGGATCTGAAACTTTTTTCCGGCTTGAAGCAGCTGTCAGAATGATGTTCGGAACAAAATTTTTCCTTCCAGCACACCAGGGGCGTGCCTGTGAGCATATCATTTCAAAAAGCCTTGTAAACTCCGGTCAAAGTGTACTTATGAATTACCATTTCACAACATCAAAAGCACATGTTATACTAAATGGCGGAAAAGTTGAAGAGCTTATATCAGACAGGGGTAAAGAGCTTAATTCAACTGAGAAATTTAAAGGAAATATAGATATATCAATATTAAAGAAAAGAATTAAAGAGCTCGGTAGTGAAAATATAGCCTTCGTAAGGATGGAGGCAGGTACAAATCTTATAGGAGGACAGCCTTTCTCATTAAAAAATCTTGAGGAAGTAAGTGAAATATGCCGCAGCAGCAATGTTACACTTGTAACTGATGCAAGCCTGCTGGCAGACAATCTCCATTTTATAAAAACAAGAGAAGAAGAGTTCATGCATATGTCAATAAACGAAATATCTTTAAAAATAGGCAGCCTTTCAGACATAATTTACTTTTCAGCAAGAAAATTAGGCTGTGCAAGAGGTGGCGGCATATGTACAAGCAATGAAAATTTATTTAAAAAAATGCAGGCATTAATCCCTCTGTACGAAGGTTTTTTAACTTATGGAGGTATCTCGGTGCGTGAGATGGAGGCAATAGCGGTCGGACTTGAAGAAACTATGGATGAAGACATGATATCACAGGGACCTATATTTATAGAATTTATGGTAAATGAGCTTGTTAAAAGAGGAATTCCTGCAGTAACCCCGGCAGGCGGTCTTGGCTGTCATGTAAATGCTATGAGCTTTCTTGAACATATCCCGCAAAATGAATATCCTGCAGGAGCATTGGCAGCTGCCCTGTTTATAGTCAGCGGAGCACGTGGTATGGAAAGAGGTACTCTTTCAGAGCAAAGAGATGAAAACGGTAAAGAACCTCTTGCAGATATGGAGCTTTTAAGACTTGCCATGCCAAGAAGAGTTTTCAGTGTTTCACACGCTATGTTTGTAGTTGACCGCCTCCACTGGCTATACAAAAACAGGCATCTGGTAGGAGGACTTGAATGGGTGGAAGAACCCGATATACTCAGATTTTTCTTTGGGAAACTTAAAGCAAAGGGAAATTGGCCTCAAGAACTGCTTAATAAATTTAAGCAGGATTTTAAAAACAGCCTGTAAAATCTTAAATTTCATTAAATACCTTATACAGTATTCAATCCATAATTCACTGATTAATATACTTTATGTAAAAACATCTTAAGTGTAAACATAATAAAAGTGTAAACATAGTAAAAAAAATATATGCAGCTGCTTTCAATGTTTTGAATCAGCTGCATATATAATTACATTATCTTTAAGCGTTCAAGCATTGCAACAAGCCTTCCTCCTCCGGGCATATGTACAATATCATCCGCCTTTAAGGTTTTTGAAAATATAAGTGCAGGAAAATATGTTAAAAATGCGATCGGTATACATACGACACATATAACTATAAGCCTCTGTGTAAACCTCATTAAAAGCATATAAACCAAAAAAGTAACAATGCCCATAAAAAGTGCGGAAAATGCCGGTTTTATAAAAGTCTGTTCTATTTCCTGCACATATTCTAAAAGACTTTTGATTGATAGTGCATTAAATATACACATTGATAATGCAAATATCATATTTGCATACACAAGCCCGTAAATCCCCATTTTAAATACAAGAAGCATTATAATAAGTGCTATTATATGTATAATTAAAGATTTCACCGCATTTTTCACCGGTATTCCCATATAACTGCTTCCCTGAAGTATGGCATTACTTAAAGTAGAAAGTGAATACAGAACTACTGCCGAAGCACCCACCTGCATAAGTTCTACGCTTACATCAGCACCTTTAAATAAAATTCCCAAAACAGGTTTCGCAAGAACTGTCAATCCTACTGCACAAGGCATAGCTACAATCATTGAAAATCTTATAGCACTCCCTATTGTATTTTGTACTCCATTTTTGTCATTTTCTGAATTAAATTTTGAAAGTACCGGTATTATAGAAGATGAAAGTGCATTTGATATGGCGACAGGCACATTTATAAGTATCATATATTCACTTGTATAAACACCGTAATTTTCTGCAGTTTCAGATCCTTTTCCCAGAAAATGCATAGCATTTCCGAAAATAGCACCATCTATTATACCGTTTATATTATAAATGGCAGTAGAAACAATTACAGGAATTACAGTCATTATCAAAATCTTTGTAATTTCTTTATAAGTTTCAAATTTAGAATCTAAAGAAGGCTTATACTTATAAACCATGTTATAAAGTATATATAAAAGCACTAAAAACAAAAGAGCCGATAAAGCACCTGTACCTGTACCTATAGTTCCTCCTGCCGCACCATATGAAGATACTTCAGAAGCTTCTTTTTGGTGTTCAAGTGCATATTGGGAAAGCCTGTGTGCTGCCACTATACTTACAACTGCATTTATCACCTGCTCTATAATCTGTGATACCGCAGTCGGAATCATAGTAGCATGTCCTTGATAATACCCACGGAACACTCCTAAATATGCCATAATCCATATAGTAGGAGCCAGCGTTTTAAGAGCAAACTCCGTATATGGTGTTTTAAAAAAAAGATTTGCAAATAAGCCTGCTGAAAAATATGTTATAAAGCAGCCTGCAAAACCTACAACCGTAGCATATATCATCGCAGCCTTAAATATTCTGCTGACATTTACATATGACTGTCTTGACATCCTTGCCGAAATCATCTTGCTTACCGCAAGCGGAAGGCTGTATGATGAAAGAAGCAGCATTATAGCATATACACTATAAGCAAATGAATAATACCCCATTCCTTCCTTGCCTATGGTATTTACAAGCGGTATTCTGTATGCAAGCCCTATTATCCTGACTATAATGCCTGCCGCTGCAAGTACTGAGCCCTGCATTAAAAAATTATTTTTTTTTGCAGTTTTTTTCATCTTATATATCCCTCCCCGTTTAGTATAGACCTTTGCTTTTCTTCCATAATCAGCCTCTCATTATCATTTTCATGATCATATCCCAAAAGATGCAGCATACTGTGTGCTACTAAAAAAGCAAGTTCTCTTTTTTTTGAATGTCCATATTCACATGCCTGAGATTCTATATGCTCTGCCGATATTATTATATCCCCAAGCATAAGTGCGTTATTTTCAGGATTAAACATAAGAGGATTTTTATCAAAGTCTTTAAAATCCGCAGGAATTTTATACTCTATAAACGGAAACGACAGTACATCTGTAGACTTATCTATACCTCGATATCTGTTATTATAATCTCTTATACCCTCATCATCAGTTATAATAACTGAAACCTCACATTCAAAGGGGCAGTTTTCATACTTAAGCACTGCATTTACAACATCCTTTATTATCTTTTTGTAATGTATGGCAAGCACAATTTTTTTTTCTTTTTCTATATAAACATACATATATTTAATAAAATTAACGCCTTTTTTTTCTGTTCTTCTTCACTTTTAAATTCCGGTCATGACCTTCTTTTAATGAATTTTCTCTTTTTATCCGCTTATTCTCATATTCTTCATAAGCGGATACTATCTTTTGCACAAGAGGATGTCTTACAACATCAGTACTATTAAGTATACATACACCTATCTCATCAACCTTTGAAAGTATTTTAAGTGAAGTATCAAGTCCTGAGGGCATATCTCCCGGCAGGTCTTTTTGAGTTCTGTCGCCGGTTATTATAACTTTTGAACCGAAACCTATCCTTGTGAGAAACATCTTCATCTGAGCCGGTGTTGTATTTTGTGCCTCATCAAGTATTATAAAGGCATTGTCAAGAGTCCTTCCCCTCATATATGCCAGAGGCGCAACCTCTATAAGTCCCTTTTCAGCATTATGCATAAAGCTGTCTGCACCCATAATCTGGTGAAGGGCATCATATAGAGGTCTTAAATACGGATCTATCTTGCTTTGCAAATCTCCCGGCAAAAATCCAAGTTTTTCGCCTGCCTCTATTGCAGGTCTTGTAAGTATTATACGATTTACAGTTCCCTCTTTAAAAGCCTGTATAGCCATAGCCATGGCGAGGTAGGTTTTTCCGGTTCCGGCAGGTCCCACACCGAATACTATCATTTTTTGCCTTATAAGGTCTACATATTGCTTCTGTCCTATAGTTTTAGGTTTTATAGGTCTGCCGTTTATAGTGCGTGCTATAATATCCTTATCTATCTCAACTATCTTATCCTGTGCCTCTGAAAATGAAAGGGATATTGCATAATCAACATTTTGTTCACTGATCTGTGTTCCCCTTTTTGAAAGCTCAAGAAGTGCACCGAAAACAGCCTTTGCTTTTGCCGCCTGTGCCTGTGCACCTATTATTTTTATTGAACCGTCTCTTGCTATCATTGTTACATTGAGGGTTCTTTCTATTTTTTTTAAAAATTTATCAAATTCCCCACAAACATTCTTTTCATGTTCTATAGGGATATCAATTATATTTTCAACAATACTCAAGCTAAATCTCCCTGATATATGTAAATTATTTTTTTTCAAACTCTTCATAGTTTGAATTTATATAAATCGCCTTTGTCTTTGAATAAGGAAAACGCTGTGCGCTGTAAAGACCGTAATACCCTGATAAAGTAAAACATACCGCTATGGCAACGGCATAATACGCAAGCCCCTCAGTACCAAAAAGTTCTATCGACATAAATATAGATGAGATAGGGCAATTTGTAACACCTGCAAAGCATGCCGCCATGCCGCATGCAGTACCCAGATTCGGTGAAATCCCCAAAAACATGCTGCATATGCATCCAAATGCAGCACCGACAGTAAATGTAGGCACAATCTCTCCACCTTTAAACCCGCCGCCTAAAAGCAGTGCGGTAAATATCATCTTAAACAAAAACGCTTCAACTCCTACACCGCCCTCCATACATTTTTCAACAAGCAAAAAGCCTCCGCCTCGATAGTCATCCGTTTTTACAATAAGAGTCAATATTATAAAAATGAATGCAGCTACAAGAACCCGTACATAGGCGTTTTTAAAATATTTTTTATACATTTCCTCACTTTTATGAAGCATAGTACAAAAAACTACCGATACAACTGCACACAGCATACCCATAACCACTGCTGTAAAAGCATTTCTTATATCAAACGGTGCAACAGTATTTACAGGAAACACCTCATGTATCACACCTGCATGATGTGATATCGCCGCAGCTGTATATGCAGCAAATATACATGGAATAAGAGCCGCATGATACATAATCCCTATACTTATAAATTCCATACAAAATATGGCTGCGGTAAGCGGTGTCCCGAATACTGCTGCAAAGCACGCACTCATACCGCACATCACTGCAACATTTCTGTCTTTAGAATCAAGTTTTACAAGTTTTGAGATAAAATTCCCCAGACTTCCTCCAAGCTGCAGGGCAGCACCCTCACGACCGGCAGATCCGCCTCCTATATGTGTAAGCACTGTTGATATAAATATAAGAGGCGCCATCTTAATATCAATCTCTTCACCCGAAGAAATAGATGAAATAACAAGATTTGTACCTCTAGGATTGTATGCACCTGCAAGCCTATAAATTAAAACTATAATAAGCCCTGTTACAGGAAGTAAAAAAAGTGCCCATTTACAAGTATGCCAGAAAACTCCGGCAGCACTTACAGATAGTGCAAATGCACTGCCCACAGCTCCGACGCCTATACCTGTAAATAATGCAATTAAAGTCCATTTAATAAAATATTTTATATTTGATATATATGATTTAGCAAATGATGATGCAAAAGACTCTCTGTCATTTGCCGAAACTTCCGGTAAAGTTTTCATAAAATCCCTGCAAAATCCTCTCTGTATATTTTTAAATATTTCAACTTAAAAGATAAGGCTGCCGCACGGCTAAAACACCTTACTGAAAGTGTTTAGCTGAAAACATTTGAATTTAATCCGGATATTAAAGTCCGAAAAGGGCGTTTACGAACTCGTCGGAATCAAATCTGTTCAGGTCGTCAAGCTTCTCTCCTACTCCTATGTATTTTACCGGAATACCCAGTTCCGACTGCACGGCAATCACTATACCTCCTCTTGCAGTACCATCAAGCTTGGTAAGTACAATACCGCTTATATCCGCAACCTCTTTAAACTGTCGTGCCTGTTCAAGAGCATTCTGTCCTGTAGTACCATCAAGCACAAGAAGAGTTTCCCTTATAACCCCGGGATACTCCTTATCAATTATACGGTTAATCTTTTTAAGCTCCTCCATAAGGTTTTTCTTATTATGAAGTCTGCCTGCCGTATCACATATAAGGGCATCAACATTTCTAGCCTGTGCAGCCTTACATGCATCATATACTACGGCAGCAGGATCGGAGCCTTCATGCTGCGAGATAAGATCAACACCTGCCCTGTCGGTCCATTCCTTAAGCTGTTCTATGGCACCTGCCCTAAATGTATCGGCGGCGGCAACTAATACCTTCATCTTATTTTCCTTAAAGCGTGAGGCAAGCTTTGCAACAGTAGTAGTTTTACCTACACCGTTTACACCTATCACAAGCACCACTGATTTTTTATCCTCAAAGTCATAGTCATTATCTGCCGTTTTCATACGCTCCTTAATGCCGTCAATAAGAAGTGTTCTGCATTCTGCCGGAGTTTTTATATGTTCTTTTTTAATCTTTTCTTTTAATTCTTCAATTATATCGGTTGATGCATGTATACCGACATCAAGCATTATAAGAGTTTCTTCAAGCTCCTCATAAAAATCATCATCTATTGCATCATAACCCGAAAAAACATTTTCAATCCCTTTTACAAGTGCATCTCTTGTCTTTGAAAGCCCATCAACGAGTTTTGCAAAAAAACCCTTTTTTTTCCCCTCAATACTCACTTACATAACCTCCTATAAGTATATAACTGTATATTTCATAATAATACTGATTAAGCGTTGCCTGTACTAAAATCGCAGATGCTTTGTTCTGTTCTTATGCGATTTCAGCACATCCATACACCACCCTCCGACTTTGATAAATTATCATTTATTTAGAGAGTGATACAATAATATAATAAAAATTCAACTAATTCAAATCATTTTCTACAAGATTTACTGAAACAAGAGTCGAAACACCCTTTTCCTGCATTGTAATACCGTAAAGCCTGTCGGAACCCACCATAGTACCCCTTCTGTGTGTTATAACTATAAACTGTGTCCTTGGACTTAATTTATGCAGATACTTTGCAAATCTGTCAACATTGGAATCGTCAAGTGCCGCCTCTATCTCATCAAGCAGTGCAAAAGGAGAAGGTTTTAGATTCTGTATTGCAAAAAGCAGTGATATAGCAGTCAGTGCCTTTTCACCGCCTGAAAGCTGCAGCATATTTTGAAGCTTTTTACCCGGCGGCTGTGCAATTATGCTTATATCCGCCTCAAGCAAATCAGTACCTTCCTCAAGTTCAAGTCTTCCGCTTCCTCCGCCAAAAAGCTCTTTAAAAACTTTATTAAATTGTGAATCAATCTCTTTGAATTTTTCCATAAATCTTTTTCTCATACCTGAGTCAAGTTCATCTATTATTTTAACAAGACTTTTTTCACTTTCAACTATATCATCATGCTGGGTTTTCATAAGCTCATATCTTTCACTCAGTTCACGGTAGTCCTCTATGGCATTGACATTTACACTTCCAAGTGCCCTTATATCCGACTTAAGCTTCTCAACATGTTTTTTAAGAGTATTTTTATCACTTTCTAAAAGACTTTTACCGTCAGTAAAACTCAAATCGGAATTATCTTCGTAATCAAGATTGCACGCTGTCTGGTAAGTAATTTCATATTCATTCCACATATATGATGACAGCTCCGATATCTTCTCCTGAGTTCGCTCCCTTCCTGTGGCAAGCCTTAAAAGCTCCTTGTCAATCTCGGCAATACGCTTTGAGGCGGCATCATTTTCACCAAACAGACCTTTAAGCTCATCGGATTTTTTGTTTTTTTCTTTAAAAACACTCTCCATCATACATGCAGTTTTATCAGCTTCTTTTCTTATTTCTGAAATTTTAACATTGATAACATCTATCAGCCTCTTTTTATCCTCAATATTCTTAAAACTGCACCTTATTCTTTCATCAAGCCCTTCTTTTTCAGATTCAAGCAAAGAAATTTCATTTTTAACCCTGCTTAAACTCTCCTTAGTATACTCAATATTTTGTTTTATATTTGAAATATTTAATACAAACTCATTTACCTTAAGTACAAGCTCATCACGCAGCTTTTTTCTGTGTTCAAATTCCTCATTATTTCTGGCATCTGTATTTTCGGTATCACGATTTTTTTCATCCCATGCCTTTAATGTTTCATTTAGTTCATGTTCAAGCTGTTTCGCATGGTTTATCTCTTCATCAAATCTAAGATTTTCCTCAAGTATGCCTTCTGAATTTTTTCTGATTTCTTCAACCTTTTTGTAAAGTGAATTCAACAAAACTTCAGTCTTTGATTTATTAATCAGCTGCTCCTGCCTTTTTTCATTTAAAGCTCTTAAATTCTGTTTACATCCTGCAAGTTTCTGCCTTGCAGCTTCAAATTCCTCATTAAACCGTTCATATTGTTTTAAACTATCAGCGGTCTTTTTTTCAAGCTCCTCTATCTCCCTCTTTCTTCCAAGAAGATTATTTTCATTTTTAAAAGCACCTCCGCTTATAGCACCGCCGGGGTTTATAACTTCACCTTCAAGAGTTACAAGCCTGTATTCATAGTTGTATTTTTTAGCAAAATTTACAGCATTTTCAATATTATCAATCACTAAAACTCTGCCAAGCAGATAGTTTATAACATTCTTAAACGACTCCTTTGTAGTTACAAGTGATGAAGCAATACCTATAACTCCTTTTTCTGTAAGCAGATTTTCGGCGTTCCATACCTTTTTCCCCTGCATAGCACTTAAAGGAAGAAATGTGGCTCTGCCATACTTATGTTTTTTAAGATATTCAACTAAAGCTTTCGCAGTCTCCTCGGAATCTGTAACTACATTCTGTATCCTGCTTCCAAGAGCTGTTTCAACTGCAGTTTCATACTTCCTTTCAAGTTCTATTATATCCGCTACAACCCCATATATACCGCCTATACGGTCTCTGGTATCCATGACATGCCTGATTGAATTGCCATAGCCTTCATACCTTTCAGCCAGATTTTTCATCGACTCAAGTCTTGCAGTATCCGTCTGGAACTGTTTCTGCATATCGGCAAGAGAAGTTGAAATTATTCCTGCTCTTTTTTCGCAATCTTTTTTTTCTTCTTCAAAACCGTGTATACTTGAAAGAGTTTCATCCATTTCAAGTATAAGTTTGTCAAGACTTCTCTTTTCATCCTCATACCTTTTAACAACGGCTGACTCTTCCGATTTTATTAAAAGAATCTTGTTTGCAGCCTCACTTTTTTTAAGTCGTCCTTGTTCAAGTATAAGCTCATATTTTTGTTTTTGTGCATAAAGATCCGCTCTTTGACGTATTGCCGCAATCATCTTATCTTTTGCAGCTTCAATCAGCTTTGAAAGATCTTTAAGCTCAGTATCCGCATACTCCAGCTCCTTACACGAAACCTTATACATGCCGTCCGCCTCTTCATGCGTCTTAAGAAGCCGGTTAAGTTTTTCATCATATTGTTTAATTAAAGCTTTTTTATCACTTATATCATTCTCTATATTAATAATTCTTGAATTAATATGTTCCGAATTAGCCTTTTCAGATTTTATCTGTTCTTTAAACAGTTCAATTTTACTCTCATTATCATGCAGTGTCATATTTTCCTGAGCCTGCTTTTTCCTGTATTCTTCAATACACGCTTCAAGCTGTACAACTTTTTCTTCAAGTTCGGAATATCTTGTTTTCAGTTCATCATGTACTTCTAACGCCTGCTTCATATCTTCCTTGGCTATGATTTCGTATTTGTCTACTTTGGAAAGCTTTAAATTCAAATCATCATATTCATTTACAAAAACTGCCGACTCAGCCTTTTTAAGAACATCTCTAATCTTCAGATACCGTTTTGCAGTATCTGACTGCTTTTTTAAAGGAATTGTCTGTTTTTCAAGCTCATCAATTATATCTCCTATTCTTAAAAGATTTGCCCTTTCATTTTCAAGCTTTTTCTGTGCAAGTTCTTTTCTCCTTTTATATTTTGTGATTCCGACAGCTTCATCAAAAAGTTCCCTTCTGTCCTCACTTTTTTTACTCAGGATTTTATCAACCTGCCCCTGGCCTATAATTGAATAGCCTTCTCTGCCTATGCCTGTATCATATAAAAGTTCACTTATGTCCTTAAGTCTGCATGTAGAATTATTAATCATGTATTCGCTCTCACCTGAACGATATATACGCCTTGAGATTGTAACTTCATCAAAATCAATTGTCAAAGTACGATCCGAATTGTCCATAGTAATTGCTACAAAGGCATAACCTTGAGGTTTTCTCAGCTCAGTTCCTGAAAATATAACATCCTGCATATTTTGCCCCCTGAGCTGTTTTGCACTCTGCTCACCAAGCACCCACCTTACGGCATCAGATACATTGCTTTTACCTGAGCCGTTCGGACCCACAATTCCCGTAATACCCCGATGGAAATCAAATACTATTTTATTTGCAAATGATTTAAAACCCTGAACCTCAATTTTTTTTAAATACATATTATTTAATAACTCCAAGTTTTTTTAACGCTTCATGAGCAGCAAGCTGTTCAGCACTTTTCTTACTTCCGCCCTCAGCCCTTGCAATTTCTTTTCCTGAAACATTTACAGATACAGTAAATGTCTTCATATGATCAGGTCCGTCTTCTGAGATAAGCTTATATTCAAGATCCATGCACGAATCCTTTTGTATATTTTCCTGTAAGATAGTCTTGCTATCAAAAAAGAATCTCTTACTTTCAATATCATTTAATACGATCCTAAGTACAAATTCTTTTGCACTAGCAAAACCACCGTCAAGATATACAGCACCTATCAGTGCTTCAAGAGCATCGGATAAAACACTTGAACGCAGTCTCCCGCCCGTAGATGCCTCGCCCTTCCCAAGCCTTAAAAAGGAACCGAGATTTATCGTTTCCGCACAATAGGCAAGTGCAGGCTCACATACAAAAGCAGCTCTTGTCTTTGTTAGATACCCTTCTGTTTCATGCTCGTATTTATTAAAGAAAAATTCACTGCTTATAAGCTCAAGGGCGGCATCTCCCAAAAATTCAAGCCTTTCATTGGAACCTGTTTTTCCAAGTCTTAGTTCATTTGCATACGAGCTGTGAGTAAGTGCAAGTGTAAGCAGCTTTTTATCATTAAAATTATATCCTATAATACTTTCAAGTTTTTTAATATAATTCAATATTTTTTCTCCGTGATATATTTTATAGTTATATACAGGCTGAGAGTCTGCGATATAGCGGACTCCCAGCCTCATAAGATTTTTAAAACCTAGCCAACACTTTCTTTTATCTTGTCTACCGCATCTTTAACAGTAGAGATTTTTTCAGCTTCATCCTGAGGTATTTCAATGTCAAATTCTTCTTCTATACCCATAATTATCTGAAATATATCAAGTGAATCTGCACCGAGATCATCTATAAATGTTGATTCAGGTGTTATATCATCTTCGTCTATATTTAAAACTTCTGCAATGATTTTTTTTATTTTTTCAAATTCCATTAAAATCTCCTGAAAAATATATAATTTAAAATATCCGTATATATTTTATCTCTGCTTAACCCCTTATATATAATAAATGTATTCTTCATGTGTGGATATATTTATTTTTATATTGCCGGACTGCTTTTACAGACGGTTTTATTGTCCTTAAAGAACATCTTTATATCTACCGACTCCAGTTATTTTCCATGCTTTCTTTTATAAGCTCATTTAAGCCGCTTTTTTTAAAATCTATACACTGTGCTATAGCATTACTAACTTCGTTTGCCTTTGAATTGCCGTGCACTTTAACTACAAGCCCTTTAAGCCCTAAAAGCGGTGCACCTCCGTAGTTTGAAGCATCAAAATCCTTTAAGGTTTTCTTAAGTGAATTTTTTACAAGTAGTGCACCTATCTTTGTTAAAAATCCTTCATTAAACGCACCTTTAATTTTTTCAAGCAAAGTCGCACCTACACCTTCATAAAGCTTAAGTATTACATTGCCTGTAAATGCCTCACATACTATAACATCGGCACCTCCCCGGGGAATCTCTCTAGCCTCAATGCTGCCGATAAAATTTATATCACTGCATGATTTAAGCAGAGGAAAGGTTTCTTTAACAAGTGCATTTCCTTTTTCTTCTTCAGCACCTATATTTACTATTGCAACTTTAGGGCTGTTTACTCCCAGCATTTTTTCCATATAAATTGATCCTATACGGGCAAACTGTATAAGATGTTCAGGTCTTGCATCAACATTTGCACCGCAATCTATAAGCAGCGACACTCCGCAGGCGGTTGGTAAAAGCGGTGCAAGCGGAGCCCTATGTACACCTTTTATCCTGCCTGCTATAAGCTGTCCTCCTACAAGAAGTGCTCCGGTACTTCCTGCAGATATTACGGCATCGGCTTCATTATTTTTTAAAAGGTTCATAGCTAAAACTATTGAAGAGTCTTTCTTTGAACGCACCGCTGCCACCGGCGGCTCCTCATTTGTGATTATCTCGGAAGCATCTACTATACTAAGCCTGTTTTTATCATAATCATCTTTTCCCGGAGCTCTTTCTCCAATCACCTTATTTATTATATCCTGTTTCCCTACAAGTTTAATTGAAACCTCATTATTTTTTTTTAGTGCATCAAGGCAGCCTTGTATTATTTCATCAGGTGCATAATCTCCGCCCATAGCATCAACCGCTACTGTAACCATCGCAAAAACCTCCATATCGTTACTATAATTATACTGACATAGATTTCCCTCTGCACCGTATTCCTAAGCACAATTTCACCGGGAAATTAAAGCATTATAGTATACCGATATGAGACATGATATACTATATCAGATAAAATATCAACCGTTTATAAGCCTTTTTGTATCTCTTGCTATAGCAAGCTCCTCATTAGTAGGTATAAGCATTACCTTAACCTTTGATGACGGTTTTGATATAAGTGTAAGCTTTCCTCTCACATCATTGGCTTTCTCATCTATCTCCACTCCGAGATAGCCCAGATAACTGCATATATCCCTGCGACCTTCTATATCATTTTCACCTATACCGGCAGTAAATGCTATGGCATCAACTCCGTTCATAGCAGCGGCATAAGCACCTATATATTTTGCAACTCTGTATTTAAATGCCTCAAGTGCCGTTTTTGCAAGCTCATTGCCTTTTTGAGCTTCTTTTTCAATATCTCTGAAATCAGAGGAAATTCCTCCGCTCATGCCGAGTACACCTGACTTCTTATTTAAAATATCAAGCAGCTCATTAATAGTTTTGTTTTCTTTATTTGCTATAAACTGTATTATAGCCGGATCAAGATCTCCTGATCTTGTGCCCATTATAAGACCTTCAAGAGGAGTAAGCCCCATAGAAGTATCAACACATTTTCCGCCTATTGAAGCAGACACTGATGCACCATTTCCAAGATGGCATACTATCACTTTTGCATTTTCAGGATTCAGGTTTGCAAATTTTATAGCCTCACCTGATACAAACATATGGCTTGTACCATGAAATCCATATCTTCTTATTGAATATTTTTCATAATATTCATTTGGAATTGCATATCTGCATGCCTTTTGAGGCATTGCCATACCAAAAGCGGTATCAAATACCACTACATTTTTTACTCCGGGTATCGCTTTTTCAACTGCTTCAATACCCATAAGATTTGCAGGATTATGTAGCGGTCCAAGATCAAAACATTCTCTTATTCCCTCCTTAACCGCCTTGTCAACAACTGTTGATTCACTATATTTCATACCTCCATGTACAACTCTATGTCCCACAGCAGAGATTTCCGAAATATCCCGTATAACACCATGTTCTTTGTCAGTAAGCGCTTCCATCACAAGACTTATTGCTATATTGTGATCAGGCATATCTTTTTCTACTATAAATTTTTCGCCGCCCACAGGCTCATGGGTCAGTTTTGAACCTGATATCCCTATCCTTTCACAAAGTCCCTTGGCAAGCACTTTTTCATTATCCATATCTATAAACTGGTACTTAAGTGATGAACTTCCGCAATTAATTACAAGTATTTTCATTTTTCAATATTTCTCCTTAAATTCAAATTTTTCTTTTTTATAAATCATATAATCTTATTGTATAACAATCCTTTATTCCGCCATTGCCTGAACTGCCGTTATCGCTACAACTCCAACTATATCCTGCCATGAACAGCCTCTTGAAAGGTCGTTTACAGGCTTTGCAATGCCCTGGCACATAGGACCGTAGGCTTCAGCCTTTGCAAGCCGCTGCACTAATTTATAGCCTATATTTCCCGCATCAAGATCCGGGAATACAAGTACATTGGCACTGCCTGCCACATTTGAACCCTTAGCCTTGCTGCTCGCTATCTCAGGAACTATGGCGGCATCAAGCTGAAGTTCGCCATCTATCTGAAATTGCGGTGCAATTTCCTTTGCCAGCCTTGTGGCCTCAACAACCTTATCAACATCAGGATGCTTTGCACTTCCCTTTGATGAATGGCTTAACATGGCAACCTTAGGTTCGGCTCCTACAAGGAATTTGAAACTTTCCGCCGAAGACAATGCTATATTTGCAAGTTCCTCAGAGTCCGGATTTTGCACAAGTGCCGAATCCGCAAATACAAACACGCCTCCATCTCCATATTTACAGTCAGGTACTTCCATTAAAAAAAATGCCGACACAAGCTTAGTACCGGGCTTTGTCTTTATAATCTGCAGACTCGGTCTTAAAGTATCGGCTGTTGAATGACATGCACCGCTCACCATACCGTCCGCATCACCTGCCTTAATCATAAGACAGCCATAATAGGCGTAATCGCTTAATATTATTTTTCTTGCTTCTTCATGAGTAAGACCCTTCGATTTTCTAATCTCAACAAATAGGTCCTCATATTCCTTTGTTTTCTCATAAGTATTCGGGTCTATAAGCATTGCACCGCTTATATCACATCCTTCAGAATTTTTCCGGATTTCATCAGGAGTGCCTATTATAATAAGTTTTGCTATGCCTTCCTTTAAAATCGTTTCAGCTGCCTTAAAGGTCCTGATATCCATCGATTCCGGCAATACAATTGTCTTTTTACCTTTTTTTGCCCTATCTTTAATTTTGTCAATAATTCCCATTTTGACATCTTCCCCTTTCAAATTCATTTATAGTACTTTTACACAATTAAAAAATAGTGTATAATCCTATGTTCTTTGTTATAATTATAGTATATCCTTACAGATAAATACAAGCCTAAAGTTTATTTATACTTTACGGTGTTTAAAAAAATACAATAAAAAATTATGAATACTTATACAAATAAAAAAATACTTGGAATTATAGCTGAATACAACCCCTTTCACAACGGACATGAATACCAGATAAAGAAAGCCTTACAGCTCTGCGGTGCAGATTATGTAGTCGCAGTTATAAGCGGGCATTTTGTACAAAGAGGGGAACCTGCGATATTTGATACCTCTACGAGAGCTGAAATGGCTCTAAATTGCGGAGTTGATGCAGTTTTTGATATACCTGCTCCCTTTTCAACTTCATCCGCTGAAGATTTTGCAATGTATGGAGTTGCTCTGCTTGAAGCTTTAGGAGCTGATTTCATATCCTTTGGATGTGAAGATGCCGGTGAAAATATTTTAAACGACTTACACCTTATATCCTATATACTTCTTGGCAAAAATAAGTGCAGACAGATGTTTTCTGCAGCATTAAAAGCTGAACTTGCCTCAGGTAAAAGCTACCCTGCATCAAGAAATACCGCCGTTTTAAAGAGCCTGACAGATTCAGGCTATGACGTGGATACAATAAAAAGAATTTCAGATATACTGAACAAACCCAATAACATACTTGCTCTTGAGTATATAAAGTCAATAATCAGGCTTAAATCAGGCTTAAAGCCTGTAATAATAAAACGCTGCGGTATGGGATATAAAAGCACTGAACTTATACCGGGACATTTCGCATCCGCCTCGTCCATAAGAAAACAGCTTTTTGAGGATTCTTATCATTCAGGCTGCACAAACATATATGAATATGTTCCAGAAACTGTATATAAAATACTTAAAAAACATAATCCGCTTAATCCCGATATAATTACAGGCTACACTTACAAGAAAATCCTTGAACTAAAATATAGCCATTATATTTATCAACAAACAAAAACTCCTAAGGAGAGCTTTTCACTTTCGCAATTTACGGATATTTCACCTGAACTTGAAAAAAGAATATACAGTAATATAGGTTTTAATACATCATATGAAAAAATGATATCCGAAATAAAATCAAAACAATATACTCATTCCAGAATATCAAGAGCAATTATACATATTATTCTAGATATAACAAAAAGCGATATGGCACTTTTTAAAAACAGCGGATATATTAATTATGCCAGACTTATAGGATTTAAAAAATCAAAATCGGATATACTGGGAATAATTAAAAATAAATCACAAGTTCCGGTTATAAGCAAGGCAGCCGATTTTGATAAAGTACTTTTTAATAATTTTAATAAATCTATGCCTTTAAGATATGAGGCAGGACGAAGACTTTTTCTAAAAGAAGCCTATGCCTCACAACTATATAATTCATTCTGTTATGAACTGCATAAAAATATACTCCCGAATATCTTTGAAAGAAATTTTCTTAAGGTATAAAAGGCTTAAGATATAAGCACTTAACTTAAGTCAATTTATTTTTGTAGCATTTTTAACGGTATTTTCTTTAAATTATTTGCCTTTTACCCAAACATATGTTACTATTAAATATCTAAAATACTATATAAACACTTTTACAGGATATCACATACCGGATTAATCATATGTAAATTCATGTATAATTAGTCTATACCTGTACAACCGGTATGATGGTAATTTGGTAACATTACATATTTAAAGGAGGATTTTAAAGCCTGCTATGTCAGAATATAAATTAACAAAAAAACAGGACGAAATACTTCAATGTATAAAAAACTGTATTCTTAAAAAAGGATATCCGCCGTCTGTAAGGGAAATAGGAGCGGCAGTGGGACTGAGCTCAACATCATCAGTACACTCACATCTTGAAAATCTTGAAAAAAAGGGGTATATAAGAAAAGATCCCAGTAAACCAAGAACAATAGAAATAGTTGATGACACTTTTAATCTTACAAGGAGGGAGATGGTTAATGTCCCCGTAGTAGGAGAAGTAGCTGCCGGACAGCCTATATTTGCCCAGGAAAATATAAGCGATTATTTCCCTATCCCCTCTCAGATGCTTCCAAATGCTGATACTTTCATGCTCACAGTCCGTGGGGATTCAATGATAAATGTAGGAATATATGACGGTGATCTTATAATAATTGCAAAACAGTCATATGCACAAAATGGCGATATAGTTGTCGCACTGCTTGATGAAAGTGCTACTGTTAAAACTTTCTATAAAGAAGAAAATCATATAAGACTCCAACCCGAGAATGATTCAATGGAACCGATAATTGTTAAAGAGGTTCTTATACTCGGAAAAGTTGTAGGACTTTTCCGAAAAATGTGATGTGAGCTCTATAAACTATAAAGCAGTATTCAGTACGATTGGATACCGGATGTATTTCTATAACTTTATATATGTATATTTAACCTGAATTATTCACCACAGTAGATTTGGCTTAAAAAGCCTAAAAAATAATTGTTTTATAAAGCTATCTCGTTCGTAAGTTGGGAAATTACCAGAAAAAAGGGTGCACTATCCCTATGCATCAAAAATAGTCATTTAATATTGAATTATCAAGGCTCATAAGTTACTACTATTCCAACTGTGGCGGTAGTTTCCTAATATTTGAAATCGTTTCATAGAATTCTTTCTTATAGGGGCAACTGCTACACAATTTGAGTACTATATATCTTGCCTTATTTACTACTTTTGCAGCTACTTTTAGCAACTTTAAGCGAATGGTATTGATTTGCTGCTTTCTCATATTTGTAGAGAGCACCAATCGCCTAAACCAATTAAACAGGTTGTATGCAAGAGCATGTACCTGTAAACGATTTGCGTTGACTACCTTGGTACGACTGCTTACTGAAGAAAAATCAAACCCTGATTTTCCTTCTTTTATGAAGTTCTCCATCTTGCCACGCCCACAATAAAATTGAATTACTTTGTGTGGTTCTGATTTCATTGTAGTGACAATAAAAGTATATAGGTGAATAAACTGATTATAGGGTTTTTCTACTTTAAAAACAACTCTCCTTGGATGCGACCAACTTCCTGCCTGATAATAGAACTCACCGTATTCCACCATATAATCCGTTTGATTTTCACGGGCTGCTCTAAATAACGCTGCATCAGCATCTGCAACGTATTTTATCAATGTTCGGTTTTGCTTCAAGCGGATTGCATACTTACAGTCGTTATCTTCGCAAGCCTTGTATAAATCAGGAGAAGCAAAACCACTATCACCACGAAGATAAAGAGGGAGCGATGGATATTTTGCACGGTATTCCTGTAACAGTGGAATCATGAATTTGTCAGCATCATTACTGCAATACTGTGTGCCGTTACGAAGTTCAGCCTTTAAAAGATCACCTGTGATTCCGTCATAGCAAAGTAATGGATGATAACCGTGAGCCTGATAATGAAAGTTAAAGCCTTCGCCTTCCTGCTTACCGTAAGTGTTAAGCAGTGTAGAATCAAGGTCAAACAACATATGTTGTGGTGTCTTAATGGAATAGACAATATCTCGCATTTTTGCATTTATAGAATCAAACTGTGCAAGAGTGTCGTTGTCCATTCTATTCCAAAAACGAGATAATGTAGGTTGAGAGGCCAAGGCCTCTTTTTCCAAAATAGAGGTTAATACCGGATCACTTGTCAGTTCATCTGCACAATCATCCTTAAAATAGGCTGCTATAATTTGGTAGAGCATCTGCATAAGGTTATCAGAATCTGTGTGAATACGGTTGTTTGTATGGTCATTGGTTTTGAAAAGCTTTTTCACAAGTTTTATAAGACCTACCTTTGTAGCAAACTCTCTGATGAGGAGTAGCCCTCCATCAGAAGAGAGATTTCCGCCATTAAAATTTATTTTTATTTTCTTATTGCTTTCAAGTGAAATAGTGTTTAAAATTGACATATAAGGACTTCCTTTCCTTGGCATTGTTTTGATTTGACACCTTAATTTTACCAAGAAA
>ERZ773043.648-NODE-648-length-20147-cov-12.858999_pt1 | contig 20147 bp, 29 predicted proteins | sample MGYA00580636_ERZ773043 | MGnify/ENA primary metagenome ERZ773043 (study PRJEB29015, sample SAMEA2737992) | human oral metagenome | biome: human oral; feature: human-associated habitat; material: dental | place: China | collected 2065 ...
TAGGGGCTCCGCCGCGCTCGGTCCGGCCTCGGTCGGGCTCGGTCGCGCCGGAGAGGGCTACGGGCACTCGGCGCGTCTAGCTGCGGTGCTCGCTGCGCTGCGCTCCTCGGAATCCGCGCCGCGAGCACTCGTGACCTCTCGGACACAGCGGAAATACCTCTCAGAGCCCTTCAGAGCGCTTCTGAGCGGCTTTCACGTCCCGGTGGCACTCCCGGACGGGTATGCCCCCGTTAGGCCGTCAGAGAGGCTCACAGCGGCCGCACGGAGCCGTCGCACTCGGTCACCCGACCTAGCGATCCGACGAGCCGCCCACACCCGCCACCCTCGGTCAAGCGATAGGCGGCGCCCCTTCCTTGCACCGTGAAAATAAGTGGTGGCTATATGGTGAGCAATGCCACCGCCCGGGCGTGCGTTTCGAGTTGCGCCCGCCCCGCAGGTCTGGGAGTATTCATTCAGCAGCGCTGAGGGGCGATACGCCGAGTAGCCCCGCGCCGAGGTCCCGACGGGGACGCGGAGCGGGGAGTGCGGAGCGGTACTAACCGACGCGATGTGAAGTCCCGGTAAGCCGGGCACCTCGTGGCACGCCCAGTGGTCAAGGCGGGCGACCTGGCAGATGTGGTCCCTATTACCCCGCCGACGGGCGGGGGAGTCGGGCCGCCTCACCGGATCGATCTCCTCACCGGGCAAGTCGCACCTCGGACTATGGCGTAACCGCGGGCGGCGCTGCGGGGTCGAGCAGCCGAACCACCTCGAAAGCACGTGAAGCTAGCTGGGGACGCACCTTGGGGGACCTTGTTCGTAACCGGGTCGGCCCTTGCAGGTCCTACGGCGACACCAGCGGCTAGGGAACCTGGTTGAGGCGCTTACGAAAAGTTGACGGGCGGCTGAGCGGCACGCCGGGCGAGTAGGAGCGTCGAAGAGGTATCCCGTTAGGCAGGGGGAGGGCTCCGAGAATGCGGGATAAGGCCCGCGCCGCCTCCAGTCATCGGAGGAGGCGAGGCCCGCTGAGAAGCCCCGGAGCAGGCCCGTACAGCCCGCCCCTAACAGCTGAACCGAAACTCGGTTCCGCCATCCACTTCGCTACCGGAAGCGAACGCTCCACCTAGCCAGGTCACAGACCTCTCGCGACCCTCGGGAAAGGCACAGCCCGAGCCAGCCGCACCGAAGAATGTTCCACCGTCCAGCCCGGCCAGGCGGGACGATGAAAGAACCCCGCCCCCGTGAGAGGGCGGGGCCTTTAGATCAACCGATCGATCTCAGCGCCAGACTCCGTAACCGTGACCCCAGCCCGGGTCGCACACAGCGTAGGGGTTGGTACAGCCGCCTCGGGGCAGGGAGTTGAAGTAGTTCCGCCAGTAGGACCAAGCGTCCATGTCGTCTCCTAGAGTCGATTGCAGGGCTGTCACAGCCTAGCACCGGCATCCGATTCGCTTCCGCCCCATCGGGCGCTAGAGTTGTCATACACCTCAAGACGGGAGAAGCCATGCCCAGACCAGCCAAGGGCATCCTCGTGCCCTACGAGGACGACAGGCCGGACCTCGACGTGCGCTTCAAGCGGCAGGAAGCCCCGTCGTCCATCGACTTCGGTCGGAAACTAGGACAGAAACCCGAGCCCCGCAGGACAGTGAGCCTCACCGTCAGGCAGAAGTCCTGGGAGCGGGTCAAGGCCCGCGCCGAGAGGCAGGGACTCAGGACCAACATCGTCCTGGCCCGTCTCATGGAGGCCTACGGGAATCGTGAGATCGATCTGGCGCCGCACCCATCGGGCATCAAGGTGACCCCCCATCGGACCACCTCGATGAACCCCGACAACCCCTCGAACCGGTAGGCGGAAGCCTTCGTCCTGCCTCTGAGACACCTCACCCATCGTCCAGGAGAGACCACATGAGCACACCCGCGCAGCGCCGGGAGGCGGTCCTGGAGGCCGCTTGCGATGCGTACAGGCGGGGCCTGACCCCGATCCCGCTACCCAGACACTCCAAGTCGCCCAACATCACCGGCTGGACCGACATCCGCTGGCCCGATCCGGAGTATGACGCTGGGGAGGGCGAGGAGCTGGTACGCAAGACTTTCGCCGACCAGATCGACCAGGGCTCGTCCAATCTCGGCGTGATCCTCGGAGAGCCCTCCGGCAACCTGGTCGACGTCGATCTCGACCATCCGGCTGTGCAGCGCCTCAAGGGGATGCTGCTGCCGCCAACGGAAGCGATCCACGGGCGCGAGGGGTCCCCCTCGTCCCACTACTGGTACCGGGTGACGGACGACACGCTCCCGCCTACCCGCCGCCTGCGCATCCCCGCGCCGGACGGCGGCACCGTAGTCTCCGTAGAGATTCGTGGCACCGGCGCGCAGACCGTCATCCCGCCGTCGATCCACCCCGACACGGGCGAGGAGTACGAGTGGGAGGGCGAGCCGTGGGGAGGTGCGGCGGGGCCAACCGTCATTGATGGCAACGTCCTCCTCGCGCAGGTCACCCTCCTCGGCCTGTGCGCCGTCCTGCTGGAGGCGTGGCCCAAGAAAGGCGGTCGCCATGACGCCTACGTCGCCCTCGCCGGAGGGCTGCTCCGCTACGGCGAGTCGGCCACTGTGCACCCGTTCTGGGAGAAGAACGCCGGGCTGGTCATCCGCACCCTCGCCATTGCGACTCATGACGAGGAGGGGCCGGGTAAGCGCGAGGCGGAGGCCATCGCCTCCACCGCCCGCCGTCTTCGTGAGGGCGGGCAGGCTGTAGGCTTCACCCGCCTGGCCGAGTACATCGGTGAGGAGAGCGTGCAGATCGTGGAGCGCCTGGTGCGCGACGCGGAGGCCGCGGCGGGTTTCGAGCCGGACATCGCCGGGGATCGCCCGGAGTGGGCCAAGAAATGGGACAAGATGACCATTGAGCTCTCGACGTCGGCTAAGACTGAGTTCACGTCGTCAGGAGAGAGGTCCCTCGGGCAGCTGAGCCCGGACTCCGATGACTCAGAGCCCGACGTCGAGGACCCCCCTCACGAGGAGGGTGGGGCTTCTGAGGCACTCGACCCCCTGGATGCGCGGGCCTCCTCGTGGAGCCCAGTCGATCTGGAGCCCTACCTATCGGGCAAGGTGCAGGTCCCTGACCCCGAGGTCTGCCGTCGGAATGACGGCCGCTCGTTGATGTATCGCGGCAGGGTCAATATGCTCTTCGGCTCCTCGGAGTCGGCCAAGTCGTGGATCGCCATGGCGATCTGCCTCCAGGAAATCGAGTCCGGCGGACGGGCGCTCTACCTCGACTTCGAGGACGAGCCGGTCCAGACACTCAACCGCCTGCGCCTGCTCGGTGCGGTGGACGATGACCTTCGGGCGCAGTTCTCCTACATCCGCCCCGAGGGGCCTCTGGCTGACATGCAGCGGAGCAGGTGGGGGAAGGATCAGCCCACCAGGTCGGGTGAGTTCGCTCAGGACCAGTTCGACATGGCGCTGAAAACCCTCGACCCGGACATCATCGTGGCCGACGGTATGACCGCCCTGTACGGCCTGCACGGCCTGGATGCGAATGACGCCGTGTCCACGGACGTCATCACGTCATGGTTGAAGCGCCTGACGCGCAACGGCCGCTCGACCGTCATCATCATCGATCACCAGCCCAAGAGCGCCGACAAGGGCTCCATGCCGATCGGGTCGCAGCACAAGGTGGCCATGGTGCAGGGAACGCTGCTCCAGGTGTGGCCGATCAAGCAGCCAATGCCCGGCGCCGTAGGTGAGATGGAGCTGGTCGTCCTCAAGGACCGCCCGGGCCAGGTTCGCGCCCACTCGCAGAAGACCGGCGGCCGCGGCAAGGCCCAGGTGGCCGGAGTCGTCACACTCGACAGCCGGACCGAGGGGCACTCGTCCCTCGTCATCACTCCCCCTCGCCGCACACCCACGGGCGGCGGCGGGCAGCTGAACGCCGAGGGTGAGGACGTTAATGACGTCGAGGAGCGCGTGGAGATCGACTTGACGGAGATGACGGCGGCCATGGAGAAGATGGCCCGGGAGCAGGACGAGGAGGAGACCGTCCTGTCGGTCTACGGCGGAGAGGTGGGGCGAGAGGCGCGGGCCTCGGACATCTACCTCATAGTCAGCGAGGAGCTGTCCCGGGATAAGGCCCGCGCGGCCCTCGAGCGGCTCGTGCGTCGGGGGTGGCTGACCAAGGCCGGTGAACGCGGAGGAACAACGTACACACTCGTCGCGATCGCCGATGAGTGATAGGAAGGACTTACCAGTGAGGGACTACTCAAAACTGCCTCTACTGACTCCGGAGGAGGCGTATGAGCGGGCGACGGCCGACTGCCCGGACCGACCGTGCTTCGGAGTCGGGTATCGGGTGAGGAATCTGGAGGCCTGGAAGGCGATAGAGACGATGCTCCGGCAGGACGACGTCTCCGAGATCACCGTGGCCTCCTTCGGTTTACGGAGATTCTCGGACTCCCTGGACGCTATGAATATGCTTCGGGGGCGGGGATGGCACCTCCGTCAGATGAGTCTTCAGGCGCAGGTCGATGGCCGTCGGTCGGAGATCATGGCCCTGAAGGCCGTCTACGCGGGCGACTAACCGGCCCAGTCTCAACGCAAACCTCCCCAGTGACTTAGATCACTGGGGAGGTTTTCTCTGCCTATTGCACCACGCCATACACGCGACGTAGAGTTGAGCCAACGCCAACCCAGTGAAAGGAAATCCGATGGCAGGAACACCCAATAAACGGGCCAACCGAAAGCGTTGGCGCCAGACCGAGGAGCTGTACAACAGCTACGAGCCAGACCGTAGGGGCCTTTCGCGTGCATATCGTGAATACGAGCTCACCGGGGTCCTGGAAGACCCGTGGACCGGAGAGCGATACTGCCCCGCGTGCGAGCGCCTTGAGCAATATTGCGACTGCGGCAGGCGGGCAGATGACTAATCTAATCCTAATTCTAGGCCTCTTCGGGGCCTCGGCCATTGCGTGGGCCTGTGCATAGAGAATCGAGCTCTTAGAGCCCGCATCGAAATTCTGGAAGATTGCTCCAAGCGAATGGCTAGTATCTACAGAGAGCTAGCCAAAGTAACCGATCGGAACGGGCAGGCCTTGGAGGAAGTCCTCTGGCACACGGTGACGGCAGTCACCGATCTGACGAACATAGTCATTGAGCAAGAGATGGGAGAGGATGACAAGTGAAGTACTACACCTCCACAATGACCGCCTACTACGCTAACCGGGCGCTGTCGCACTCAATCTGGATCATCGGCATCACTGTCGGGGTCGTCACGATGCGGGCCGCGGCCGGTGCCGACGGAGCCCTCACTGCCGTGTGGGGCGCCTGGATCGGATTCGAGTTCTTGAAGGCGGGCCTGTCGGCCGTCAAGTCCGTCCGGGCTGGGAAGGTTGAGCGCCAGGTTCCGACTTTCTCTGTCCGCGAGGGTCGGTTTGTGAGCATCGCCGAGGAGGACGCACTGTGATCGTCATCGCCGTGACCGCGGCCTGTATCTGCATCGCTCTCAAAGCCCGCAGGGGGTGGAAGTGATGGCTCGGAATGGGATCGTCAGCGCCGAGGAGATCAGGCGGCGCATAGCCGCCGCTGGCGGAGACATCCGCGACACCGACATCAAGGCCTCGCGGGGTAGGTCCTCGCTCAGTTTCGTCCCCATCAGGCGAGTCGGTCACAGTGTGACCCGTAAGGAGCTTGTGTCGGAGTACATGAGGTACCTGACCGAGCTTCACGACCTGAGAGGCGATCTCATGACGATCCCCCTGGAAGGCCGAGCACAATTCATTCTGGCCGAGGCTGAGAAGGCGGCGGCCCTGCACTTCAGGGGAACCCAGTGAGAACTAAAGTCAGCTACCCCTACGAGAACGACGGCGAGCGGATTAAAGCGCTGAGCAAGAGGATTCGCTTGGAACGCCTGGAGGACGTCGCTCTGAGCAGCGGCTATGTTCTCCATGACTCCAGGCGGTGGCGAGTCATGGGAGGTGCCCCATCCGAGGGAGGCGAGAACGCCGAGGGAGTTTACTTGGAGATCGCCGGGTCTTCGGACCCTCTGCACCCGGAGTCCGGACGGCTTGACGGCCTCGGGGGTGACCTGGCCGTCTATGCCGACCCCTGGGCTGGACTTCAGTTCCGCGACGGCGCCCTGCTGGACACCCCCTGGCCGGGGCGGGACTTGATCTACATCCGAGATGCCCGGAGACGGGGTGTCGGGGCCGGTCCTGAGGAGAAAGTCCACGGAATCTTCAGCCTTCGCTCCGACTCGGACGGCGGAGATTACTACGCCCCCGTCGACCAGGAGTATCAGCCCGGGGCCGCCTCGACGCGGTACCTGTTCCCAGACTGTGACCTGGTCCTGGATTGGGAGCCGGTGGACGTGGCCGATCCCCTGTTTCAGATGGAGGCACGAGATGGCCAAGTTTGAGTTCGGCGGGCCGCCCCGCTTCGCCCATCAGAAGCGGGGCCTCAAGAAACTGATCGACTGCAAGGGCGTCGGCGCGCTGCTAATGGAGCCGGGGACCGGCAAGACGGCCGTCACCCTCGACTACTGCTCGCTGCTGGCCCTGGCCAGCCCTCGCCGCGAGGCGCGCGTACTCGTGACGGGACCGCTCGCCGCCGTCGACCAGTGGGCCCTCCAGGCTCCCAAGTGGGTCAGCCCGCAGGTCAACGTCTGGGCCGAGGCCCTGGGCGGCTCAGGCATTCAGCGCATCGAGGCCCTGCGGTCGCGGGGAGGGAAGCGCCCCGCCAAGCTGACGAGCGAGGGTCGCAGCCCGAAGGCCGCCCGAGCGGCCCACGCCAATCGATCCTGGGCCATTGCGGCCAGGCGGGGCGGTGTAGAGCTCCCCCGTGAGGAGGCTCAGCAGCTCGGCCCCGACGTCCTGGGGGATGGCAAGCCTCGCCTCGTGATCGAGGCCATCAACCTCGATCTCCTCTCCCAGCGCCGCCAGGTCGGTTCCAGGACGATGGCCGACGTCCTGCTAGCGGCCGTGACGGACTTCGACCCCGATCTCGTCGTTATCGACGAGATGCACAAGATCAAGTCGGTCTCCTCCAACTCCTCAAGACTGGCCGCCCGGATCGGGAACCGGGTACCCCGCCGGATCGGACTGACGGGAACCGTGATCCCGCACAGCCCGCTCGACGTCTACGCCCAGTGGCGGTTCATCGATCCGAAGGCCTTCGGGCGTGCCCAGCCCGACGGCACCCGCCGGACGGCGACCTTCGCCCACTTCAAGGAGGACTACGCTCAGATGGGCGGGTACATGGGGTACGAGGTCGTCGGGTTCAAGAACCTCGACCGTCTGGAGGAGATCATGGCCGAGCGCTCCGCCGTCGCCATCAAGAGCGAGTGCCTGGACCTGCCGGAGACCTCGGATGTCATCGTGCCGGTGAACTTGTCCCCTAAGGAGCTCAAAGCCTACGAGGACATGCGCTCCAAGTTACAGGTGGAGTTCCGGGAGGAGGATGACGCCAAGGCCGATGGGGCGAAGTCTGACGGCTCGGCTACGGCTATGAGCCGCCTCACCAGAGCGATCCGGTTGCGCCAGATCACGGCCGGGCACATCCCGGACGACGAGGGGCAGCTGCGTGAGGTGGGGAGGTCCAAGGCCAAGACGATCGCCTCCATCGTGCACGACACTCTCGCCGACGAGAAGCGGATCGTGGTTTTCGGAGCCTTCCGGGCCGAGCTCAAAGCTATAGCCGAGGAGTTGGAGCGCCCCGGCACTACCGTGCTGACCATCACCGGCGACACGCCGCCAGAGGCCCGACTTGCAATGCGCCAGCGTTTCGGCGCAGACTCCGAGGAGCGGCTCGTCATCGTCGCCCAGATCAGGACCCTGTCGGTCGCCGTGAACGAGCTAGTGACCGCGCAGAACGCCATCTTCGCCTCTCTGCCGTGGCAGCGCGACGACATCGTTCAGGCACGTGATCGCCTGAACCGCCTGGGGCAACGAGGATCGACCACATTTTGGTACGCCCTCGCTCCGAACACGATCGACGAGATCGTCTACCGGGCCTACCAGGATCGGACGGACCTGGAGAAGGCCCTTATGAATCACATCTATAACGAAAGGTGATGACTATGAGTACCCAGCCTCAGGACGTCATCGACGAGGAGAGGGCCACCTACTCCTCACTAACGCTGCATCGCCGGTGCCCTCAGGCATGGAAGTACCGCTACATCGACGGCCTGCGTCGCCAGCGGTCGGAGATCACGCCAGCCCTCGACTTCGGCTCCTGGTTCCACGCAGTCAGGGCGCTGGACCGGATCGTCAAGGGCCGCGTCGAGGGCACGCTGAAGTCGGCCCCGGAGGAGATTCACACCTCGGACACCGGCCCGAGCTTCCCCGCGGACGCGAGCCCGAGTGACGTCCTGGCGGCCGCCGTCGAGCACTGGGAGCGCCTGGGAGAGACTGCCCGCGAGGTGTGGATCGACTGGCTCGGTCAGCCTCTCCCACAGCGACTGTCTCACGCGTACCGTGAGTGGCGCGCTCGGTGGGAGCAGGGCTCCGAGAACGAGGATGTCCTCGCCGTCGAGCAGCGATGGGAACGCGGAGTTCCCGGCACCGACGTCGTCCTATGGGGCTACGCGGACGAGGTCTATCAGGATCGCAAGCGGGGCATCGTCGTGGTGCGGGACTGCAAGACGTCCGGCACCCTCGGCCAGGTGACTTCCCTGGATGAGATGCTGGACAGCCAGGTCCAGCTCTACGCGTGGGGCCTCGGCCCCCTGTGCGACGAGTGGGGGGTGCCGCGTCCCAAAGCCGTAGCCTTCGATCGCGTGAGGTCCAGGGCGCCGAAGGAGCCGAAACTCACGAAGGCGGGAAAGCTGTCCGCATCGGTCAAGGACTACGACTTGACCACCTACCTGGAGTGGGTGGGCGACGAAGGTATCCCTTACGAGGGCATGAAGAAAGACGGCTCCGCGGCGGGCGTCTACATGGCCGACCCAGCTGAGATCGAGCGTCTGGGGTCGCCTCAGGTCGTCTCACAGTGGTTCTCCCGGCACCTGACTCCGGTGAGCCCGTACTTGGTCCGCTCCCACCTCCAGGCCGCCGCTGACACCTGCGGAGACATCATCCTCACGCGCAAGCGGGCCGAGACCCGCGGAGAGGCCGCTCGCAACTTCGGGAAGGCAGCCTGCCAGTTCTGCGAGTTCGCGGACCTGTGCCGGGCGCAGATGGTCGGCGGCCCCGGAGGGGAGTACGCGCCTGGGGAGTACGGCCTCCGGTACCGAGACCCAGATCACAGCGTCAGGTAGGCCTAGAGCTTGCACTGACTTAAGACATACACCTACAGTTAGAACATCATCCACTCGCAGAGGAGAAATCCAATGGGGAGTTTCGCAGGCGTCAACATCGTTGACGTCAATGAGGAGGCCGCCGACTACGGGAGGTGGCTGATCCTCGGGCCTACAGGAGGAGGCAAGTCCTCGCTCGCCTCCACCATCGCCACGATGGGTAAGACCTTGTTCATCGACTTGCCCGGCGAGAAGGGCACCCAATCCTTCAAGAATGCGCCCTACGCCAAAAACATCGACGTGGTCCGACCGGAGAGCGTGACCGAGCTAGACGACGTTTTCTGGGAGCTGGACAAGGGCGGGCACGGCTACAGGGCCGTCGTCCTCGACAGTCTCACCGCACTCCAGAAGATGACCATGCGCTACCTGACTGGTGCCAGCGAGACCGCGGTCCGCGAGATCAAGCAGGGGACCGCTCCGGCCGACCAGCGCACATGGGGCCAGGCCCTCGATGTCATGACCGATACGGCGGTCTTCTGGTACGGGCTGGCCGATGGGAACCGCAAGGAGCCCATGCACGTGGTCATGACCGCACAAGTGAAAATGATCGATGACGAGATTAACGGCGGAGTTCGCCGCTCTCCCGACGTCCAGCGCGGCGCCCAGTCGATCATCCGAGCCACGCCCAACTACATCGTCTACGCCGAGACGGAGGAGGACCTGGACTCCTCGGGCCACGACGATGGCCCGGTCATCAAGCACATCGTCCGCTTCGGCACCGATCCGGAGTACGGGACTAAGGCCCGTATCCCCTACAACTTGCGCGGCAAAGTTCCGTCCGTAATGGGCCGCGACAGGCCCGTCACCCTCGAGAAGCTGTCCCGATTCCTCGGGATCGGCGGAGTCCCGGAGCGTAAGCCCACCGACTCCTCCTCCTCCAAGTCGGCCAAGGCCGACAACTGACCACCCAACTAAACCGATAGGAGAATCCCATGCCCTTCACCTTCGACTTCACCAACTATCGAGACACTGGCTCCGCCCGCGTCGACCCCGGCTGCTACACCGCCCGGGTCACAGACTTCCGGGAGACGGTCTCCAAGGCGGACAACGTGATGTTCGAGGTCTACCTCGAGATCACGTCCGGCCCCTTCACCGGTAAGCAGATCATCGACCGCCTTCCTCAGACGGAGAAGGCGATGTTCCGCTCGGCCGCCTTCCTCCAGGCCCTCGGAGTCAAGATCGCCAAGAAGAAGCTCGCCCTCAACCCGAAGAGCCTGATCGGCCGCCCGGTCGACATTCTCGTCGAGGACGGCGAGCCCTACAACGGCCGGGTCAAGAGCGAGGTGCGTGAGTACTTGCGGGCCACCAAGCCAGCCAAGAAGGCCGAGCCGGAGCTCCCCGAGGACGACGTCGAGGAAGCCGCGAGCGAGCCGGAGCCCGCCGAGTTGGACGACACCGACTTCGATGTGGACTCAATCGACATCGATGACCTGGACCTGTGAGGTCTTACCGTTAACCAGCGACCGCCCGCCCGCAGACCGTGGGCGGGCAGTCCTGTAGAAAGGATAGACATGGCGAGCAAGGAGAGCGGGGTGGTCGATGCCATCCGCAAAAGGATCGCCCAGGTATGGCCATCCTCGGTCACCTGGAAGATGCACGGCTCGATCTACATGGAGGCGGGCATCCCAGACGTGCTGTGCTGCGTCGAGGGGCGGCTGATCTTCCTCGAGGTCAAACACCGAAACCCGGGCGAGAGCGCGGAGCACGCCTACGGGCGCACCTCGGTCAAGCAGGTTCGGCAGATCAGGCGCATCCGCGGCGCTGGGGGAGCTGCCTGCACTGTCCTCAATGCCGACGAGGCGGAGGCCGCAGTGCGGGAGGCCCTATCCGGCTCTGCGTTGGCTGACCGCTACCCGATTACCGCGACCGAGTGCGGAGACGGGGGAGGTGACCGCAATGGCAAGGGCTGGGCTGCCTGAGGCCGACTACGAGCTGGCCGTGCAGCTTGAGTGGGAGGACATGTCCCAGGCACAGCTGGACAAGGCCAAGGAGGTATGGTCGCGTGGGGACGCCGTGCAGCAGGCGAGCAACTCGAGAGTGTGGAGAATACGCTCCTACAGCGGGGCCAAGAAGAAGGACCCGCGGGCCCGGAAGTACGTACACGTCACCCTCGTGTCGGATCGGGGGTACCCCGCCTTCACCTGTACCTGCCTGCATGGGCAGCGCCATCGGTACGCATCGTGCTGGCATGCGAAGATCGTGGCGCGCATCTACAGAATCATCATCGAGCAGCGGAAGGCCGCTGAGAAACGGGAGAAGCTCAATGGGTATCTCAACCGAACCGCGTGACCCGAACCCCTCGGAAGGCGGATTCGACGCTATCGGGGCCGCCGCCCAGATGATGGACACCCGGGACGGTATCCTGACCATCACGGGTATGTGCGCCGATGTTAGGCGGAGCATGGTCGATGAGCAGGGATGGCCTCCAGACTTCGCTGACAGGTTCTCCCAGGAGCTCGCGGAGATATCCGTCCGGGCGGTCTTCCAGCAGCCCCCCACCCTCGGCGACATGGTGGCGAACCTATGACGACGGCGAAGTTACAGGCGCCGCGCAAGGCCGTGCCGCTGGACTACACCCGCCCCATCTGGTACCGCCAGGAGGGGGAGACCGAGGCGGCATACGCGTCGTTCAAGAAATACCGCGGCATGGAGAAGCGGAAAATCCGGGACTGCCCTAACGGGAACAATTACTCGACACGGTGGTCTTGGCGCGAGCGGGTTGAGGCCTGGGATAAGCACATGGCCGACAACGAGGCCAACGAGCTTGTCCGCTACCGGATCGCCATGGGGGAGCGTCACCGCGCCCTTGGCCGCAAGGCCTTGGAGAAGGCTGAGATGTGGCTCGACAGTCTGACCGAGGACCGTATCTCTCGGATGAGCGCCAACGGCATCGTCCAGATGATGGACGTCGCCGCCCGCATCGAGCGAGAGGCCGCTGGGGCCGGGGCCGACGCGGCCAAGGTCCAGGTGGAAATCTCCTCGAATCTGGCGGAGATGACGGCCACCGCCACGACGTCGAGGATCGAGCAGCTGGTTGCTGAGGTGGAACGCCGCAAACGTGAGCAGGGTCTCATAGACGCCGGGCCAGCTGAGTTGACCGTCCTGGATACGGAAGATGTAGACTGACGACGGGTCATCGGGAGGAATACCCGCCATCCATAGTTGGGTGGCGGGTATTCTCTGTCTCAAACAGCATTAGATCGACCCCGGAGATACACCATGCCCAGAACGAAAAAGCCCCTGGAGCCGTGGGAGATGACTCCCGAGCAGATCGAGGAGGAGCTGGCCGCCCTCGTCAAGCGCCAGGACTGGCTGAATAAGCAGCCACGATGCACTCGCCCCTCGTGCGACGGGAAGCCCCACCTAGGTGCCCCGTACCCCCACGATCCGACCTACCGCCAGGCAGCGGACCCCCTGGAGAGTGCCCAGCAGCTCGATGAGGCGTACTCAGGCCGTCCGCACATCACGTACCTCTCCGATCGGCTGGCCGAGGCCGTGCGCGCCGTCGAGGCGGGCGAGAACCGGTACATGACGATCTCCATGCCGCCGCGCATGGGGAAGTCGACTCTGACGTCGATCAACCTGCCGATTTGGCTGCTGCGGCAGCACCCGGACTGGAAGATCGGCCTCATCTCACACTCGCCCCAGCTCGCCACGGCGTGGGGTAGGCAGGTCCGGCGCTTCGTCGAGGAGGACGGCGAGAAGTGGGGCATCAAGATCGCGGCCGACGCGGGCGCCGTGAGCGAGTGGCAGACGACTCGGGGCGGGGGAATCGTCTCCCGGTCGGCGCCAGGGCAGTCGATCACGGGCCTCGGCTTCAAGGTGATGCTAATGGACGACGTCGTGAAGGACTTCGCAGATGCTCACAGCGAGTCCAAGCGGGAGGCCATCTGGGACTGGTGGCAGGCCAACGCCGTCACCCGCCTCGAGCCGCCGTTCCTCTGCATCGCCATTGCGACGCGCTGGCACGAGGACGACTTCATCGGTAGGCTTCTGAACCCTGCCAAGAACCCGGACGCCTCCAAGTGGGAGAACGTCATCTTCCCAGCCATCGCCGAGGAGGACGACCCCCTCGGCCGCGAGCCCGGCGACCCTCTCTACAGCCCTCTCGTGGACGAGACGCGTGAGGAGGCCCTCGAGCGGTGGGACTCACTCAAGCGATCCGTCGGCTCGTATATGTGGGAGGCGCTCTACCAGCAGCACCCCACACCGGCCGACGGGAGCATCTTCAACCTCGGCTGGCTGCGGTTCTGGACGACGGACCCCTCCAAGGTGAAAGAGGGCGATGAGTCGGTCATCCTGCTGCCCCGCGAACGGCTGGAGCGCAGCCAGTGGCTCGACTCGTGGGACCTCACCTTCAAAGGCACCTCGACGTCGGACTACGCCGTCGGTCAGCGCTGGTGCCGCCAAGGTCCCGATCGGTTCCTCATCGCCCAGCAGCGCGGGCAGTGGAGCTTCACCCAGACCCTTGAGAAAATGCTGCGCTGGTGCAACGCAGGAGACCTGGACGACAAGGCCAGCCCCGGAGGCTCCTTCGTCCACCAGCGCCTCGTGGAGGACGCGGCCAACGGCGTGGCGGCCATCGACGTGCTGCGCAAGCGGGTAGCGGGCATCAAGCCGATTAAGCCGCGCTCTTCCAAGGAGGTGCGGGCGCGGGCCGTGACGCCGGAGATCGAGTCCGGCAACGTCTACCTCCCACACCCGGGGGACCCGGGCCATGGCTGGGTGAATGAGCTCATCTCCGAGATGCGGGCTTTCCCGTCGGGCGCTCATGACGACCAGGTTGACGCCCTGTCCATGGGGCTGCTCGGCCTGCGCGACGTCGGTCAGGCGTCCCTGTACGTCCCCCGGGGGACGATCCGCCGAGGGGTATCGTCCGGATTGGCCGGAGTGCGTGGGCTCTCACTTCCAGGCGGCTTCCGCGGCTTGTGACGTCTTGCCCCTCCGTACGGTGGTGTGTATGCTTACATACACACCACCGCACTGCGTTAGGAGCAGACATGATAGAGATGCCAAAGTTTTCCGATGACGAGATCGAGAGGGGGGGCGTGGAAGCCGGTTATCGCGCCCGCATCGAGAAGCTCGAGAACACAATCCGCGAGATGTACGCCTGGGCTTACGGCCCTGCGCATTACTCCGACCTAGAGGGGCTCGTGCGAGATGCAGTCGTCGATTGCTCGGCGTACGGGCGTACGCCTACCCTCATGCGGAAGGTGTGGTTCAGGGGGTGTGAGCAGGAGTCTCTCTCCGGCATCTCGAGGCCTCGCCTTGAGCCTGAGGATGCCGTGTACGAGATGCTCAAATACACCGCGCTTACGCGGGGCGCGGGGGTGCAGGTTGGCGAGCCCGTTCAGGGCTATCTGTGGAGCGTGGCTAGGGCTGCCGCTGATCTCCTCCCGCTGAGCTCAGCCAATACGGTCATCGAAGACGCCATCGCCGAGTACCTTCGAGCGGCCGAGAAGCATCCTGGCATGACGCTGGAGTGCGTAGGCCACACCGACGCCACCCGTCTGTACGCCCTCGTCGAGGAGATCGGTGAGGTCGCGGCCGCGCTCACTTATGCCAATGACGTAGAGACCGGCCACAACGCGCAGCTGGAGGATGAGGCCATTCAGGTCGTGGCGCTGGCGCTGGCCTGGGCCACCCGTTACCTGGGTGACGGGGATGTCTGATGAGCGACTCTCGCAAGGTTGCCGACAAGTCGGAAGAGGAGGACTTCTACCATGAGTGACTGGCCTACGGATAGATTTATCCGAGTCCTTAGAGGTTATCGCACGTACTACGGACCTATCGATACCGTGTGCGCATTCCGGTTACCGGACAGCGCGTACTTGCTCCTCACCGATGGGCCTGATGAGAGGTACTTGATCGAAGAGCGGGGGGACTCTATTTACGAGTGGGAGGCCCTAGAGATAACCCGCCTAGCAGACTTGGTTGCGCTGAGCGAGGAGTTCAGGGGTGCCGCCATCTCTGAGAGGCAGCTATCGGCCCTGCGTCGGGTAACGGCTTCCCTGAAGCCCTCCGCACCCTCTCCTCTAGATCTGGCCGTGACTAGGGTGGAGAATCTCTTGGGAGGTCCCCGGACTCTCCTCAACACCTCATCCGAGGAGTATCTCGCTCGGCTGCTCGGGGCTCTCGCCATTCTTCAGGGGATAGGGCCTGGACCGGGACCTCAGGCAAGCCGAACTCTGGTCACAATCGTGCGTATCTGTGTCCAGTGGGTTGCAGAGATCGCTCCTCCGGGAGGCCGATACGGCGATCAATCCGGGGTTGCTGCCTTGGCTGAGGTCCGGGCCCGAGTTGAGTCAGACCCCGCCGTCGGCGGATTTACCGCCATGGCCGGGCTAGCCGGTACCGCGTCCGAATGCCTCCATGAGGCACGAGAAACTGAGGGGGGGCGGGCTAGGCTGGCCTTGGGATTGACCGAGCCTGTCCTCACCATTGCCCACTATGCACTGGCCCTGCTGGCCGAGAACCTTGAGGAGGTGAGTGAAATGTCCATTAGAGTAGGACACTTGCCGAACCCCTACAAGCTAGATGTCGCCTACTGCGGCGGCCAGCCGATGGGGACGGTAGAGAAGGTAGTAATGGACGAACCGGACCCCGACCGTCTGGGACCCTACATCCGGCGCGCCCTGCGCGAGGAGATTGAGCTCGAGCTAGTTCGGGCCGATGGGGGGAGCGGAGGCGAAGTCCGATGCTGAACGCCCTCCCCCAGCTCACAGGCTTCCTCGTTGCCAGGCATGTCGAGATCAGCTATTCGGCGAGCCTCGATCTCGCGTATATCGCCTTCTGGAATGGCCTGAGTATTCATCGGGATGTCTCTACACGGCCCAAACAGGCCGGACTGCGCTCGATAGTTCTCAGGACCGGGGGACTCTCAATCAGGCTAGAGAGACAGTTTGACTGCCTCGATCTCTGGATTTTGCGCGATCGGCGGGCGCCGTGCGTGGTCCGGGACCTTAAGGATATGCGCGAGGCCCTGGAGCGGATACGAGACTCCGTCGAGAACTATCAGAGTCCTCGCCGTTCGTGGTGGGCCATAGTGCCCGCCGATCAGTACCGATTCACCCAATTCATCTAGGAGTACACATGACTAACACAACATTGGCCGGGCGGCGGGTCTGGACGTCCAGTCTGGCCAGATGGGGGACCCTCACTAGGGTTCTGACGGAGAATGTCTATGACATGCCGCTGGCCTCCTACGAGCACTATCGAAACTACGATAACGAGAGGAACTTTCAACACGTCTTGTCAGCAGATTTAGACGCAATTCGGGAGGCCCGATCACTGCTCGGCCTGAGGCACGCGCTGGAGTACGCCATCTCGGACCTCGGCCTGAGGCTGATCTACGGGACGGATACGTTCAATGATGACGTCTTCGAGCTTCAGGTGTGGGCCGCCATCGAGATCGGGAACACTACGTGGCCCGGAGAGGCCATCTACTGGACAAGCGAGACCTGGGCTCGCAATCTGTCCAGCTGCATGTGGGTCCGGCAGTCCGCCTATCTCAACCTCCTGGGCAAAGCTGACCGCGAGGAGGCGGTGGACGCGGAGGATTTAGACCGCGCTCTCCTCGGGCTGCTGGCCGACTTGGTTCGGAAGCTCGCCGTCCTGGAGGAGATGTACCCGGAAGAGTTGAACTCAGAAGACGTCCTCGACCCATTCCCGCCTCTCGACTGATAGGAGAATCCTATGGCATCTGTAAGTGATCTGGTAGACCTTCCCAAGCAGATTTCCGCGTGGGAGGCCGGAGACGGCTTCCGCAAGTCCTACGGGATCGACGCCGAGCGCGCCTTGGTCAAGGACCTCCGTACCCTGCTCGCTCTGTGCGTACAGCAGTCGGTGGCACTGGAGGCGGCTCAGGAGCGGATCGCCCGTCTGGAGGAGCACTCTCCTTCGAAGGTTTTAGATGACCTCTCGGATGAGCTGGAGGACGATTCCGAGGGCTCCGATGACTCCCCGCTGGAGGAGTCCGCCCAGGCCGACCGCCGAGCTCGCCGTCAGGCGAAGCTCGCCCGAGAGGCGCTTCAGGAGCACGTCATCGAGGCCTACGGCCGGGGGGTGTCGATCAACGCCATTAGCGACGTCACCGGCCTGGGCAGGCAGACCGTCTACCGCATGCTCGGCCTGTGGAAGCGCAGGCCCCGCAAGGCCGGGACGCCCGGTAAGACGGACGAGCCCGCCGTCACACTTATCTAGTCCTCTGCCGCTTGCCCTGAGCTGTATGTCGTCATACACTCAGGGCAAGCGCTCACCCGCGAAAGGAACAAAATCATGATCTACATGAGCAAGCGCCCCGCTTCTGGGGACGTCTACCGCCCCGGCCACGCCCCCGGCCGGACCACCTGGAACCGCATCTGGCACCACCCCTCGGCCCGGCTCCAGCCCCTCGACTCCGAGACCCTGCACGAGGCATCTCAGGTCCGCATCTGGGTCGACGGCGAGCAGGTCGCCATCACCCGCCGCTGCGGCTCGGCCTGGGCCGTGCACGTGCCTGGTCAGGGAGGCATTCCCGCGGCCTTCGGCGCCTCGGCTCCGGAGGCTGCGACCAACTGGCTCGCGTCCCGACCGGCGGAGGCGGCAGCATGACCTCCTACGCCATCGTGTCACTGGTAATCGTAGGGATGGCCCTGACTATCGCCCTCCCGATCGTCGCCTGCGAGTGGAGCCTGCGCGGCCGGTCGGATGATGAGAGCCTCGGAGAGGGGGGCCCCGATGCCACAACGCAGAGCCCCGACGGCTATCAGGATTTGACTCTGCGGTTCCTCCCAGCCTGCCGGTGCTCTATCGGGAAGTGGTCTCGATGATCGGCAGCGGCGCTCGTTTCCGGGTCGAGCTGGGGGAGGACTGCCCCGGAGAGATCGCGAGCCAGTCGATCGAGTCGCCGTCCGGTGACCAGGTCGAGCAGCCGGATCACTACACCTGGCTGGGTCGGGCCATCGCCGAGCTCGGGCTGAGCGACGCCGCCAACGTAGAGGCGTGGGATGTGCTCGACGCAGCCTTCCCCGATAACCCCCACTTATGGAACTGCGGCAAGTACCTGCTGCGGCAGGGCCGCAAGGGCGGCGAGGAGAAGCGCCTGGAGGACCTGCTCAAGGCCCGGCAGTACCTCGATCGGGCCATAGAGCGGCTGGGGCGGGAGGAGTAGACAGGTCATGGGAGTAACGACCATACGGCCTGGGCAGTCGGTAACGATCGAGGTTATCGATGCGGCCGACCTGCGCGCCGGTGATCTCATGCTGGAAAGCACCTACCGCGTGTACGGAGTCGTCGAGGAGGTGGAGAGGATTTGGAGCACGGACGGGCGCAGTTGCCACTACGAGTACCGCTTCGAGGGCGAGTCCCCGCCGCTCGGTAGGCACCATCTGCCGGGCGGGGGCGCTGTTGGCATAGTGACCAGCATCTCAGACTAGCTCTCCCAAGGGACTACCGGCCGCCTACGGCGCCGTCGTGGACCGCCTGCGTCGCGACGCCCAGCAGCCTGGGCACTCCTACTGGACCGCGCGTCACCTGGCTGGAGCCGAGAGCGGCCCCGTCGTGAGCGTCTTCGAACTGCGCGGCGGGGAGCGACGCTGCGAAGTGGCCCGCGTCGAGGCGGTGCCGGAGACCGGCGAGCTCGCCGTCCTCGGCAGGGATCGTGAGCGGTTGACCGCGGTGCTCGTCGAGGCTGGGCCGGAGGACCGGCTGTACCGCCCCAACGCCCAGTCGACGTCGGTTACTGAGTGACGCAGGCCACTGATAAGTACGCCCCGGCCCTGTAGCGGCCGGGGCGTATGGCGTCATACAGTGATGCCATGAGCACTTCAACCAGCACCGCGAACCTGACCACCCACCCCGCCGAGGAGGCTACTGTGACCTGCAACACCCTGACTATTGACCAACTGGAAGCTCAGATGCGTGTGACCGCCGTCACCGCGTCGGCCGCCCTGGGCCTGGAGATGGTCCACGAGTGGCGCACGGGCCGCTACGGCCTCATCAAGGCCCACAGCCCCCTGCAGGCCCGCCTCGGCCTCGACGGGGGGGACGCCATCACGGCCCGCATGACCGGCGCCGAGGGCGGCCCGGTCGAGGTCTCCGGCGCCATGTGCGACGTCCTGGAGGCCCTGACTCAGCATTTTGAGGGCTGACGGCCCGTCGCCCGTCCAACAGGCTCCCTACCGCATCGGTAGGGAGCCTGTTGCGTCAGAAATGCCTCTAGAAGGCCCTGAGAGGCCGCCATAGCGCCCTAACAGGCCGCGCCGCTACCCGGATAGGGGTGCGGGCCTGAGAGGCGCTCAGGAGGGCTTACAGAGCCTCAGCCCCGGAGACGGGCGGGGCGGCCCGGCCAGAGCGCCCCGGATGGCGGCGGCACGCCGGCAGAGTCGCTGTAAGCCCCGTAGACGAGATGAAACGCCCCGGACCCTATGCGGGTACCGGGGCGTGGGTGTTAGGCCGTCAGAGAGGCTGTGAGGGCCTCAGGAGGCGGCACGACGGTTCAGCACGGCGAGCAGGTTGCGCGCAGTGGAGCCGTGGGCCGTCGCGATCGCGTAGCGGGCATGCCAGCGCGGCTGCCGGTGCGGGTGGAGAGCCGGAGCGGTGGCGGGACACCGCTCGGTGGGGACGTCATCCCACGAGGTCGGGACGGCGAACCGCGGGCGGACGGCCAGCCCCTCATGGGCGAGTAGCCCCTCTGGGATGCCATCGATGGCCTCGGGGTCCCGAGTCCGGAGGATGCTCGGGGGGACCGATGCCCGCGAGGCACCCGCTCGACGATGGCGACGGTCTTACCGCCCGGCTCGCCCCAGGTCCGCGGGCGGCCCTCACCTCGGACCCGGTAGGCCGGGGACGGGGAGGTGACGATGCTGCGGGGCTGCCCGGCCTGAGGGTGCGGGGCGCCGCTGGG
>ERZ773043.652-NODE-652-length-20102-cov-17.923879_pt1 | contig 20102 bp, 20 predicted proteins | sample MGYA00580636_ERZ773043 | MGnify/ENA primary metagenome ERZ773043 (study PRJEB29015, sample SAMEA2737992) | human oral metagenome | biome: human oral; feature: human-associated habitat; material: dental | place: China | collected 2065 ...
GGCTCCCCGTCCCCTGCCCCAGCGGCCGGGGGCTCGCCGCTGGCCGCGCTCCCGCTCCGCGCCGGTCAGGGAATCCCTACGGTCGGGTTCTTTGGTGACTCCTGGAGCACCGAGAGCACTATGGGGCAGGGCTTCAACCTGCCGTCCGTCGTGTCGCGCGCGCTGGGCTGCGTCCCCGCGTTCAGCGCGGTAGACGGCTCCGGCTTCGGCTACTCCGCCTCGGGCCGTGACGGCTTCGAGGTGGACTCCCGCGTCAACGCCGTCTGCGCAGCCGCTCCGAACCTCATCGTCACCATCGGCTCCCTGAACGCCGACAAGGTGATCGACAACGGCGACGCTACCGGCTCGGCGATCACGGAGGCCGTGAAGTCGTTCATCTCCAAGGTCCGCGCCAAGCTCCCCAACGTGCCGATCGTCGTGCTCGGCCCGCAGCCGTCCTCGGTCGCCCGCCTCCAGTCCCGCTCCGCCCACGTCAACGTCGAGGCGACGAAGGTCGGCGTGATTGCCAGCGGCGGGCTCACGGCGGGCATCGCCTTCGTGGACTGGCTCGGCGTGGTCGACAGCCAGGCGGTGCCGTGGCGTGACGGCCGTGTGTGCGCTACAGGCGACGTGGTGATCTACAACGGAGTCGCCTACCGGGTGACCCGGGCCTGGGTGCCCGTATCCGGTCAGACTCCGCTCTCGTCAGACGCCCCCGTCGTCCAGGTGTCCGACGTCCTGTCCGGTACTGGCAACTCCGGCGCGGCCAAGGGCGACGGCACCCGCGACACTCTCCTCCTGTCGGACGACACGCACCCGACCAAGATGGGCGCGGCCGCCTTCGGGGCCGCCGCTGCGAAGCGGATCGCCGACGCTGTGGCCTCCCTGGCCTCGTGGGCCGAGGCTCATGGGCCAGTCGTCCCGGCCGCGCCCGCAGCTCCGCCTACCCCGCCGCCGGCTCAGGGCGATGGCCTGCCGGTAATGGCGTGGCTCTCCGGCGGGTGGGGCGCTGAGAACCGTGTCGCCTACTCGGCCGCGGACCTCAGCGCTGTCGCCGCTCTGAAGCCCTCGCAGGTGGCGCTCCCGCTCCGCGGCGTCGCTGACACCGCTGACCTCGCCGTCGGTATCCCCAACTCCTTCATCGACAAGGATGGGACGCGGCGCGATTTCTCTAACTCGTCCCTCCGAGGCGCCAGGGCCCTGGGCCTGGATGTTGCGGGGATGGTTGAGTCGCTCGACATGTTCGAGGCCGCCGGCATCGAGGTCCTGCCGAACGTGCGCAACGGGCTCTCCGACCCTAAGGCCGAGTACTACGCGTCCTCGGACGGGAAGTGCTTCACCGTCTTGACCTCCCGCACCGGGAAGACGTACCAGGAGATCCACGGCCGCGGGCAGTCCAAGCTGCGCGGCATCATGAAGGACCAGTACCCGACGTTCACGCGCGTCGTGGACGCTACGGACGCCACCGCGGACTGGATGCTCTCCGACACGGTCAAGGACGCCCAGAAGGGCATCTTGTCAGCCGCTAAGGCCGGTGCCTCCGGGTGGAGGGCCGCGAAGACAACCTTCCCCGACGGCGTGTGGGTGCTCGTGGCATCCAAGGACGAGCAGGAGACCGCCAAGTCCGCAGCGCAGGCGGCTGGCGTGACCATCGTCGGATGGGCCGTGCCTACGGCTGAGGCTCTGGCCGCTATCAAGGGCTGAGAGGATCTATATGACTGACAGCATCCTGCCCCCATTCAGCCAGTGGTGGCGAGGCAAGGGTAGTCCCGACGGCGACGGAGCGCTCATCCGGGCCGGGTCCTCGTCCACCCTGTACGACAAGTACGCCCTCCCCCGCGGCGGCGGTAAGTGGACGATCGAGTACGAGTACTCGGCCGGTGCCGAGGCGGTTGTGTGGATCGTCATCAACCGGTACAGCGACGCGAATGTGAAGCTGGGCGAGGGGCCGATCCTCGACCGCCGTCTCCCGGCGGCTCAGAACAGCAAGATCGTCCTCGACTTCGAGCTCCCGGCTATGGTGACCGCTAAGTGGCTCCCGTCCGTCGTTGTCCGGCCGGGCGGCTCGGACGTCAAGTTCAACTGGGTGAAGGTCTACGAGACTTCGACGCCGTCCGGCCCCTCCGCAACCGTGTGGACCGGCACCGAGGAGGTCTCCGCGACCGTGACCGTCTGGGGCGGCACTCGTGAGATCCCCGCATCCCTAGAGATTCAGGTCTGAGGAAGGAAACCATGGCAGACGATAAGACCCAGACCGGGTACTGCGGCCCGTCGCAGGTGACGATCAACATCGGCACGAGCGGCGTCAAGATCAACGACGACACGAAGCCGTCACCCTCCCCGACGCCCGACGCGGACCTGACCAAGTATGTCACCCGCGAGGTAGCGGACTCGATCTACGCCCCGAGGACTCTGGTCGACTACGTCGGCGACGTGGCCCGGAAGGCCGCGGAGGCGGCCGCTGAGGCTAAGGGCAAGGTACTGGTCATCGACCCCGGCTTCCCCGTCCCGGCCGGGACTCCCCGAGGCACCCTCGTGATCCGCCCCAGGGCGATCATGGAGGCGGAGCACCGCAGCTTCCCCGCGGTGTCGGCGTGGCCCCGCTTCGCGGGCGTGGCGCTGGAGAACGACGGCCTGCACGTCCCCGGCGCTATTGGCTTACAGCCCGGCCTTGAGCAGATGCTCCCGTCGGTCGGCACCTGGCAGATCGACATCTCCTACACCTGGAAGCCGAACTTCGACGAGAAGGGGGAGGCGATTCCCGTCTACAACGTCCGCACCTGGGACGAGTTCGGCGACGGGAACACCAAGCAGGACGAGGGCGCGAAGATCGGCGAGATCGTCCTGAAGCCCGGCGAGCATCAGGCCTCCACGCTGCGGGTCAAGCCCGCTGAGCTAGACCCAAAGGCGACAGGCCTGTGGGCTCCCCGGATTCAGGCCCCCGCGGCCGGGTTTGTGGTGCATGGAGTGTCTGTGGACTACATCTCGCAGCAGGACTGATCCTGGCAAGTTAAGGCCCCGCCGCATCTTGAGTGCGGCGGGGCCTTGTTTCACGCGAAACTCAGGAGTAGAGCTCCCAGGACGATGCGTTCCCGTCCCGGGCCTCGAAGGTGAGGATGGCCGGCTTCGTGGAGTCCCCGCTGACGTTCGTCCACCAGTCCGAGCCGCGGTCAGCGGAGGGGCAGGAGATGATCCACCGCGCGTCCCCCACCTGGCGGACACCGAAGTTATGCCAATGCCCATGCACGAGGATCCTGGCGTCGTAGAGGCCGCTCCTGCGGCCGAACGCGAGGTCCCTGAACCATCCAGGCACCTTCGACTGCGAGCCCGCCAGATGGCCGTGCGTGAAGCCAATGCGGGTACCGTCGGCGGCGTCCACCGTGACGGCCTCCTCCCACTTCTCAGGGCGGTGGAACGACACATGCTCGAAGCCCGGACGGTCCTCCAGGATGTCCTCGATGTTCCTCGAGATCATGATGCCGAAGTCGTCGTCCGGCGCGTTGGCCCTAGAGTTCTTCCCGGGCCCGGTTCTCACCGCACAGTGGTTGGACGGGACCGCAACGTAGTACATGGAGCTGCACAGCGGCGCGAACGTGCGGAGGGCCTCGGCGTAGAGGCGCTGGACGACGCGGATCTGGTCGGTGAGGCTCAGGTCGTTGGTCTGAGCCTGGCTGGCGACGTTCCAGAAGCCCTCAGTCGAGTCTCCCACGTCGGCGAGGATGATGCGCTTGTAGGGGCCGCGGAAAAGGGTGTTGTCGGCGATGTCCTTGATAGCTCGGCGCACGAGCCGGACCGTGTCCGCAGTGCTGCCACCCTGTCCAACTTTTCCCACCTGATAATCGGCCATGCAGACAATTAAGGTGCCGTTCTCGGCGTTGGCCGACACCTGCGGGAGAAGAGGCTCCTGGAAGACGGGCTCCAGGTCCTCATAGGAGAGACGCTTGGCCTCCTCCATCTCCAAGGTGCCGGGCCGGTACTCGATCTTCTCGTAACTGCCGTCGGCGAGGCGGACCGTCTTGCCGCGCTTCGTGATGGCGCCCACGGGAAGGTCGAAGAACTCGTCTCGGCTGAGCTCATCCCGGCTCTTGCGCTTCAGGGCGCGCCGGTGCCGACGCACGGTCGCCTCGGAAGTGTTGAACTCCTCGGCCAGGTCGATGTTCGTCTTTCGCTCCCTCTCAGGCAGCGCGTCGTTGGCGATGATCGCCTCATCCAGCGGGCTCATAGGTCTCCTATCGTGAGGTTGCTGGGAATGCTGAGGACAGTTTATCCCCATCCACAACCTTTTCCACAATCCCCGCACATATTGAGACTGGGTTGCGTAAATCACATACATGGACCTGGGCAGAGGTTGCCTTCGCCTCACTACTGACCTACAGTCGATGTAGGCCGAGATACGGCCAACCCGGTAGATAGGTCCCGCCATGAAGAATCAGTACGAGTACACAATCAACTCAACGGAAGACATCACTAGAGCGCTAACGGAGGCCGAGCACGAGGGGTACTGGCTCAATCACTACAACGCGGCCTTCTACCTCCGGGGCACCGCCGGCGAGCCCATCTCGGTAGATGACTCCCTGGCGAACCTCTACGTCGTGGCCTACGGCCCGGCTCCGGTATGGGTCTCCGGGGAGGGTGAGACGACCGTTATCGCCGAGGAGTCTGCGGTTGTATACGCCACGGAAGGCGGCGTTGTGGATGCTTACGACTCGGCCACCGTCTACGCCTACGATCGCTCCGAGGTGGTCGTCCAAATGAATGCGGCCGTATACGTAGCCTCAGACGACGCGGACGTCGAAGCCTGGGGAAACTCGCAGGTCTATCTCCCTGCTCCGGGCACGGTCGGTTCCGAGGCCCAGGTACGCCTTGAAAATTCCGCCCAGATCATCCGCGGCGTCGCGCCATCAGACGCCTCCGCCAACTGATAGGAATATCCAATGCAGTACGAACACATCATCAATTCAGGCGGCGCCGTAACAGTCGCCCGGAGCCAGGCCCTCGCGGAGGGTGTCGAGTTAACTTTCTACAACTCTCTGTTCGTAATCCGTGGGGAGGTAGGGCATCCCGTACCCGTCGACAACCGTCTCTACAACCTGAACGTAATTGCGGAGGGTCCTGCGCCCGTGTGGCTATCCGGTGAGGCAAACCTCAGGGCCGAGGGATCGGTCGTCGTGCATGCCTCCGAGAACAGTTACGTGGAAGCCCGGGCCTCCTCCACGGTGTACGCGTACGGCAACGCCGTGGTGAGCGCCCAGGATGACGCAACCGTCTACGCCAGATCGGACTCGGTAACCGTTACTGCTACCGGGAGGACTAGAGTCTTCCTCCCCCAGAAGGGTCAACCTGGATCTGAGGCTGCGGTCGACGGCTTGAAGGACTCGGCTACCGTGATCCAGGAGCAGGCCTAGATAGAACACACATCGACCGTCACTCCATCCCAAACTATAGGAGAATCCAATGACATCCCTCTCTACCAATCACCTCGCCTTCCCCGGCAACTTCAACCCGCTGACCGAGCGGCGCGTGTCCGCCCAGTCATGGGTCAACGCCCTCCGCCCCTACCTGCGCTACGTGAGCACTGTGACAAAAGACGACGCCCCAGCCGTCCTGGCGGAGAACGGCCATGACCTCGTGCTGACCCTCACCGAGTCCGACGAGAAGCGAGGCCGCTGGCCGCTGTGGACCCTGGAGGTCTACTCTCGCAAGACCCGCGTCGAGTACTCATACAAGGTCGGCAACCTCCAGGACGTGCTAGTCTCTCTCCTGCACGAGATCTGACTCTCGCCCACCGCCTTTGGAGAGTCGGCCTGCGCAGGCAAGGACGCCACCAGAAACCCTCGGATTGACTACCCGGGGGTTTTCTGTTGCCTAGATCACTCTCATAGATTTTGTGAGCCCTTCACCCGTCACCTCACAAAATGTAGGCTGTACCCATCACCCGGCGACGGCATCCGCCGTCCCAGATAGGAGCAGTCATGAGCATCATGGACCTGGAGAAGATTGTGGGCCGGGCCAGGAAGGCCGCCCAGGGCTCGCACACGCCCTGCGGCCCGATCACGTGGGTCTGGGGTAAGGAGGACCTTAAGGTCCTCCTCAAGGCCATCCGCGCCTCGCAGAGGGTCGTCATGGACCTCGAGACCACCGGCCTGGACGAGTACGCGGAGGCCGGCGGAGACACCAACGGCGGCTACCCCGCCCGGATCGTCCTGGCCTCCCTTACCCTCCCGAGCGCTGAGCGCGCCGCGGCCGGCGCCTACAACTGGCGCACCTTCGACGGCGAGCAGCCGATGACCTACCTCGTACCCCTCTCACACCCGGCCTCGCCACTGCTCGGCGCGTGGAGAAAGGTCATGGCGATCATCGGCCGTGAGATCAACCGCAGCGGGAAGCCCTTCGTCAACGCGAACATCAAGTTCGACGCCCGCTGGGTTTTCGCCCAGGCCGGCGTGGACCTGTCCGACCGTATCGAGTGGGATACGACCGTATCGTCCCAGCTGGTGGACACCGAGGCCCGCACCCGTCTGAAGATTCGCGCCGCGCGCGACTTCGGGATCGAAGAGTGGGACGACTTCGACCTCAGCACTCCCGGCGCCGCCGAGCAGGTGGACCTGATCCAGCTCGGCGAGTACGCGGCGCGTGACACCTACTACACCTGGAAGATCGAGGAGGAGCACCGCGACCAGATGTTCCTCACCGGTGACGAGGAGCCCTTCGACTCCGACGACATCCAGATGGCCCGCCTGGGCAAGGTCGCCACCTACGTCTCCATGCCTACTGTGAAGACCCTCACAAAGGTGGAGCAGAGGGGCTTCCTCCTCGACGTCGACTGGGTCCATGCCAAGATCGAGGAGATGGACTCCCTGCGCCTGAAGGCCTGCGAGGACATCCTCGACCTGTACGGGACCGCCCCGGCGCCGGCTCCGGCGAAGGACGGCGTGACCACCGCCGCGACGTCGAAGTGGTTCCAGGGCTTCGTGGCTCAAGCCATCGAGGCGGGCGACCTGCGTGTGACGGCGCGCACGGACTCCGGAAACGCTCAGTGGAACAAGGCGGTCCTCATCGCCCAGCAGCGGCAGGGCAGCCCGGCCGCCGACGCGCTGCTGCGCCACCGTGACGCGACGAAGACGCTGGAGTTCCTGCGCTCGTGGCTGGAGCTGCGAGATCCTAACAACGTGATCCACGCCACCTACAATGTGGGATTCGTAAAAACGGGCCGCCTGAGCTCTAGTAACCCAAACGTCCAGCAAATAAGTTCTAGGCTCAAGCCGGCCTTCATCCCCCGACCCGGTCACGTCCTGCTCGACCTCGACTACAGCCAGGTCGAGCTGCGTGTGGCGGCGTTCATCTCCCGCTCGCAGCCGATGATCGAGGCGTTCCAGCGGGGTGACGATCTTCACAGGCTCCTCGCCGCGAAGATCGCCGGCAAGGCGCCGGAGGACGTCACCTCCCTGGAGCGCAAGCGGGCCAAGGCCGGCAACTTCGGCCTCCTCTACGGCATGAGCCCTGGCGGATTCCAGTCCTACGCCGCCACTGCCTATGACGTTTCTCTCACTTTGGCCGAGGCTCAGGCCGTCCACAGCGCATTCTTCGAGATGTGGGACGGCATGCGCCAGTGGCACGAGCGAGCCAAGCGCCGGGCCTACGAGCGTGGCTATGTGACGTCCCCCATAGGCCGCACTCAGTGGCTCAGCGACCTGTACTCGAAGAGCTCGTTTAAGTCCTCCCACGCTGAGCGCAACGCTCTGAACAGTCCCGTGCAGGGCTTCGGCTCGGACCTCATGCAGATGGCCGCTGCGTCGATCATGGGCACGCTGCCCGGCTACCCGCTTCCCCGCGTCGAAGGGGCGCATGTCGTGGCCACCGTGCATGACGAGATCTGCATCGAGGTCCCCGAGGACCGCTGGCAGGAGATCCTTATCGAGTGCAAGCGCCGGATGGAGGACGTCAACACGTTCCTGCGCCCGCTCGACTGCCAGATGGACGTGCCCGTAGTGGCAGGCCCCTCGGCCGGCACCCGGTGGGGCGTGCACGACCTGCACGATGAGGGCGACCCGCTCCCAGCCGTCTGATTGAGACTTACGTCTCAAAACCTCAAAACCGGGAATACGTTGGAAACGCTGGGGAAAGTCCTGTATTCCCACATTCTCGGAGACATGCATCACACTTTCACCCCACATCTCCTGAGACATACGTCTCAAAACTCAGAAATCGGGAATACGCAGTGATTGCAACGGATTCTAGCCTATTCCCAACTCGCCAAGAGACCTGCATCACACTACACTTTAGGAGACACCATGCGCAACGCGCTTCGTACCTACCCCGCCCGCAAGGCCACTATCCAGGGCCGCCCAGCCGTCCAGGTCAGGGACACGAAGAACGAGATCGAGTACTGGGTCGAGATCACCGAGGAGCCGGACGCCGGCGGCCGCTACCACGTCGTGAACCTCCTGTGCCGCCCAGACGAGGGCGTTCGCTTCCCCGACAGTGTCCCCCACAGGACCCTCTGTGAAATCGCCGCAAACGTGCTTGAGAGGGCCAAGAAGCCTGCACGAGGGGGCAACCAGTACCGAGGGGCGCCCGTCGAGACGCTGCGGACCATGATCGAGGAGGGCAAGACCCGCACCGACATCGCCAAGGAGCTGGGCCGCAGCATCTATACCGTGGACTCCTGGCTACGCAGGGCTCGCCGTATCGACCCGACCTTCCCAGGCACGATGACGAGGGGCGGGACACGCCGCCCGGCCCGCAACAAGACCCCCTACCGACGGGCTCCGAAGGACGCCTGAGCCCCGGATCGAAGGGCCCCAGCCATCGCGGCTGGGGCCCTTTTGTGTGCCCTGAATCACTCCCCAGGCCTCCTGTCCGCATGCTGAGACAGGTGTCCGCATAGTGAGACAAGTGACGCCGGTCACGCCCTTTCAGCCCTTCCGCAGCCTCCCGTCTCACATTCTGGACACATGTATGCTGGTTGTATGGAGTCATACGGTTTGTCCCGCAAAGTTTGCACTTTTGCGCTATTGCTGGGGTTCATCGGCGTGTCGGACCGTATTCCCAAATCGGCCTGTGATGAATATCCCACTTTTACGGGCCTATTCCGTGAACAACATCATCGTTTTGCGCTTGAATTCCGCCCCGGAATTTGCCATCATGCGCGCCCGCGCGCGCCCACACACACTCGCGCCCCCGGGTCTCCTCCCCCTGACGAAGTCAGGGGGGGAGGAGACCCGAGGGGCGCTCGTGTTGTGTGGGTAGTGGAATATATGTATATATGTGACCTAGGCCACTCCGTTGCCGTTGCCGGTTCCGCACCCGTTGCCGGTTCCGACCCGACCCCTCGCTCCGCTTCGCTGCGCTTCGGGGTCGGGTCTTTGAACCCCGGTCCGAACCGCGGCCGTCGCAAGCGCCTGGGAGGCTCGCCCCTGCGGTGTCCCCGCGAAAGGCGCTGCGGCGCTGGGGCGCCGGTCGCCCGCGGGTCCTCGCAGGTTCTCGGCTCCCCGGCGGAGAGGCTTTCCTCGGGTCGCCGTGTTGAGGCTCGCTCCGCTGCGCTGCGCTCGGTCAACACGCCCGCCCCTCGGACCTCTCAGCGACCTCGGGCTCCGACGGCGGTCAGTCTCGAACAGCCTTCGATCCAAGGCTTGGACGTACCCGCCACCGCACCTTCGTGCCGGGGAGAGGCCCGCACATGCCCCTCAGAGGCCGTGTAAGCCCTTCTGAGGGACTTTTACCCCGTCCCCGCACTCCCGGAGGGGTACGGCCCTGAAAGGCGCTCAGAATGGCTTAGAACGCCTCAGAGGAACTCCGGCGCCGGCCCGCGGCGGGCAGTGCCGGCCCACACACCTTCGTTCCGGGAGGGCCGCGCCACCCGCCCCGCGCAAATGTGACGACACTCACGGCAGGAAATCCCATATCGACTTGCGCCCACCCCCCGGGGATGTGGTTTAATAGTTCCAGCGCCGCCGAGGGAGCGAAACTCCTAGGACCGGCCACCGCGATTCAGCGGTGGAAACGGCCCGGTTCTAACTGAGTGAGGAACTAACCCGAGGCGGAGCGATACCCGGTAAGCCGGGAGGCTTTGCGAGTACGCGATGGCCCGGACGGACGGGGCAGCCTCGGAGGATCAGCCGAGGGCCCTAAGCCAAGTCGACCGCCGCTAGAAGGCTCGCAGGGCTCGGACAACTGGATTCCGCTAACCATCTTTACGCAGCGGAGGAATGGACCTCGTAGGCCCTCACACCAAACCTGGCTCGTAGTCGGGGAGGACACCGCGGTTGGAGTCTCCAAAGCGGGCGGAGGGGGAGCACGGGTTGAGAGCCCGTCCGGTATCGGTAAACTCGCGCTGCCGAGCGACGAGGTGACGAGCCGGACGACCAGCTCGAAGCGTGCTCACGGCGTCATCGACAGGTCCCGAGACGTGGGGAGAAGCTGCTCGCAAGGGTTCCCCGCTGAAACGCTTCCTCGGTATTCCCATGTAAAACGGCCCCTTACGAGCGCTTCATCATCACTGTCGAGCTCGGGCGGGGTACGGGACTTGAGAACATCGAGCGAGGGGAACTGCCTCTGCGGGACCGTGCGAATGTGTGATGGGTCAATCGGCCGCGTATGCAGGAACTGAGACACAAGATTCGCCCGGACGTCTAGTCAACGTCCCATGAGCCTTCGTAAAGAATGGACTTACCAGCCGCGGGACGCGGCAACCGCCCGGCCACCTAGGCCCTCGGAGCCTTGAGGTTCCAATACCCTTCGGGTAGTGTATGCGGGGCATACACCCGACAGAGGAGATGACATGCCCCGCCCCAGCAAGGACAAGCTCGTTCCCTACGTGGACGACCGCCCAGACCTCGACCAGCGGTTCGCACCGTTGGATGCCCCCACATCGATCGACTTCGGCCGGAAGCCGGGTGACCCTTCCGGACCTCGCAAGTCGGTCAGCTTCAGGATGAGGGAGGCTACCTGGGACCGCGTCGTCCGCCGGGCAGAGCGCCAGGGCCTTCAGCCCAGGATCGTCCTAGCGCGCCTCATGGAGGCGTACGGGAATCGCGAGCTAGATCTGGCTCCACACCCTTCGGGGATCAAGGTGACTCCCCATCGGACCACCTTCACCAATCCAGACAACCCCTCAAACCGGTGACCGGCTGACTACCGGTCACCGGTTTCCGGGCATCTACGCCTATCCGACACTCCACCTAACCCCAGGACCATGAGCACCACTGAACAGCACAACGCGGCCGTCGTAGAGGCCGCGCTCGACGCCTATCACAGGGGGATGACGCCCCTGCCCGTCCCCCGCCACTCCAAGGGACCTACCATGGCCGGCTGGAACAAGCTCCGCTGGCCGGACCCCACGATCGATACCGGCGAGGGCGAGGACGCCGTTCGCGCCGCCTTCGAGGAGTACACGGCCGGCGGATCGACCAACCTCGGGGTTCTCCTCGGCGAGGCCTCAGGCGACCTGATCGACGTCGACCTCGACCATCCGGCCGCGGCGCGGCTGAAGTCGTACCTGCTGCCCTACACGGCAGCGGTCCACGGCCGCGAGACGTCCCGCAAGTCGCACTACTGGTACCGCGCCAAGCCTGGCACCCTGCCGGCGACCCGGCGCCTGCGCATTCCCGACAAGTCGGGCCGAGGCTCCGGCGTGTCGGTCGAGATCCGCGGTAACGGGGCCCAGACCCTCGTGCCGCCCTCGATCCACCCCACCACGGCCGAGACCTACGAGTGGGAGGGTGAGCCCTGGGGCGGCGCCGAGGGCCCCGCCGTCGTGGACGGCACCGAGCTCCTGGCCCAGGTCGTCCTCCTAGGGCTGTGCTCCGTCCTGCTGGACTCGTGGCCGGGCCCGGGCCAGCGCCACGACGCCTACGTCGCCCTCGCCGGAGGCCTCCTTCGCTACGGCGACTCGCAGACCGTGCACCCGTTCTGGGAGCGCAACGCGGGCCTCGTCATCCGCACCCTCGCCCTGGCCACCCACGACGAGGACGGGGCCGAGCAGCGCGAGCGTGAGGCGATCTACACTACGAAGCGCCGCCTTCGGGAGGGCGGGGAGGCCACCGGCTTCACCCGCCTGGCCGAGTACATCGGGGAGGAGAGCGTGCAGCTCGTAGAGCGCCTCGTGCGCGACGCTGAGGCCGTGGCCGGCTTCGTGCCGGACGTGGCCGGCGACGTGCCGGGATGGCAGCCGCCGTGGGCACGGCAGTGGGACGGCCTGACGATCGAGCTCGACGACTCTGCTCCGGGGCCCGAGTTCGTCGAGGCCGGTGACGCTGAAGGGCCCCGTTCGCTCGGGGCTCTCCTCCCGGAGCACGGCGTTGAGGGGGACGGAGTCGAGGAGGAAGGTCCCGATGAGGGCCCCTGCGAGGACTTGGACCCCCTGGACGCGCGCCCGTCGTCCTGGAGCCCCGTCGACCTGGAGCCGTACCTGACGGGGAAGCTCACCGTCCCGGACCCGGAGGTCTGCCGCCGCAACGACGGCGCCTGTCTCATGTACCGGGGCCGCGTGAACATGCTCTTCGGCTCCTCGGAGTCGGCGAAGTCGTGGATCGCCATGGCGATCTGCATCCAGGAGATCGAGGCCGGCGGCCGCGCCCTGTACCTCGACTTCGAGGATGAGCCTGTCCAGACGCTCAACCGCCTGCGCCTGCTGGGCGCCGTGGACGACGACCTTCGGGCCCAGTTCTCCTACATTCGCCCCGAGGGCCCCCTGGCCGACATGCAGCGCAACAAGTGGGGCAAGGACCAGCCGACCAAGTCCGGCGAGTTCGCCCAGGATCAGTTCGACATGGCCCTGACCTCGCTCGACCCGGACATCATCGTGGCCGACGGTATGACGGCGCTCTACGGCCTGCACGGCCTGGACGCGAACGACGCCGTCTCGACGGACGTCATCACGTCGTGGCTGAAGCGGCTGACCCGCAACGGTCGCTCGACGGTGATCATCATCGACCACCAGGCCAAGAGCGCCGAGAAGGGCTCCATGCCCATCGGCTCTCAGCACAAGGTCGCCATGGTGCAGGGGACCCTGCTCCAGGTGTGGCCGATCAAGCAGCCTATGCCCGGCGACGTCGGTGAGATGGAGCTGGTCGTGCTGAAGGACCGGCCCGGCCAGGTCCGTGCCCACTCCCAGAAGACGGGCGGGCGCGGAAAGGCTCAGGTGGCCGGCGTGGTCACGCTCGACAGCCGCACCGAGGGGCGTTCGTCCCTCGTCATCACTCCCCCGCGGCGCACTCCCTCAGGGGGTGGCGGCGTCCTGAACGCCGAGGGCGAGGACGTGAACGACGTTGAGCGTCGCGTGGAGCTGGACTTCACCGACATGTCCAAGATGATGGAGAAGATCGCCCAGCGCCAGGACGACGAGGACACGGTGATCGGGGCGTTCCGCGGCGAGATCGGCACCCAGATGAACTCTCGGGAGCTGTACGACATCATCGATCCGGACCTGCCTAGGTCGCGTACCAAGGCCGCCCTGGGCCGGCTGATCTCTCGAGGATGGATCATGTCCGCCGGGGATCGCGGCGGACACCGGTACACCTTGATCGCCGTCGGCGAGGACGGCCCTGCGGAGCGGGACCTGGACGACGAGGAGAGTGAGGACGCCGGTGCGTGACTTCGACAAGCTTCCCCTGCTGACGCCTGAAGAGGCGTTCGAGAGGGCGTGGGAGGAGGGCGGCTCGGCCCACCCCGTGTTCGATCGCGGATACCGTGTGCGGGGCCTGAACGACTGGAAGGCGATCGAGACCCTGCTACGACAGAACGACGTCCCCGACATCACCGTCGCGTCATTCGGCCTGAAGAAATTCGAGGAGATCCTTGACGCCATTGCCATGCTGCACTATCGCGGCTGGCATCTTTGGCAGACGTCGGCGAATGTCTACGTCGACGGGGAGCGGAGGATCGTACAGGCGATCCGAGCCTATCACAGTGGAGATTAAGCCCCCAATCGGAGCAATTTCAACGGAATCTACCCCAGTGACGCAAGTCACTGGGGTAGACCTTTACGGGGCTTGCATCGCAGCATAAGCGCTGCGTAGTCTTGAGCCATCAAAGAAACGACCGCGAAAGCGGAAAGGAGAACTGAAATGGCACGCAAAGGCTCCATGCGGGAGCAGCGCAAGCGCTGGGCGAAGTGGGAGGCGTACCGCAACGAGATGTACGTGACCGACGAGAAGGCCCTCGCCCGCGCTTACCGGGAGTACAGCCTGACCGGCGTCCTGGAGGACCCGTGGACCGGCGACCGGTACTGCCCCTCCTGTGAGAAGCCCGAGCAGTACTGCGACTGCGGCACGGCGGCCTGACCCGGCATCTGATCACCGATCCCTATCAATCCACACCACCTATAAGGAATCACCATGAGCCCTAAGCCCGGAACCTACTCACTGACCTCACCCAACGCCGTCCATGCCAACCACGCCATCAGGCACGCCTACTGGGCGCTCGGAGCCACGATCGCCGTCATGGTCCTGCATACCCTGTCCACGGCCGACGGCCTCCTCGACATCGTGTGGGGAGCCTGGATGCTCTTCGAGTCCGTGCAGATCGTCCGCTACGGCGTCAAGGCGATCAAGGCCGGCATTCGGGATCGCAGGGTCCTGGCCTTCTCGATCCGCGAGGGAGCCTTCGTCTCGGTACCTGAGGAGGAGTACCTGTGAGAACACTACTGAGAGCTATCGCATTCATCATCAAGACCTATAAGAGGAGGCCGAGGTGAGCCGGCACGTCGTCAGTGCGGAGGAGATCATGCGCCGCGTGAAGGCCTCCCCTGGAGGAGACATCAGGGACTCCGACATCCAGGCCGTCAAGGGCAAGAAGCCGATCGACTACGTCCCTAGCCGGCGTGTCGGCCGTAACCGAATCAAGGCCGAGCTCGTCGGGGAGTACGTCCGCTACCTGACCGACATCCACGAGCGACGTAAGGACCTGCTGAGGATCCCGGAGGAGAAGCGGCAGGCACACATTCTCGCCGAGGCTGAGAAGGCCGCGGCACTGCACCTGAGAGAGAACCCATGAGCACCTACCCCTACGATATCGACAACGACAGCGCCGACTACTCACGGGTGCAGGCCCTGGGGAAGTACATCTCGCTCAAGCGGGGCAGCGACATCATCGCCGACGCGATCATCTACCATGGCGACTGCTGGTGGAAGGTCCTCGGGAACGGGACCACGATGGAGAGCGAGATCCTGTACGCCGAGAAGGCTGGGAGCCCCGAGGGCAGCGCCGAGGAGGTCAAGATCCCCGTCGACGAGTGCGAGGTGTATCCGTCCATCCGGGAAGGCGCCCCGCTTCAGTTTCAGAACGGCTCCCTCCTGAAGGAGTTCTGGCCCTGCTGCGGCCTGATCTACGTCAAAGATGCTCGCCGGAGATCAACGCAAGCTGATGAGAACGAGAAGGTCTTCGGCATCTTCGCGCTTCACTACGACTCTGACGGGGACCCCTACTACTACCCCGTTGATCAGGATATGCAGCCCGGAGTCGCGTCCGACTGGCTCCTCGACCCCAAGTATGACCTCATTCTCGACTGGGATCCGATCGATGTGGCCGACCTGCTGAGCCGGATGCGGGGGGGAGGCCTCGGATGATTAAGTTCGAGTTCGGCGGGCCTCCCCGCTTCGCCCACCAGAAGCGTGGCCTGGCCAAGCTCATCGCCTGCGGCGGCGTCGGCGCTCTCCTCATGGAGCCGGGGACTGGGAAGACCGCGGTCACGCTGGACTACTGCTCCCTGCTGGCACTGTCCTCGCCGCGGCGTGAGGCTCGCGTCCTCGTGATCGGCCCTCTCGCCGCCGTCGACCAGTGGGCGCTCCAGGCCCCTAAGTGGGTCAGCCCTCAGGTCAACGTCTGGGCGGAGGCCCTGGGCGGGTCAGTCATGCAGCGTGTTGAGGCCCTGCGCTCCCGCGGCGGTAAGGACGTCGCCAAGCCTACTGGTGGCAAGGGCCGCGGCGCTGGGGACAACGTTCGCTCCCTCCACGCGAACCGCTCTTGGGCGCTGGCCGCCCGCCGTGACGGCGTCGAGCTGGACCGGAAGATGGCGGCCAAGGCCGGCCCGGAAGTCCTGGGCAGCTCCAAGCCGCGTCTCGTGATTGAGGCGATCAACCTGGACACCCTGTCCCAGCGCCGGCAGGTCGGGTCCAGGACGATGGCCGACGTCGTGCTGAGCGCCGTCACCGACTTCGATCCCGACCTCGTAGTGATCGACGAGATGCACAAGATCAAGTCCGTCTCCTCCAACGCGTCCCGCCTTGCGGGACGGATCGGTTCCCGCGTCGAGCGCCGGATCGGCCTGACCGGGACCGTCATCCCGCACTCCCCGCTCGACGTCTACGCACAGTGGAGGTTTCTCGACCCCAAAGCCTTCGGCCGGGTGCAGCCGAACGGCGAGCGCCGAGTGGCGACGTTCAAGCATTTCAAGGAGGACTACGCTGAAATGGGCGGCTACATGGGGCACGAGGTGGTCGGCTTCAAGAACCTGGACCGCCTGGAGGAGATCATGGGCGAGCGCTCATCGGTCGCCATCAAGGAGGAGTGCCTGGACCTGCCCGACGCCGTCGATACGGTCCTCCCCGTTGCCCTGAGCCCGAAGGAGCTGAAGGCGTACGAGGACATGCGCACAAAGCTCCAGGTCGAGTTCCGTGAGGAGGACGACACGCGGGAGGCCGACGGCGGGGACGCTGCCACCGCGGCCAGCCGTTTGGTCCGCATGACCCGCCTGAGGCAGATCACGGCTGGCCACCTGCCGGACGATGAGGGGCAGGTCCGAGAGATCGGCCGGTCCAAGGCGAAGACCATCGCCTCCCTCATCCACGACACGCTGGAGGACGAGAAGCGCATCGTCGTCTTCGGGACGTTCACCCGCGAGCTCGCCGCGCTGGAGGAGGAGATCGCCGACAAGCGGACCACGGTCCTGCGGATCGACGGCTCCACGAAGCCGGAGGACCGGCTGAAGATGCGCCAGCGCTTCGGGTCCGACGACCCTGCCCGGCTCGCCATCGTCGCTCAGATCAAGACGCTGTCGGTAGCGGTGAACGAGCTGGTCACCGCTCGGAACGCGATCTTCGCCTCCCTGCCTTGGCAGCGCGACGACATCGTTCAGGCCCGCGACCGCCTCAACCGCCTCGGCCAGAAAAGCGCAACCACGTTCTGGTACGCACTTGCACCGAACACTGTGGACGACCTAGTCTTCCAGGCCTATCAGGACCGCACGGACCTGGAGAAGGCCCTTATGAGTCACATCTACAACGATAGGTAAGAGCAATGAGTCCCACCCAGTGCCCCGAGAAGGACGTCATCACGGCCGAGAAGGCCACCTACTCCTCGCTGACCCTCCACCGCCGCTGCCCTCAGGCGTGGAAGTACCGCTACATCGACGGCCTGCGCAGGGCCCGGTCCGAGGTCACTCCCGCTCTCGACTTCGGGTCGTGGTTCCACGCCGTCCGCGCCGCCGATCGGCTGGCCAAAGGCCGAGCCGAGGGAACTTTGAAGGTCGAGCTCGAGGAGATCCAGACCACGGACACCGGTCCCACGTTTCCCGGCACCGTCTCGCCGGATGAGATCATCGCAGCCTCCCAGGACTACTGGGACAGGCTCGGCGAGACGGTCCGGGAGACCTGGATCGAGTGGCTAGGACAGCCCCTCCCCGACCGCCTCGCCCACGTCTATACCGAGTGGAAGGATCGTTGGGCCGAGGAGTCGGAGAACGAGGCCGTCATCGCCGTCGAGCAGCGCTGGGAGCGCGAGATCCCGGGGATGGGGGTTGTCCTGTGGGGGTACGTGGACGAGGTCTACCTGGATCGTAAGCGCGGCATCGTCGTGGTGCGAGACTGCAAGACGTCCGGCACACTCGGTCAGGTCACGGGCCTGGACGAGATGATGGACAGCCAGGTCCAGCTCTACGCGTGGGGACTGTCCCCGGACTGCCCCAAGTGGGGCCTCCCCGCCCCGCGCGCCGTCGCCTTCGACCGAGTACGGTCCAAGGCGCCGAAGACGCCTCGGCTCACGAAGGCCGGCAAGCTGTCCGCCTCGGTCAAGGACTACGACCTCCGTACGTACCTGGAGTGGTGCGCCGACGGCGTTTTCTTCGAGGGGATGAAGAGGGACGGAAGCGCCGCGGGGACCTACACGGCCGAGGAGGGCGAGATAGAGCGCCTGGCCTCGCCCCAGGCCGTCAGCCAGTGGTTCGCACGTCACCTGACCCCGATCAGCCCGCACCTGGTCCGCTCACACCTTCGGGCCGCGGCCGACACGTGCTCGGACATCTCTAGGACGCGGGTCCGTGCGGACCTGCGTGGAGAGGCGCCCCGCAACTTCGGGAAGGCGGCGTGCCAGTTCTGCGAGTTCGCCGACCTGTGCCGTGCGCAGATGGTCGGCGGATCGGACGGGGAGTACGCACCGGAGGAGTACGGCCTCCGATACCGTGACCCGTCTCACAGCGGCCGGTAGCCTTCCAGGCTTGCAATGCCCGCCCGCATACACCTACAGTTAAGTCATCCACCCAATAGCGGAAGGAAATTCAATGACCAGTTTCGCCGGCGTTAACATCGTTGACGTTGAGGAGGAGGCGGCCGACTACGGCCGGTGGCTGATCCTAGGGGCACCCGGCTCAGGAAAGAGTTCTCTGGCCTCCACGGTCGCCACGATGGGCAAGACATTGTTCATCGACCTGCCCGGTGAGAAGGGCACGCAGTCCTTCAAGAACGCCCCCTACGCTAAGAACATCGATGTGGTCCGGCCCGAGAGCGTCACCGCTCTCGACGACATCTTCTGGAGTTTGGACAAGGGAGGGCACGGTTATAAGGCCGTCATCATCGACAGTCTCACCGCCCTTCAGAAGATGACGATGCGCTACCTCACTGGGTTCTCGGAGACCGCGGTGCGCGAGATCAAGCAAGGGACGGCACCCGCCGACCAGCGCACCTGGGGCCAGGCGCTTGACATCATGACCGACACCGCGGTTTTCTGGTACGGCCTGGCCGACGGCAACCGTTCCGAGCCGATGCACGTCGTCATGACCGCGCAGGTCAAGATGGTCGAGGACGAGATCAACGGCGGCGTTCGCCGCTCGCCGGACGTCCAGCGCGGCGCCCAGTCGATCATCCGTGCCACGCCGAACTACATCATCTACACCGACGTCGAGGAGGATCTAGACAACACCGGCCGCGACGACGGCCCCTCGCTGAAGCACATCGTCCGCTTCGGCACCGATCCGGAGTACGGGACCAAGGCCCGTATCCCCTACAACCTTCGCGGGAAGGTCCCGTCCGTTCTGGGACGCGACCACCCCGTGACTCTGGAGAAGCTCTCACGCTTCCTCGGAGTGGGCGGAGTCCCGGAGCGTAAGCCCGCCGCCAGCAAGTCGGCCAAGGCCGACGACTGACACCCAGTAACCCAACCACACAGGAGAAATCACCATGGCTCTGACCTTCGACTTCACCAACTACAAGGACACCTCCACCGCCCATGTTCCCGCCGGCACCTATCACGCCGAGGTCTCGGACTTCGAGGAGACGACCTCCAAGGCCGGTAACGTGATGTTCGTCATCTACCTGGAGATCACTGAGGGCGCTCACTCCGGACAGCAGATCATCGACCGACTCCCGCAGACGGAGAAGGCGATGTTCCGCAGCGCTGCCTTCCTCCAGGCCCTCGGAGTCAAGATCGCCAAGAAGAAGATCGCCCTGAACCCGCGCAGCCTCATCGGTCGCCCCGTCGACATCGTCGTGGAGGACGGCGAGCCCTACAACGGCAAGGTCAAGTCCGAGGTGCGCGAGTACCTTCGCGCCACTAAGCCTGCGGAGTCCAAGCCCGCCGCTGCCGACCCGATGGCCGACGCTGAGGGTGAGCCCGAGGAGGCCGCGCCGGTCGAGTCGGCACCGGCCGAGGACGGCCCCGTCGAGATCGACGTTGACGCCCTTGACATCGACGATCTGGACCTCTGAGTCCTCTCACTGGGGCGGCCCCGCCTCGGCGGGGCCGCCCCCCTAGCCGGAAAGGAGTGACATGGCTAGCAAGGAGAGCGGCGTCGTGGACGCCATCCGCCGCCGCATCGCTCAGGTCTGGCCGGACTCGGTCACCTGGAAAATGCACGGGTCGATTTATATGGAGGCCGGCATCCCGGACGTGCTGTGCTGCCTCGAGGGGCGCTT
>ERZ773043.655-NODE-655-length-20017-cov-16.432422_pt1 | contig 20017 bp, 14 predicted proteins | sample MGYA00580636_ERZ773043 | MGnify/ENA primary metagenome ERZ773043 (study PRJEB29015, sample SAMEA2737992) | human oral metagenome | biome: human oral; feature: human-associated habitat; material: dental | place: China | collected 2065 ...
AAGCGTGCCGTAAATCCATTATACACGGGGATTCCGGAAGGATTCTCCGTGCCGTTTTTCGTACCCTTTCCGCAACCGATATAAGAGAAAATAAGGAAAGATTTTATCCTCAAAATCCGCACGATTTTCGTGCAGCGAATACTCCCATTTCAGTAAACAAAAACTCCCGCTCGGCCGATAGGCCGCATGTAGGGACAGACCCCGAGGGGTGATTTGCCGTCCGCCACCGCCCGATAAGGGCAGGATAATTTCTCTTAAACCGAACACATATATAAAAACGGTCGACCTGCACGCGTCCATCTCGGCGCATGCAGGTCTTTTTGACCGAAATATAAACGAAATAATATGTTCTAAACTTTATCTTCTCCGGGGTCTTCTTCTCGCCCGGGTTTGGGGGAGCAGCCACCAGTTCCGCCGCCGGGTTTATTTCCATCATTCCCGCCGGAGCCATTTCCACCGGAGCCGGAGCCTGAACCATTCCCGCTGCCACCGGGTTTTGAGCCGGAGCCGGTTGATTTTCCGCTCGGCTCGGGAACGACGACGAGTTTGCCTTTAGAGATCAAGACCCAGATGGGGCTCTTGCCGGCGACGTTCAGTAGATAGGCGCGCTTCTTGCCGGTTCCGCGGAACTCGCGGGCGAATGAGAGCGAGCCGCTCGAGAGGCCGCGTTCTTTCTCCAGAGCTTCGAAAAGCGGCTCGAGAAGCGCGGCGTATTTATCCATGTTGCGCTCGTGGGCCGATTTGTTGGTGCCTTTGCGCTGGGCGAGCATGAACTTCCGACCGTCGATTACGGCGTTGTATTCCGTTATCAGCGCGGCCAGTTTGGGTGTTTCGGGCTCGAGGTCGGCAAGCGATTCCATGCGGCGAACTACGGCGGTGAGGGCCTTGTCGACCGCCGTGCGAAGGGCTTTTATGTTGAACGTTCCTACTGGGATGACTTTTTTGTATCGGGCGCGAAATTCGGTGGCGAAGGCGAGGTTGGCCTGCTCGAGCCGTCCCATGGCGGCCGTCAGTCCGGTAAGCCCCATGGCGGCCATCGCGTCGGGCGTTTTGAGGTCGGCCACGAGATTGTCGATTAGCGAACTTTCTTTTGTGTAGTTCGCGGCGGCCAAACCCGGGTAGCGGTCGAGCACGTCCTGAATATCCTGCGCCGCCCTGGCCGTGTCTTTATCGGCGTCGAGCAGCTTCGAATTGAGCATGAATTGCATGGCTCGATATGCGCGGTCGCGTTCCTCGTCGAGCGCGATAAGTTCCCGTGTTCCCTCGAGTTTTGTGGGCTGATTCAGTGCTTCTTCCTCGTCTTTGATAGCCTTTTCGAGTGGTGGAAGAAGTGGTTTGATTTTGTCGATATTCGCCTCCTTGTTCATTATCAACACGTGTTCGGCGAAGTTGAGGTGCTCCATGTTTTGGAGGTGTCCTTTGTGAAGCTGTTTTATTTCCATAATACTTAAATACTTACAATTAAATGAAATTCAATTCAAATTTAAGATGTGCCTGAAAACAATCAAAATAAAATTATTAGGAATATTTTAAGACACACATCCAAATATTTATATTCCTACTCAGGATAATTTAAATTTTCTTCTCCCAAATTCTCCAGTGTTTCCTCCAAATATTTCTTAGCCTCAAAATTAGCCATCGGCAAGTTTTGATCCAAGTAATTTCCACATTCTATAGCAGTCGCTCCTGGGATTGCTCCTTTAAATTCTGCCATAAATTTGTAAAGTTCCTTCATTAAGTCAACAATGTCCTTTGATTCCAATTTTCCTTTTAGGATAAGATAAAATCCTGTTCTGCATCCCATAGGCCCAAAATATACGATTTCATCTTTCCAAATTGGATGATTTCTCAAAAATGTTGCTCCCAAATGCTCCATTGTATGAAGTTCAGCAATATTTATCACTGGCTCTCTATTTGGTAATTTCATTCTTATATCAAAACTTGTCAAATAATTTCCATTAACTTCGTCTATTCTTGACACATAAATTCCTCTGTTTAATCTGATGTGATCTACTGTAAAACTTGCTATTCTTTCCATTTTTTCAACTTCCCTTTTGTATTTTTATTTTTTAAAATTTTTAATTCTTTTATCTTTCCACTTTTATTGAAGATTGTATTAACAAGTCCAATGTTTGCAGGTAATCATAACCTTTTGAAGCTGTACTTTTTGGCAATAGGCTTGCAGATGTCATTCCAGGCGATGTGTTTACTTCCATAAAATATGGCGTTTCTTCATTTACCACCATAAAGTCTATTCTTGCAAATCCTTCACATTTTAGCCCATAATAACTGTCTTTTGCAAATTTATTAATTTCAGCCTGCACTTTTTCAGGAAATTCAAATACATATTCATTTGCTCCGCCTTTTGCATATTTTGATTCATAGTCAAAGTAATCTCCTGCAAGAGCCTCAATTCTTAGTGTCGGAAAAACTTCCCCATCAATCACAGGTACACTTATTTCCACACCATGCAGAACTTCCTCAATCAAAGCCTCTTTATCCATTCCAAAAACAAGTTCCAGCCCTTTTTCAAGTTCTTCCTGATTTTCCACAAAACTTACTCCAATGCTTGAGCCACCGTTATTTGGCTTTACTACAACACGATTTCCCAATTCTTTTTTTATTGTTTCAAAGTCAACAGTTTCGCCTACACGTACACTTTTCCATTTTGCAATTCTAACTCCGTATCCAGCCACAATTCTTTTTGAAAATTCCTTATCCATGCAGACTGCACTTGACATCACTCCAGGTCCGCTGTAAGCCACTCCTAGACTTTGCAAAATCGCCTGTATTCTCCCATCTTCCCCAAATACACCGTGTAAAGCGATATAAACAAAATCCAGATTCAAGTCTTTTACCTTCTCAAAAACTTCCTTTTCTGAATCAATCACAATATCAAAAACCTCATATTTATCTCTATTCAAGTTTGCTACAATTTCACTTCCTGTCTTTAAAGAAACTTCTCTTTCAGTTGAAACTCCCCCACGTATTACTCCTACTCTTAATTTTGACATTTTCTCTTCCTTTCTAGTTTTTTTATTATTGTTTTTACAATTATCTAAAATCGTTTAAACCTATATAATTCCAAGCAAATCTATTTTATAAATTTTTAAAATCTTCTTTTCCAAAATCATATTTTTTACCACAAAAATGGCATTCTACCTGAATTTTGCCTTCCTCTTCCAAAATTTTATCAATTTCTTCTTTTCCAAGCGTGATTAATCCCTTGTAAAACTTCTCTTTAGTGCAATTACATCTATACTCTATCTCTGATTTTTCCAAAATTTCAAAATCTTCCACATAAACCTTTTTATGAGCGCCATCAACATCAGTTTCTTCCTCAAATACCGAAATATCTTCATAAAGCAGTTCCACAATCTGCTCAAGGCTCATTCCGCCTTCCAAAAGTTCAGTAATCGTTCTAATCTGCTGTAATTTATTTTCCAGTTTATCAATAAATCCGTCTTCCACACCTGGCAACAGCTGTATTAGATATCCTCCAGCCCTTTTTACTTCTCCATTTTCATCCAGTTTTACACCAAGTGCAACAACTGATTTTATCTGCTCTGATAAAAGAAAATAATGAGCAATTATATCTGCAATATCCTCTTCATTTATTTTTGTAACGCCAGAAAATGGATCACGCAGTCCCAAGTCCTTTATAACTTGCATTGTTCCATTTCCAATAAATCTCACTTTCCCAGTCTCATCTTTTATAAAATTTCCATTTTCGTCAATTATCTGATGAAATTTATCTTCAGGATTTCCAATATAACCTTTTACTTCCCCTTTCATATTCCCAGTTGCAAGCATATTTCCATAAGGTCCGTCTCCATTTACTTTAACTGTCACTAAATCCTTCTCATTTTTCAAATCTTTCCCCATCATAGCCGTTGCTGTCAATAGTTTCCCAAAAACAGTTGTCGCTATCGGATCAAGTCCATGAATTTTCTTTGCCTCTTTTACAATCTCTGTCGTATCACAGACAAAAAATCTTGCACATTTGCTTGTCCCTCTAATTATTTCTGATTTTCCCATATTTTCTAACATCCTTCTTTATTTCAAAATTATAATTATTCCTATTCAAATCTAAATTCACTTAATTTTTATCAATTCAATCTCAATTTGATTAAAATTTATTTTTAAAAATTACATTATTAGAATATCATATTCTATACAAAAAAACAAGATAATTCATTAAACGTAAATTAGTGAATGTTATTAATGTTGAAAACAAAATTGACTTTCATCAGAAAATTAATGAAAAAATAGAACGTAGATAGAACAAAAATAAAATATTTACTCAAAAGAAAAAAGACAGGAAAACATTCCTCTGTATAGGAAGCCCCTGCCTTAAATATTTATTCACTGCTTAATCATCATTATCTGTTTTACCTCTCTGTAAATAGCTAATAAACTCTGTTTCCGTATCTGTCATTGCAGTAATAATATCCGCTAGAAGTTTTATAACATTTTCTACCTTCTTCTCTTCTTTCTTGTTCTGCTTCTTTCCAGAGAGCTATATCACGAGCACTACACCCTACAACAGACATCACAAGAATTATCATCAGTAAAATTTTCTTAAACATTGCATATCATCTCCTTACGTTTTAAATATCCATATCAAATATATTTATTCCATTTTATGCCTTAACTATTTGTGTTCTTTTTACACCTTGATTATATAATATTTCAAATTGGAATGCAAATTTTTTATATTTCTTCCAAAAATCTAATAAAAAATAAAATTATATCTGATACTATTTGACATTTAAATAACAAAAATCAGAAAATTCATGGAATTAAAATCTTTTTTATAAAATTATGCTACTATATAACCTATGTAGCTATAAAAATATCTTTCAATTAAATTTTATCATTAAGTCTTTTATTTAAATTTTGAAAAACTGCTTATTATTAATAAATGTTTTTCCATAATTCTATGTTTTTTCTTTTTATAAAACAAGGAAAATGGCGATTAATTTCCTTTGCTTATATAAAAATTGCAATATAATTTCAAATATTTTATTAAAAGACAAATTAAAAATTTTTAAATCCCATTAAAAAAATATTCCTATCCAAATCAACAGCAGTATTTTTCATCCCAATCAATTTTTCCTATCCAATTTCATCATCATAACAACCAACCCATCTTTAGAAATAAAATTATCTATCTTCTCAAAGCCAAATTTTTTATAAAAATCTATAAGTTTGTCTGAATTTCTACATTCCAGCCAGACATATTTGGCATTTATCAATTCCTTTGCTTCCAGCAATAACTCAAAAGCAAGCGATAATAAAAAATTACCTTTTATTTGTTCACTTTCTGATAAATTAAAATTTTTCCCTAATTGTCCTAATAAATAACTGTTCACTAAGTAAAATCCGTTACCAACCTTCTGTCCACTTTGCATTAATTTCTTTTGTTTACTATTACTTAAATTTTCAAATCTTTCATTCGGTAATATTAAACTTTTATTTGCTACTGAAAAATAACCTAACAAAGTATCATTATTATCAAAAATTAAATGTGTTGTTGAAATAGAACTTTTCTCAAAAAATATTGCTTTATTATGTAAAAAATCTTCTACATTATTATTTTTTCTACTACTAAATGTATTCAAAATATTTTCTTTTACATACTCTTCTGTATCATACTTCAACAAATCATTTATTGACAATCTTGATATTTTCATCTTTTCTTATCCAATATTCTTCTAATTCTTTTTTCATCTGTTATTTTTTCAGCCTTTACACCTGTTAATTCTGGTTTTCTGTCATTCTCCAATGCTTTTATTAAACCATCTATCTCCTTATCAGTCTTAAACTCTGGCAATCTTAAAAAACTTGATGTAGCCATTTTTATTCCTCCCTTTTTTATTTTTACACTACAATTATACAATAAAAATCTTTAAAAATCAACTTTTTTTAATTTTATTTTAATTAATACAAAAAATTTTTGTAAATAAAAAACAACCAGACTCACTTATAAAAGTAAAAGAATGATTGTTTTATTTAATAATTAAATTATTTTATTTATTTTGATTTCTAAGTTCTTCTGGTTTTTGTGATAATCCAGTTGATGGTCCTGTCTCTGGTAATTCTACTGCTGTTTCTTGCTCAGTTCCACCAAGTGTGTTTAAGTTTGATAATGTTGTGTTTAATTTACCAAGTAAAACATCGATATTTTCTGCTGTTAATACTATTTTTTCTCCATTGGCTGTTTTCTTAACTACAAATTTTGTAAGATTTTTTGTTTTTGGTTTATCTTTTGCCTCAAGTTCCTCTTTAAATCTGTCATCAACTGACATTGAATGAGAACCGTTTCCTGAAAAAGTCTCCTGTGTCATTTTTTTGAATACTTGTAAAAATATTTTTTCAACATCCACATTTGTTACTTCTACTGTTACAATTGTTGTTTCATTATCTTGTTTTTCTGTCTTGATAATTTTATATTCAAGATTTTTTAATAATGTTTTAAAAAGCAATTCTTGAAATTTATTGTTGTACTTAACATCCAAATTCCCCTCAAAACTATCGTCAATCGCATATTTTGCCGCCTCTTTCATTTTTTCAGCTTTCACACTGTCAATGAATTTTGACACTGTCTTGTCAGGTCCTGACCCACAGCTAACTATGCACAAAAGCATAAAGATACCTAAAAGTATTTTTTTCATCTATAACTCCCTTCTCTCTCTATTTATAATATTTTTTATTATCTGTTATTTATTCTACATCATTTGAATTAATAAGTCAAGGAAGTTTTAAAATTTCACAACTTTAATGTGCAAAATTTTATATTTTTATTTTTTCGCTTCCATTTTTTCCAATTCTTTTTCCAGCTTTTTCATTCGTTTTACAAGTTCAGGAACTTTCCCCATCGCCATTTTTACTCTCAAGTCTTCTATATGTTCACGAAGCGGATAACCTGACATTTGCTTACCATCCGGCACATCATTAGTTACTCCAGATTTTGCGGCAATCACTACATTGCTTCCAATTTTCAAGTGTCCTGCCACTCCAACCTGTCCTGCAAGGGTCGAATTATCTCCCACTTCCACACTTCCAGAAATACCAGTCTGAGCCACAATCAGACAATTTTCTCCAATTATGTCATTATGGGCAATATGTACAAGATTATCAATTTTTGTCCCTTTTTTTATAATCGTATCTCCAATCGCTCCTCTGTCAACACAGGAATTTGCTCCAATTTCAACTTCTTCTCCAATAATTACATGTCCAATCTGTTCGATTTTCACATTATTTCCATTAATTTTTACAAATCCAAATCCGTCAGATCCTATCACAGCTCCCGGCTGCAAGATTGTACCTCTTCCAACTTTTGTAAATTCCCGTACTGTAACATTTGAATAAATTATACAGTCATCTCCGATCTCAGTTCCTTCAAAAATTGAAACATTTGGATAGATAACAACATTTTTTCCAATTTTTACATTATGTCCAATATAAGTGTTTATTTTTGAGACATTTGCAGTTTCATCAATTTGTGCAGAATTTTCTATCTGATTTTCAAACGGCTGTAATTTAGGCTTGAAATAATTTAGCAATATCGGCATTAACTCTCTAGGATTGCCTTTTACAACAATAAAAGTCTTATTTGCAGGTAAATTTGGCAAATCAGGAACAATCACAGCTCCTGCACTGCATTTATCTATATTTTTTAACATCTTCTCATCTGCCGCAAACGTTAATTCCTTCTCAGTTGAATGAAAAAATGGAGCAATTCTTGTAAAGCTTAACTCAGTATTTCCTCTTATTTCTCCATTTATCAGTTGTGCAATTTCTTTTATATCATACATTTTGGATCTCTCCTTCTTTATTTCTATAAAATTATAGGGATGAATTAATCACCCCCTATAATTATAAAACTTACACTTTTACCGCTCTTAAAAAACTAGAATGATTGTCCAAAGCTAAAGTAGAATTTACCTTTATCTTTTTTCTCTCCTTTTTTCTCAGGATCCATTGGCCAACCATAATCAAATCTTAATGGTCCAATTGGAGTATTCAGCCTTAGACCAACTCCATAACCTTTTTTAAGGTCTTTAAAGTCATGAGCGTCTTTTCTGTTTGGTTTGTAGATTTTCTTACCAGTACGAGGATCTCTTGACTCATTTTGCCAAGCGTTTCCTATATCAAAGAATGCAACCAATTGCAATGTGTCATTAATTTTAGTTCTGTTTTCAATAGTCGCGTGGAATTTGTCATATCCATCAAATGCACCGTAGTCATATCCACGAACTGATTCAGCTCCACCTATACTAAACTTCAACGCTTCTGGAGTTCCGCTTCCTGTAGACCCCCAAGCCACTCTATATGCCATTACGTTCTTATCCCCAAAGAAAGTTGGATGATAAGCTCTCAGGTCAGTTTCAAACTGATCATATTTTCTAGGATCATGTATAAGTTTACCTCTTTCGTATGACATTGTCGCATAAATTCCTTTTGATGGGCTATACGAATTATTTCTTGTATCATAAATCAATGACGGCCCTATTGCAAGCAAGTTATACTTGTCATTTACTTCCTTGCTTCCAAGCAATTCCTTAAAGTGATCATATCTTGCCGCAAGTCTTACGTAAAGATTGCTGTTAAGTCCTTTACCAATTGTCCAACGAGTTCCTGCTTTTTTTACTTTTTCAACTTCATCTCTGTCTGCATTGTCATCAACAGATTCATTCCAGTAAACATTTCCACCTATCTGTACACGTTCAGTATTTTTTACCCAAGGATCAAACCAGCTAATGTCAAATGTCTTATCTCCCTTATTTGAAGCCGAAAGCGTAATTGAAGCATCTTGCCCTCTTCCAAGGAAGTTTGAGTCAGATAATTTAAGTTCTCCAACTAATCCGACAGAAGTTCCGTACGAGATACTTCCGTTAATTGAAGTTGTTGGACGTTCTTCCACAAGAAATTCAACCACTCTTGCATTTGGATCGTCTTCTTTTCCACTAAGTACAGGCTCTATTGAAGTAAATATACCCGTTCTGTAAAGTTCTCTCATGGTACTTTCTACATTTTCTCTCTTGAAAATTTCTCCAGGCCGTACTTCCTGCACTCTTTCAAATACATAAGGTTTTGTTCTTAAAGTCGTAGCTTTCAACGACTGTCTTTCATTATCCTTCTTCGATGGCGCTTTCTGGAAATCAACAGAATCAACCATTCCTTCTGTAAGCCCTATATTTACAACTCCTTCAGGCGAAACGTTTATCGTTTCTATTCTTGCCAAAGTGTATCCGTCTTTCGCATACAGCTTGATTACTCCATTTTCATCAGGATTCAGCATATTCCCGTTTAATATTTCTCCTCTTTTTACACCAAGCGCTTTTTCAAGCTGATCATTTGTATAAAGTGTATTTCCTTCAAAGTTTATGCTTTGAATAATTGGATTTTCCTGCACTTCATAAACAATGCTTACTGTATTGTCAGCCTTTCTGTCAATTTTTGGCTCAACTGACGAGAAGAACCCTGACTGGAATATTTTTTGAGCACCGTCAATAGCTTTTTGCGGTATAAAACGGTCTCCTGTTTTAATTGGAAGATCTTTCAAATAATCTTCTCCATTTTTTATTTTTGTCCCTTCAATTCCAATTTTTGCAACTGTAAATTCTGTTTCTTTTTGCATGTCTTCACGTAATTGCAGTTTTTTTCTGATTGCTTCGGCGTTTTCCACTTCACTTACCTGTATCAGGATGTTTACCGTATCTCCATCAACTTGTGGAATTACATTTGCCTCAGCGATATATCCAAGACGTTTTACTGCAAGATAAATGTCGCTTAAGCTCTTGTTTGAATAATCGTCTCCTGATTTCACGGGAATTTTTTCCAGTATTGCATCAGCAGATATTTCATTCAGGTTTGAAACTTGAATTGTTCCAACTTTCAGCTCAACCTTTTGTTCCATTGCTTTCTGAACTTCCAGTTCTTCTTTTTTGCTTCTTTTACTTTTCTTAATTTTTCTTCCTTTAACTCTGATTGGCTCAACTTCATTAAAATTGCTTAGGCTTCCAGCTTCATCAGCCGTAGATGTCTCAATTCCAGTTTCTGTTTCTCCGTCAGCTAAAAGATTCTTGTTATCGGCCAGTTCAGCTGTTCCAATTGTTCCGCCTTTTTCTTCCGCCTGTGACACATTGTTCACAGATACAAATAGTGTTACTACAACAATTAAAGCATAAATCTTATTTTTCACTTCTTGTTTTGACATTTTTCCTCCTATTTTTTTAATGTATCAAGTTTTTTCTTTCTAAATATTTTTCTTAAAATATCTCTAAATGTATCAGCTCTTGTTGAAAAGTCAACTCCGAAATAATAATTTACTCTTGCACCATTGTCCATGTTCGTTCTAGATCTGTTTTTATTTATACTTTCACCTCCAAGACGTAAATCCAGTCCATTTGTAACGTTATAGCTAAGCCATGCGTTATATCCCACTGGATTTTTTCCTTCAGATTTTGAAGTCTGGTATGGGAATTTAACTGATGCGTTCCAGAACAGCCTGTCCTTATACAGATTGTCCTGAAGAGTAAGCGTTGTCGCCGCGCTGTATTCTCCTGTTGTGTCTGAACGGTTTACATTTGTCGAAACAGATACTTTAGACATACCTAATGCCTCTCTAATTTTACCAGTTACTGATGAAAAAATCAACTCATTTAATGCAGTATTAACTAAAGAGCCTGCAACAACGAGCCCGTCAGCCGAATTTTCATTGCCATTTTTACCAGGTCTTCTCTCCCCATTTCCAACTACTGTGTTGAATGCGAGCAATGATACAATTTCCTCTTTAGTTTTACCTGATGAGGAAGTAAATTTTATTTCAGGCTTGCTTACATTTCCGCTTACATTTATTTCTATCCTTTCTCCATTTATTACTGTGCTTGCATCAAATATGACAAACGGATTCGACACCGATGCCGTAGTTCGGTTAGCAGATGGAACAAATCTTATTTCTGCTCCTTCTATTTTAAAATCGTTTCCATTTACAGAAAATGAGCCTCTTGTAATTGCATATTCTCCGTCTATTCCAATTTCTCCGTTATCGTAAGTAATATCAGAAGCTCCTTTTACAGTTCCCTTTATATTTTTTACAACACTTACATTTGGAATCTTAATCTTTACGTTATTTCCAGTACGCACATTCACGTTTACTGTATATTGCTTCATTATCTTATCAATAACTTCTTCCACTACCCCTTCAACAATTGTCTTGTCCTTGGAGTTTGCGGTTTCTTCTTGTGAAGCTGCGGCTTCCTTTCCATTTTCAGCATTTTTTGAATTAAAGTTAGGTATTTCACGAATTTCTGCATTATCCACAACCAGATTTCCAAACAGCCTGTTTTCAGTAAAGACCAGGTCGCCAGTAAGTGCAAAATCAATACCTTTTCCATAATGCAGCCCAACTTTGTCAAGATTTGCATTCAATTCAAATTTTCCAAGTTCAAGACGCTTTGTCTTCATAAAGTCAGCCGGTATTTTTGGAACATCCAGATCTCCGCTTACTTTAAAGGTTCCTCCATTATACCCTCCATCCAGACGGTTTACAACAAGCTTGTTGTTCCGTAAATCAATGTTGGTATTTATGCTGTCCACAAGGGTCTGATGATCCTTCGTTTTGTAATTGAAGTTATCCAGAAGAATATGCCCTGTTGTCGATTCATTTGAGAAAATCGCATCTATGTTTGCAATTCCGCTTGCCTGCTCTACATCCTTATTGACTCCAAGGAAGTTCAAGTTAAAGTCCTTGGCAAGCATTGAAACGTTGTATTTTACCGGTGCAAACTGCACATATCCATTTACAAGCAACGGATTTCCCTCGTATTCCAAGTAGAACTGCCCGATATTTAAAGTCTTTTCATTTGCCTGCAAGTCAATATCCACATTTTTTACTGGAAATCCACTCAGCTTGACTTCATCTGATTTTATCTGAATTCCCGTTATGAAGTTTTCAAAGCTTCCACGATACATGAAGCCAAAGTCAATATCGCCACTATACCCCTTATCCTTCAGATCCTGTACCGAATCAAGTGAGAACTTCTGTTTTTCTATCTGATAATCAATATTTACATTGGCAAGATCGAATTTTGTATGTGTCTCAAACAGCGTTTCCTCATTATCTCCGACAAATTTCAGTTTCTGCAAGTCAAATGTTCCATATTTGAAAAACTTGTCTATATCCCCATTGGAATATTCAAGTTCTGCGACAATATGTGGAATCCTATAAGTTTTAAAGCTCATATTTCCAAGAATTACCTGTCCTGCCAGATTGAAATTATTCAAGTCACCCTTAAGGCTAAGATTTGACCTTGTCCCAAATGTCAAGTCCTTCATTTCCAAAAGCTTTGGAATGTCAGGTTCATTTAAGCTAAGCCCAATATCTGAAATCCCAGTTTTCAAATCATAAGTTCCATAAAGGCTATTTTCACGCAAAGTCACATCCTCAAAGTTTATGACCCCGTCTTTTATGCTTAGACGCGCATTTGTGTCACCCACATATCTTGAATTTACAGTTGTCGGTGCAGACGGCATAGCTATTGTTCCCGAAAGCTTGTCAACCGTTCCTGAAAGATTTGCATCCAATGTTCCCACGTGCAGGTTAATCTTAGGTCCTGAAGTGCTGTAAAGCCTGTAGTCTTTCAGCCCTGCATTTATGTCCATTCTTCCTGTTTTCAGATTGAACTTTCCAGCCGCATTAAGGTTTTCATTGCGAATGTCTGTAATATTTACAATATTATCCTTTATATGCAAGTTTCCGCTTACATTTTTTAGACGCTGGTATCCAAGCCACAGTTCATCCATATTTGTATTTACAGTTATATCCATATTGGCAAGATCGTTGATCTTACCGCTGGCATGAAGATTTTCGTATTCTCCGATATATTCTCCATACGGACTGTAAAGTTTATAAGTCCCTGAAATTTTGTTTCCGCTTCCGTTAATTCTGGCTGTAAGCGTTGCTGGCAGCTTTGCCTTGTCCAGCCCTTTGAACTTATATCCATTGGCTCTTAACAGCTTTGCTATGTCAATGTTTTTTGGCAGATTTAACGAATACGAATGTTTCATATCGGAAGTTGTAGTCCCGTTTATGCTTACTGTTCCGCCGCCATTGATTCCAGCTGTTCCACTTATCGTATAATTCCCGTTATGGATTTTCACATGGGCATTTACACTATGCACAAGCGGAATTGACAAATCCTTCATTTTCGCATTTATTAATCCTGAACGGAGCATATTTTTCTCATTGAAATTTACAACCAGATTATCCACATCAGGGCTGATTGTGTAACTTTTGCCACCGTAATTTACCGTAAAATATCCTTTGCTTCTGGCATTTGCCACGAGAGTCCGTCTGCTTGGATTAATTGTATAATTTCCATTCAGCACATTGGAGTTTACAGTCCCAGATATAATATTCTTAGCTGATATTTTGAGATTTCCTGTTATAGTTCCAATGCTAAAATCTGAACCAAGATTATTTAGGATATAGTTTCCATTCCCTGTTTTATTCTTCAAGTCATAGACAAACTTGTCAGATTTTACATCTTCCTTAATCTTAAATCCTGAAATTGTTTCATCAAACACAAACGACGTATTTGTCAATGTTAATTTTTCATCAGCAATTTTCATTGCCGTCTTTATATTTTGAAAATTATAATTTGCAAGTTTTATATTGCTTGACGAAAATTTTCCATCAACGGTAGTCTTTTTCTTTTTAATGTCTGAATTTACTTCAAGATTTGCCGTCACTTTGCCTTGTGCATCAATTTTTGCATTTTTTATAATCTTGTATCTCGCGGCCTCTTCAAAAGGCAGATTGTCAGCAGCCAGTTTCAGATTTATCTTCTGATCCTGAATAAGATAGGCAAGTGCAAACGTTACTGGACTTTCTTTCAATTTCGTGCTGGCATTTACGGTAATTTTGTCTTTTTTCAAGTCAATTACTGCATTAGCGCCTTCAATATCGCCATCCAGATCGACATAGCTAACTTTTCCATTTCGTATTTTCAAGCTTCCCAGAGCCTGCATCGTTTTTTTAGCCTTGTTATTTTCCAGCTTAAGGACACCATTTAATATTCCAGCCTTCGCCTTTATCATTTCAAGCGGTACATACTGCCCCAGCTCCTCTTTTATGCCAACATTCTCAAAGCTGAAGTTCAGACGGAAATCCTTCCTTCTTGCATCACTATTTTTTATTTTATCAAACATTGAATAAATAGACTGCTTTGATTTCAAAATCTGTTTCAGTTCAATCTTTAATGCTTCCACTGTGCCATCTTCATTTTTATTTCCAATCCCTTTTGCCACGATTGAAAAACCTCGTGATCTTGCTGTTTCCAGTTTACCATTCACTTTTGTCAAAGTTTTTGATATTTTTTTGGAAAAACTTATATCTGTGTAATTTACGGTTGCGTTATGAATATAAAGCTTTCCAATTCTGCTTGTGGGATCGTATGTCTGCGGCTTTTTCGGGTCTTTTTTTATGACATGGAAAATATTGAAGTCATTATTCTTCCTTCGTTCCAAGTTTACAATTCCGTTGTAGACATCTATCCTGTTAAGCCGTGTCGGCATAAGGAGATTTACTCCAGCTGTAGTCTTTTTTCCATAGATAACGACATTTCCAGCCATATCCTTTACTTTCAGATCCTCAATTTGAAGAGTATTGAATCCAATCAGCCTGACATTCTTAAACTCAACATTCAGTCCACTAGCTTTTAATATTGAAGTCAGCATGCCTCTAAAATTCCGAGTGGAAATATAGAGCTTTATTCCGAATACAGATATTAGAAGAAAAATGAATACAATCAAAGATTTCTTTATATATCTCATCTCACGTTTTTTACCTCCTCTTCTATTTTTTTGAAAAGGATAATTATTTTCATTGTCCTAATTTTTCATTTTATCTTTTTTTAATTTTTTACAATTAAAAAGAAATATCCTTTTTATTTTATCACAAATTTACATAAAAATCTATTATTATATAAGTTTTTTTCATTTAGAATATATTAAAAGATAGTTTTACAGCCAAAATAATTTTATTGACTTTTCATATAACGCATGTTATATTATGTTATATATCAGATTTTAATTATGGTAACATTTTTAAAGCAAACTCATCTATGTAATTAAAACAAGGAGAATTCTTATGAAATTAAAAATAGCAATTATATCAATTTTAACAGCAGTTTTTGCAAATGCGGCAAGCATTGACTATCTGTCAAACAATTCTGCCTCATACTTTCAGAATCCGTCTCAGACTGGTAAAATTACTGTGGAAGGAGTATTCTATAATCCTGCCGGAACTGCATTTTTAGACGACGGAACCTATATCAACGCAAATATGCAGAACTCAATGGTCGAAGAGTCGATGACATTAAATGGAAAAAAACTGAAATCCCACAGATATGCAGGAGCGCCTTCATTTAACCTTCTGTATAAAAAGAATAACTATTCACTTTTTGGAAATTTAAGCGTTATTGCAGGCGGAGCGACTCTGCGTTATAATGAGGGTGTCGCAGGAATCGAGCTTGCAGGGGAAACTTTCAACAACCTGACAGGCGGAAGACTTGGAGCAAAAGTTGTAAAAAACCGTTTTACTGGACAAAACCGTTACTATCAGCTAATGCTTGGAGGGGCATATAAAATTAATGACAATTTCTCTATGTCAGGAGGATTAAAATATGTTTACGCCCACAGAAAACTTGACGGAGAAGCTCAATATGACTACAATGACCGTGTAGGAGCCGCAATCGGACTTAGCAAGAACTATTTATCAATGAATTCAAAACGTAATGCAAAAGGTGTTGGAGGAATTATAGGCTTTGACTATAAGCCCACTGACACATTAAACTTTGCCTTGAGATACGAAACTCCAGTAAAGCTGAAATTTAAGTCAAAAGCGCAGGAAAACGACAAAATGCTGGTTGCAGGACGTCCCCTTGGAATTTCATTCTTCTATCCTGAATACGCAGACGGCGTACACTCAAGACGTGACTTGCCAGGAGTTCTGGCTCTAGGAGTATCAAAGGATATAAATAAATGGACTCTTTCCAGCGGATATACACATTACTTCAACAAAGCCGCAAAAATGGACAGATTCAAGTATAATGACGGATATGAAATAAACTTCGGAGCAGATTACAGAATAAATGACAAGTTCACTTGGCACGCTGGATTCAATTACGCAAATACAGGAGCCAAAAAAGAATCATTCTCTGATGTGGAATACGCGATAAATTCACAAATTTACGCAACAGGACTGACATACAAGCCTACAGAATCCTCAGAGTGGAAATTTGGAATCGCCCATGTAAACTACAACGCCGCCAACGGAAAACGTGAACAAACTTCACTTCGTGGAATCTACATTGATAAATCAAAAGTAAAATACGACAAAAATATAAACGTATTCACAGTTGGTTACACACATAAATTCTAATTATTGCAAAAACTTTAAGAACAGACTAAAAAAATTTGTTTTTAAAGTTTTTTTATTGTATAATTTATTTAAAATCTATTCTTTAGTAATCATCAATTAAGTTAATTTCTAAATTTTTTATATTTTTTGTTAATAACAGTTTTTACTATTTTTATTTGTTCCTTCTCTTTATATTTTCGCAGGATTGCTCATTGCCGCAAATCCTTATCTTGCAATAAATGTTTATCCTGATAATTGAAATTGTGGCAAAATTGCTACGCAATACCTATGGCTAGACTACGACTTTTTAATAAAATTACCTGCTATAATTAAACTAAAAATTGTCGTAATTTTTTTGGAATGAAATTGACTGTCTGAGCTTTTTCAAAACCTTTAAATTATAATCAGTTTAAGAATTGATAATAACTGTTGTTAAAAAGCGAGTTTCAATTTCATTCCAAAAAAATGTATAGACGAGCGGGGATTGTAAAGGGGATGGCGACTGATCCCCTTTACGCTAAAAAAAAGAAAAAAACATATACATTATAAAAAAAATTTTATTAATCAAAAAAATCTAAAAAAAAATTTAATTTAAATAAATCAACTTTATTATATAATTTTTACTTAATTTTAGCAACACAATTTCAAAAATAAAAACTGACTCATCTTCCCTAAAACAAGCCAGTTTCTATATGCAATTTATTTTTTATACAAAATTATTTTACTGAAGCTTCGTAGATTCCTTCAATTGTTGCTTCTAAAGTTTTGTTAAACTCTTCATCACTTTGCTGTGCTGACAATCCTTCAGTTAATGCTCTTGAAAAACTTGCGATTATTCCTTTATTTTTTGAAAGAATTTCATTTGCTTTTTCTCTTGGGTAACCTCCTGATAATGCTACTACTCTTACAACTCTTGGATGTCTTGTCAAATCTTCATAAAAGTTTTCAACTGTTGGCAATGTTACTTTTAACATAACATTTGAAGTTTCAGGCAATTTATCAAGATGCTTTTTAATTTCATTTTTTAATATTGTTTCACATTCTGCTTTATCAACATTGTGAATATCTACTTCTGGTTCAATTATTGGAACAAGTCCTGCCACAATAATCTTATTTGCAACTTCAAATTGTTGATTTACTACTTTTTCAATTCCTGTTTGCGATGCCTTTTTTATAACAGAACGCATTTTTGTTCCAAAAATATGTCTTTCATTTGCCCTTTTCAAAAGTTCATCCAATTCTGGCATTGGTTTCATTGTTTGAACCCCATCTTCCAATTCTTCAAGTCCTTTGTCAACTTTTAAGAATGGCAAAACTCCTTTTTCTTCCCACAAGAAATCCGCTGTATATTTTCCATCAATTTTTCTATCCATAGTTTGCTCAAATAAAATAGCACCTAAAATTTTTGTATCGTTAAAAGCTGGACTCTTTATAATTCTAGTTCTCATTTTATGAATCAAATCAAACATCTCTGCATCATTTGAATATTCATTTTCATCAATTCCATATAATTTCAATGCTTTTGGAGTACTTCCTCCACTTTGATCCAGTGCTGCAATAAATCCTTTTCCATTTCTCATTTTTTCCAATTTTTTGTTCATCATAACTGTCCTCCTCATTTAAAATTCAGAATTTTTAAAAATCTCTTTATATACTTTTATCATAGCACTTTTTTCAAAAATGTCAACAAAAATTTATAAATCATAAATTACAATATTAATTCGACCTAAGGGATCTATTTTTTAAATTAGATATTCTGTTTTCCTGCTCAAATTATTCTTTATCATATTTTAACTTATTTCTTTATTTACAAATCTATTTGTTATTTAAAAACTTATCTAAAAATTAAAATAACCAAGCAGTTTCATTTGACAATTACAGCTTTTCTGTGTATAATAAATGTAGATTATAAATGCGAGTGTGGTGGAATTGGTAGACACGCTATCTTGAGGGGGTAGTGGCTTTTAGCCGTACGGGTTCGACTCCCGTCACTCGCACCATCTTTTATTTTTATTTTGTTACAGTTCATTATTAAATTTTGCGAGTGTGATGGAATTGGTAGACATGCTATTTTCAGAGGGTAGTGGCAGTAGCCGTACGGGTTCGACTCCCGTCACTCGCACCATTAAACAAGTTCAATCATATCTATTTATTTCATTTTTTATTGATATTGCTCTTTTGTATAGATATTTCCTGTACAGAATTTATTTTGAGCCTTTTTCAAAATTATGTTAATAAAATCTGAATAGGCTTAAGGTCTTATCAATAGAAATATAAACTCGTCTTCACGGCATTGATTGTATATTTAATCATTTATTTTCTAATTTTTTGCTTTCAGAAACTAAGAAAAAAAAATATTTAGATATTATTCAATGGCTATATAAATTTAAAAATATAATGAAGAACCAGAACTCCTTGTTAAAGATGAAGAGCGTCAAGTTTCTGAACAAGTCGGTTATCGATTAATTTGACATTTTAAGTCTCAAATGATATAAATAAATGGGAAATAATGTTTAATTTTAAGGAGGAAAATTATGATTTACACATTAACACTGAATCCAGCGTTGGATTATGACATGTATCTGAAAGATGATTTACAGCCTGAACATCTGAATCTTGCTCATGAAGTTAATTACAGAGCTGGTGGAAAAGGAATTAATGTTTCAAAAGTATTGAAAAATCTAGATGTGGAATCTACAGCAATTGGCTTTGTGGCTGGATTTGTTGGAGATTTTATTATTAGAGATTTGCAAAAAGATAACATTAAATCTGAATTTGTAGAACTTGAAGGAAACACTAGAATTAATGTAAAGGTTAATGGGAATGACAAGGAAACTGAACTTACCGGAGTTTCACCAGAAATTACAGAGGAAAAATTGCAGGAACTAACTAACAAAATTTCTGATTTAAAAGATGGAGATATACTTACATTTATAAGATTAACTATGCTTGCAGGAAGAATGTGGTAGGAGGATTAATGTTAAATTTTTATGGAAATAAGTTTACTTCAAAAGTTAATAGCTTTATAAGTAAAATTAAGACAGAAGTAAAAACTTTAGATAGAGATAATCAAAGATTTATTGAAGATATATTTACCAAAAGAAATTATCATGGTTATGGAGAGATTTTACAAGATAATTTAATTAATAAATTTTCAAAAAGGGAAAATGCTAAATTTGAAGATATTTTCCCAGAAAATATATACCCAGCACTAGAAGTACTTATAGGAGAAGCTAATTTAAAAAACTTTATAAAAATTGGAGAAAAAATCACAAAAACTCCCTATACTATTGGATATACAAGAAGAATGGTCAGAAGTACAAATTATCGTAACTATATAGATAAACTTTTTTCTGTTCTTAAAACATTTGTACGCTATAAGTTTTTTGATATTGATACTAAAAAATTATTACTTGGAAACTGTGATTTCCAAGGTCTTGAAGGTTGGGATTTAAAAAATTTAATTTCTTCACTTGAAAATAAATATGTTATTGCTAATGAGATTGACAATGGAAATCAAGAAGTTATAGATTTCATCAATGAAGCTCTGACAAGTGGTTCTTCTAAAAATATAAATTATGGAAC
>ERZ773043.659-NODE-659-length-20000-cov-8.350464_pt1 | contig 20000 bp, 20 predicted proteins | sample MGYA00580636_ERZ773043 | MGnify/ENA primary metagenome ERZ773043 (study PRJEB29015, sample SAMEA2737992) | human oral metagenome | biome: human oral; feature: human-associated habitat; material: dental | place: China | collected 2065 ...
GTCTCGCGCTCCGGCACCCTCACCTATGAGGCGGCGTTCCAGCTCACGAACGCCGGCATCGGTCAGACGACGACCGTCGGCATCGGCGGCGATCCGGTGAAGGACATCGACTTCATCGACGCGCTCAAGCTCTTTAAGGACGATCCCGAGACCTACGCCGTTCTCCTCATCGGTGAGATCGGCGGCACAGCGGAGGAAGAAGCTGCAAAGTGGATCCACGAAAATATGAAGGACAAGCCCGTCGGCGCCTTCATCTCCGGTCGTCAGGCGCCCCCCGGAAAGCGCATGGGGCACGCGGGCGCCATCATCTCCGGCGGTACCGGCTCTGCTGCGGATAAGGTCGCGGCACTCAATGCCGTCGGCATTCCCGTCGCCGAGACCGTCGCACACATCGGTGACACAATGGTAAAACTCCTCAAGGAAAAGGGTCTCTACGAGAAGTGCCACACCTGCTGAGCATCGCGTAATTCGATAGAGAAAGAGAAATACATAGGGACTGTATAGTCCAGGTAAAACAGCCCCCGCAGATGCGGGGGCTGTTTTTGCGTACATCTTTATAAAAACAGGATTTTCTCCTAAGATTGGCGAATGAATCATATATTGAATCAACGTATCTTAAGTGCATCCGCTCCATAGATAATACGAATCGCGATTTTTCTCCAATGAAAGGAACATCTATCATGAACATCTCCGTGCGCATGCTTCAGCTGCGGGGCAAGACAATGGCGTTCATCCGGCGTTTCCCCGTGACCGTCTTTTGGCAGATGGTCGGCTTTTTCGTCGGCGCCGGCATTATACTGCTGCGTCCCGAGGAGGGGTTCTCCTCCATCGACCGGCACAACACGGTATGTGACCACCTCACGCGTCTGCTGCCGGCAATCTACGGCGCATGGCTGATGTCTGCCGTATGCCGCCTTTTTGCCGATGCTTTTCCGATGAAAAAGAGCGTGCTGCTCAGCGCTGCATGTTCCGGCCTCCTCAGCGTCATTCTTGCCTATTGCTGGTACGATGCAGACAGCCCAAGCAGCCATCTCATCATAGGGACGGGCGGCGTTTATCTTGCGCTGGGCTTTCTTGCCCTCTTTCTCATGGAACGGCAGGGGGCATCGCGCGCTCTGCCTGCCCTCCTCTTTTCAACGGGCTTCTCCCTCGGGACGGGGCTCCTCCTCTTTCTTGGACTGACCATCAGCATCACCGCCTTTTGGGAGCTGATCCTTCCGAGCGAGAACGAATGGCTCGTGCAGACCTCCTACCTTTTCGTCGGTCTGACTGCGTACGGCGTTTGGGGGCTTGGCGCCTTCCTCGGCACACTCCCAAAGGCAGAGGATCCCTATGAACTTTCTGCCGCCGCGCAAAAGGTACTCCTCTATCTCCTTTTTCCCATCTACGGGCTGCTGCTCCTCATCCTCTACCTCTATATCGTCAAAATCATCTACGCAGGTGCGATGCCGGTGGGCACGATGAACTGGTATGCCTCTTTTGCCCTGTTGGGCTTCGTATTTTTCTTCGGTATGCTGTCCGCCCAAAATCGGATGCCCCTCTTTACGCGCTTTCTCCGGTGGGGGCTGCTCCTTTTTCTGCCCATTCTCATCGTTCAGCTCTACGGCGTCTATCTCCGCTATGCGGCGTATGGACTTACGACACTGCGCTACACCTCCATTATCTGCACCTTTTGCGGAATCTATGCCCTCACTGTCGCCTTTCTTAAGCGAAAGCCACAACAAGTGTACCTCTGCGCGGCGAGCCTCGCGCTGATCTTCACCCTGACACCGCTCAATGTCATTGATGTGCCGCTCCATAGTCAAGAGGAACGGCTTTCCAGAATACTCAAAGAACACAATCTCCTGCACGACGGGCAAATCATAAAGAGTGAGGACATGCCTCCTGCACTCATCGAGGAAATCGCCGATATTGCGGTCTACATTGGGCGCGATGCCTCCCCGCTTGCCGCAGCCGTACTCGATGCCCATTTAAGCAGCGCAAAATTGCAGCAGAACCATTCTTTTTATTTTTATGACTACGAACCAAAAGAGTTCTCCCTTAGCGATGCGCACACGCTCATATTCTTTCATGAAAACCATATCACCCCCGAAGGGTTTTTAATCCTCCCACGGGCCGATGGGAGTATATCGCAGATCGATCTGCGCCCCTATATGTCCATACTCGTTTCATACGATGAGCAGCATCCCGATCACATCCTGTATAAAGACTTGCAGGATTACGAGACAGGCGTGTACTATATCCATTTCAGCAGCATTGACATCACTAAAACAGCAGACAAAAATATCCGTTTGGAACGTGCAAATGGATTTGTGCTCATTCACTAGGCGATGCGCTCCCCTCCAATGTTTTGGACGCTGCTTAAAAGTCGGGACTTTCAGACCTGTCATTTATAACAGTTACAAAAATTTCAAAATATGTTACAATTATTCACATAGGATGTTTTTCATGGATGCCATGCGGCCCTGTCCCTTCTCCCACACGGACGGGAGAAGATTCATATACAAAGGAAAGGAATGTATGCACATGAACAAGGAGAGACAGCTGCGCATCCTCATGACGCTCCTCCTCGTGCTCGCGGTGCTCCTCACATGCGGCAGCCTGACCGCAGATGCCGGGGCTGCGATGCTCCCCAAACCGGCACAGAGAGCCTATGTCGTTGATACGGCGAACATGGTCTCGGCGGAGGATGCTGCACAGATCAATGCAATCGGCGCCGAGCTGCGTGATAGGACAACGGCAGAGATCGTCGTCGTCACCATACCGACACTCGACGGCGCAGACATCGACACATATGCGAACGAACTATTTCGCGGCTGGGGCATCGGCAATGCACAGATGGACAACGGTGTACTCCTCCTCATCGCAAAGGAGGACCGCACTTTTCGCATCGAGGTCGGCTATGGTCTGGAGGGTGAAATCACGGACGGCAGGTCGGGCGAACTCCTCGATGCGATGGGAGAGCGCTTCCGCACGCAGGACTATTCCGGGGCGATCTTGGAGGCCTATCAAAAGCTCGCCGTGCACGCCTACCATGCCGCCGAAACAGAGCCGCCCGCATCACTGGATGAGCCGCTCGGCCTCTTTGCGTACGTATTCCTTGGCATCTTCGGGCTGTGCGTATGCATCGTTTTCTTCTATTACGGTCTTGTCCTGCTGTCCTTTTTATGGACCATGCTGCGCGACCTGCTCTGCTTTCTCAGTTCGGGTGCAATCGACCTGCCCGTCTGGGACATCAGTTCCTTACACGGCTCCTCAGATGGCAGCAGTTCCTCAGACAGCGACTATGGCGGCGGCTCCTCTGGCGGCGGCGGCTCCTCCGGCAGATGGTAGTAATGCGGCGCCCCTCCCCTAAAGCGGCGCAGGCTCAATATCCCTCAGAAAGGATGCGGTATGTATGAACCATGAGAGACAGCTGCGCACCCTCATGACGCTCCTCCTCATGCTCACGGTACTCCTCACGGCCGGCAGCCTGACCGCAGATGCCGCGGCCGGGCTCCCAAAGCCCGCACAGAGAGAATACAGCGTCGATGCGGCGCAAGATGCACCAGGCGACATGCGCGCAGAGGATGACACCGACTTTATTGATCGTTATTTCGACACCATCCCCATGCGCATACTCCTGTTCTTTCTCGCGATTGGCGGCATCCTGCTCGTCAGCATTCTCTTCTACAAGATCCTTGACATCATTGACGACAGTCTTGGGGGCGGCGGTGGAAGCCTGCACCGCACAAATGACAGCAACCGCCCCTCCGATCGAAGTGGCGGCGGTTCCTCGAGCGGCAGCAGCTACGGCGGCGGCAGATCGGGCGGCGGCGGTGCGTCGGGACGGTGGTAGGATGATTTCATACGAAAGGATGTGGGATGAATGACCTGTGAGAGACATCTGTATCCCCTCATGAGACTCCTTTTGGTACTCACGGTGCTGCTTGTCAGCGCAGGGCCTTCGGCAGATGCCGCAGCGGTGCTCCCCAAACCTGCACAGAGGGCATACATCGTCGATACGGCGGGGATGACATCGGCGGAGGATGCGGCGCAGATTGCAAAGATCGGAGCGGAGCTGCGCGAAAAGACAAAGGCGGAGATCGTCGTTGTCACTGTGCCGACGCTTGGCGATGCGGACATCGAGACATATGCAACCGAGCTTTTTCGCACTTGGGGCATCGGCGATAAGCAGATGAACAACGGTGTGCTCCTCCTCATCGCAAAGGAGGATCGTGCTTTTCGCATCGAGGTCGGCTACGGGCTGGAGGGTGCCATCACGGACGGCTATGCAGGCAGCGTCCTCGACGCGATGAAGGGTGCGTTCCGCAATGAAAACTACTCCCCCGCAATTTTAGAGGCATATATCGCACTCGTCCAAAAGACATGCACGGAGTACGGCGTGGCACTGGAGAGTCTCGGTGCGGCGCTTGGCATCCCCGAAAGGCCCACGCATCTGGGCAATGTGGCAGACTTTGGCGAAATGCTGATGCCGGAGGACGCGACCGCGATTGAGCGGATGGGCGGCGATCTCACGAACGTGACGGATGCGCAGATGATTGTTGTCACCATGCCGACGCTGAGGGGCGTGGATGCAACGAGGTTTGCGCAGCAGCTCTTTGTAGACTGGCAGCTAAAGGACGCAGCGCAGGGGAAAACGGCTCTGCTCTTTATCGCAAAGGAAGAGCGCGAGGTGTTCTTCCTGTTCGGATCTGCCCTGACCGAGATGGAGCAGGAGCACGACACGACCTACGCCATCAATCGCATCCGCTCCGAGTTCCCCTTTGACAAGGACGATATTTCCGAGGAGATCCGAAAGAGCTATGCCACGGTTGCTGCGCGGCTGTGCACGAATGCCCATGTCGCCGTGCCGGACTCCATCGACGAGGGCGGCAGTGAACCCTTCTACGTCTATATCTTCGGCTTCCTCGTCTTCATCCCGTTCCTCCTGCTCCTCCTCTGGATTGTGGGACAGGTGTTCGGTCTTGCCTTCTTCTCGCTGGCCGCTCTGCTGAACCTCCTCTCCTCGGGCAAATACGGTCACATACCGTCCGGTGGAGCCGGCGGCACCTATGACGACGATGATGACCGCCCAACCGGCGGCGGTGGTTCCTCGGGCGGCGGCAGCTATGGCGGCGGCTCCTCGGGCGGCGGCGGTGCGTCGGGGAATTGGTAAGAGCGCGAAGCTGTCATGCCGGTTCCCTCAGCGAACCCTAGTGGAGCAAGTGCGTAAAACGCACGTTCGCCCCCTGCGGTTTTCTTTCAGAGAGCCGCGCACGTTTTAAGAAGTCCGCAGGTATTTCGGCGAATAAACACGCGATCACTTGCGTAACTAAGTGTTCGCGCGGGACACGCAGGAAGCTACAAGAAAGGAAGTTTTTATGATGAACAACAAGGGTTTCATCTCCGTCGGAATCGCCATCATCGTCATTATCCTTATCACCCTCGTCAGCCTCATCTCCCTCTTTAACAATCTGAAGGAGGCAGAGATCCGCGTCGATGCTTCTTACGGACAGGTAGAGAACCAGATGCAGCGGCGCAGCGACCTCATCCCGAACCTCGTGAATACGGTCAAGGGCTACGATGTGCATGAAAAGAGCGTCATCGAGGCGGTCGTCAATGCACGTGCCAAACTTGCAGGCGCACAGGGCGTAGAGCAAGTCGATGCGGCAAACGCCGAGCTCACGAGCGCACTCGGCCGCCTCTTTGCCATCGCAGAAGCCTATCCCGACCTCAAGGCAAATACCCAGTACCTAGAGCTTATGCGTGAGCTGTCCGGCTCCGAGAACCGCATTGCCGTCGCACGCCGCGATTACAATGAGGCGGTACAGGAGTACAATGTGCGTGTCTCGACCTTCCCCGGCCTGTTCCTCGCGGGTTTCATGGGCATGACCGTAAAGCCCCAGTTCCAGGCGAAAGAGGGCGCAGACGCTGTGCCCGAGGTCAAGTTCTAACCTGCTGCCGCGCTGCACGTAGCAGACGGAATACGCTATTACAACCTCATCACAGGAGATCTGTCCGGCCTCAACCGCGATGGTGCGCCTATGTACCGCAGGCAGTATGAAGTGCTTTGGCTAAAAGACGGCGTGATTCATGTGAAAACACGTGCCGAGGAAACGGGGTACTATGTGCTCCGTGACGATACGGATGCGGCACAGATGCACCCCGTCACGGCTAAGATCTATGACGACGACCCGCAGGGCGTGGACATCGCCCCGCGCAGCATTGACGATAGTCCGTTCTGTACGGCATTCAGCAAGACAGCCACGCCGCAGGGATCTATGCACTGGATGGACGCTGACGCGCTCCTAGATCATCCCCGCACGGCATTCGCCGCCTCGTGGCAGGGCTTCTCCTATGGGATCAAGTAAATCGAAAGGAGTATGACGATGACATTCATTTCGCTCAAAAAGAGCCTCATCGCAGCGCTTGCCGCATGTACGCTCACGGCATCAGCTGCCGCTGCCCCCAGTCCTGAGGCACAGCTCGACACGATTGCCAGCGCCCAAGAGGTCTGGAAATATGAGTTCGCCGCCCTCTGCGCACCAGGCGAGCTTCCATTTCATCTCCGTTCCTTTGACCCAGCAGAGACGCGCGTTGCCGTCGCCGACCTTGACGGCAACGGACGGCTCGAACTGCTCTTTCGTCATGCCGCCGTACCGGAGGGGAGCGAGGGTACCATCCCGTATTCGCTGCGCCAACTTCCAACGGCAGTAGACATCGCAATCTACGAGGTGGATGCCGACGGACGCTTCGCGCGTCTCCCCGCGCCCGAGGACGGCTACGGTGCGCCAGACCTCATGGGACTGGACGCACGCCATCCAATTCTAGAAGATGGCGTGCTTTGGTATCCCGTTTACTCGCAGCAGGTTGACAGAGACGACCATGGTCACTTTTACTATACGACTACCTATCAGTGGGTCGCCGTCAAAGACGGCAGGGTAATGCTCGACGTACGCGCAGATGAGAGCGGCTATTATAATGTCTATGGTTTGGACAAAATCGAGAAGGTTGCAACCTCTGCAAATATCTACGATGGCAATCCCGCCCACGAAGAGATGACGCCCGCAGATTTCCGGCAGACCGCATTCTATCAAGACTTTGCGCGGATGTACAGCATGCAGAGCGCGATGTATTGGATGACCGGAGACACATTTTTGAAAGACCCGCACGAAGCGCTCGCCACCTCATGGTACACCTTCGTCTACCATCGCGTATAAATGAATCCCCGATTGCAAAAGGAGGTTCTCCATGAAACTGCTCAAAAAGGGACTGTACGCTGCCCTCCTCATGCTCTTGACAGGCACAGCCGCCGCTGCCCCCGCCGCCCCCAATGCGGCTGCGCAGCTGAACATCATCGCGTCCTCTCCTGTCCTAAGGGCGGAGCTTGACACAGTGCACACAAACCGCCAAAGTATGCGCACGGATCGGCCTGCGTATCAATGCTGTGCAGCCGTCACCGACCTCGATGGCAACGGACGGCTTGAGCTTCTCATCAGCCGGCAGACACGCAGCTATGAGCCGCTCCTGCACGCGGGAGACAGCATCTCAAAGGAGCAGAAAGAAGGCCTCGCCGCCCTCTGCGCAGACTATCCCATCCATTTTGACGGCGCAGCATATGAGATCAGCCCGGACGGCACGCATCTCATGCCGCTTGCCATCGTGTATGAGGGAGACATTTTCCCAGACCTCTCAAATCTCTACATGAAGCCGCGCACGATGGGTGATGTCCTCCTCTATCCCATGTATACAGTGCGTATGACGGGCGTGAACCATATGTATGAGGGTTGGATGCGCTATGGCATCGCATGTGACTATCAGACAGTCCGCCTCGCAGACGGACAGATGACCATTGCACGGACGGCGCATTGTGAGGGGTCTGCCGGCGTCTATGGCGACTACATCGAAGCAGACTATACCTCAATGCACATCCTCTCCACAGGCGAGGTGATCGACCCCAGCCGCATTCCGCCGGAACTCCGTTGGCACGACAACGGACACAGAATAAGCTGCGTCTCATCAGAGGAAATGGAGCGGGGCGCACGCGCTGCCCTCGCGCGTTCATATAGCGACTGGATGCACAAAGGCGCAGAATCTGCCGACATTTTAGACGGCAATCCTGACCATATGAATCTAAGCCCTGCGGCATTTCGTCAGACGGCTTTATACCAAGCCTTTGACGATGCGCTGATGCCGCTCAGCTCCATCCGCTGGATGCCCGGCGACCAGCTGCTCAAAGACCCAAACGAGGCACTCGCTGCCTCATGGCAAGGATTTTCCTACGGTGCAACGAAAGGACCAAAAAGATGACCCCACTGAAAAAGACCTCCCTCACCGTGCTTTCTGTTCTCACGCTCATCGCTGCGCCTGCCGCCGCCACGCCTGCCGCCCTCGATGCGGAGGCACAGATCGATGTGATGGCTGCCTCCGGCGTCATACAGAATGAAATCAACGCCCTCTACCACACATGGGACTCCATCCTCAAAAGCAACAGACAAGATCGAAGCCACTATGAATTCTACACCGCCGTCACGGACCTCGACGCCAATGGGCGGCTCGAACTCCTCATCAGCAAGCATTTCTTGAACAAAGATCCGCTGTACTATGCGGGAGAGAGTATCTCGGATGCGAAGAAAAAGGGGCTTACTGCGCTCTCCCAGAATTATCTCAGTTGGGTCTATGGCGAGGCATATGAAATCAGCGCAGATGGAACAAGCCTTGAGCCGCTTATCATCCAGCATACGGACGCAGTCTTTCCCGACTTCACACACATCTATACAAGAGCGCATAAAACGGACGGCAACCGCATCTATCACGTAGATACACAGCTCATGCCCCGCGATGACAGCATACAGTGGCCCACAGAGCGCTACAACATCGTGTATGAGGCGCAGATGCTATGGCTCGATGCAGGGCATCTGAACGCCCAAACGAATGCCCGCATAGAAGGGACGGCGGGCGCCTTAAGAGAAATCGTCGATACGTATTACACCTCGATGAAGCTCCTTGGTCCTAACAAAAATGTCGATCCCTATGGCGTCGAAGCCGCAGATTTCTGGCGCGGCCGTGCAGACGAACACTGCATCCGCTGCGCCTCATGGGAGGAACTCAGCGAAAACACGCGTGCCGCCCTTGCGGCTTCATGGCAGAGCTTTTACAGTGCGCAGGATTAACCCCCCAATCAACCCAAAATTTTTCGCAGCAAAAAAGGCTTCCGCATCTCGGAAGCCTTTTTAATACAGATGGAGCTGATTATAGGACTTGAACCTACGACCTGCTCATTACGAATGAGCTGCTCTACCAACTGAGCTAAATCAGCATATATCGCCTCAAGCACAAGACGATAGTGGTATTATACTCGAGTGGGAATGGCATGTCAACCCTGCGGCAGAAATTTTCTGCCGCAAAGCAAAAATCTCCGCGCAGTCCTATTCTCCCCCAAATGCAACATTTCCCTAATCACTTTTTCATGACGTTTTAATGAAAATTTGAAACAATACGATACGTAATTACAGGTTGGAAAAATGCAGATGGAACGGCATTTCCACTGGCTGCGGGAGGAACCTCCCGCCATCAAGGAAGTGATGAACATGTCAATTTTACGCGCGGCATGCTTTTCCTGCGTGCTTTGCATGACGGTGCTCCTAGCCTCTGTCGCAACGGCTGCACCGCAGATCATCGAGGCCGAGGGCATCTATACGATGGGCGACAACGATTCGCCGAAAATCGCACGCGATGCGGCAAGGCAGGAGGCCATGCGTTCTGCGACAGAACAGGCAGGCGTCTATGTCGAGAGTTACACCGAGACGCAAAACCTCACGCTCACGGCAGATGAGGTGCGCATGGTCGCGGCGACAGTGCTCCGCGTCCTAAAGGAGGACAGCACGCCGGAGCTCATCGGCGACACGTGGCGCTACCGCGTGCATCTGGTCTGCGAAGTCGATACTGCACGGGTCGATCTTGCGGCACTTGCACAAAACAAAGCGGAGCTTGCGCGCCTCCAAAAGGAGCGCGACGAGCTGAAGCGTCAAAACGAGGAGCTGCTCACACGCTATGAGCGTGCACAGGGAAGCGAAAAGGCCGCCATTGGTGCACAGCTTGAAGAAAGCTATGCACTCGGACGTATCTTTGATGAAGCGGCGGCGATGATCCAGCGCGGAGAGGAGCGCGAAGCGGTCGCCCTGCTCTCGCGTGTCATCAATGACCCTGCGGTCAAAAACAGCCCGCTCGCCTACGCCTACTATCTGCGCGGCCGCGCCTACTACGAACTGAGAAGCCCCCAGCTCGCCCTTTCAGACTTCTCTGCAGCAGAGCGCACACCACACACGAGCGAACTTTATCCCATCTGGCGCGTCCATCAGTACCGCGGGCGTATCTACTATGAAGCAGAGCAGTACGATGCGGCAGCAGAGGAACTGCGCCGCGCATGGGATGCCTCAGACAAAGACGACGATGAGCTCTGGATGGAACTGCGCCGCGCAGAGCACAGATCAGAGCAGGAGCAGCGCCACCGCGAGCGCGGGGACGGCGGCGCACGCCGCGGCATCAACTGGACGCAGATCATCGGCGAGATCATCCGCGGCTCCATAGAGGGGGCCTAATATGCGCACGCTGATAAAGGGCACATTTTTCATGTGCATTCTTGCCCTTCTATGTATGCCAATCGTATCTGCGGCACCGCAGCGCATCACGGCCGAAGGGGTCTACGTCATGGGTGAGATGGATGCACCAAAGGTCGCCCGCGATGCCGCACGCAAGGAAGCGTTGCGGGCGGCAACAGAGCAGGCAGGCGTCTACGTCGAGAGCTATACCGAGGCACAGCATCTCACGCTCACCAAAGACGAGGTGCGCATCGTCGCGGGCGCGGTGCTCCGCATCCTAAAAGAGGAGGACATCCCCGAGGTCGTTGAGGGTACCTGGCAGTACCGCGTTCGGCTCACCTGTGAGGTTGATACCTCCGAGGTGGATCTGGCTGCCCTCGTTGGAAAAAACGAGCAAATCACTCAGCTTGAGAAAGAGCGCGACGACCTCAAGGCACAGAACAGCGCCCTTATCATCCGCGACAAACAAGCACGCAGTGCTGCACAGGCGGCACGCGGCACACGCCTTGAAAATACCGTGTCCTATACGCAGATCTTTGATGATACCACCCGTCTCATCCAAAAGGGCATGGCAGAGGACGCCGCCGCCGAGATCTCACGCCTCATCGGCGACCCGCGCGTCACGGGTGATGCGCTCGCCTATGCTTACTGTCTGCGCGGACAGGCGTACTATGCCATGGAGGACTATAAGACCGCCGTCCAAAATTTCCGCAGTGCAGACGAGATTACACGCACGAGCGAAATCTATCCCCTCTGGCGCGGCGACCAATACTATGGTCTGATCTGCGAGCACTACAAGCGTTATAAGGACGCTGCCAAATTTCTCCGCCTCGCATGGGAGGCATCGGATAAAACAGACCCCGCGCTCAAAGAGCAGCTCGAACGCGCCGAAAGCCGTACAAAGCGGCGGGGCGGCGGCAGTCTTGGTGCGCTCCTCGGCGGCATCTTAGGCGCCGTCGTACAGACCGTCGGCGCCGTCATCGGCATCGGATAACGAGGCGCAGGGTATGCATATCATAGTTGAGATGGCTCTATGATAAATGTGACGAACCGAGTGCAGTATCTGCCTTGCAGTGCTCCTAAGCGAACCTTAGCGGAGCAAGTGAGGAAAAGCGTTCGACTCGCCCCCGGCGTACTTCTTTCGTTCAAGCGAAGCGCGTTTAAGAAGTGCGCCGGTATTTAGGCGAACGAGAACGCGATCACTTGCAGAGCGATGTGTTCGCGTGGAGCACGCGAGGCTGAATCACTCCATCGCATTTGCCATAACGACTAAAGGCGCCCCTATTTGACGCATATACCCGATTCTGCTATACTATAACGAATTTCGTTGTACTCTGTCATTTCTAAGGTAGAATACTGTTTTGGAAAAGGAGCACTCACATGACTAAAAGACCTCTGTGCCGCGCCCTCTCTATCCTCATGGTGGGCGGACTGCTGCTTGCCCCGGCCGCTCTTTTCACCGGCTGTTTCGGCGGAAATAAAGAAAACAGCAGCAAGGAGTCGCCGATCACCTCCCTGCTCTCCGGGAACACACTGGAGGCCAAAACCGCTGCGCTCGCCCCGTACGTAGAGGCGCTGAATGGGTTCAACGGACATATGGTCACCTTTGACTTTGCCATATCGCCGACGCTTGAGAAGCTGCACAGCGGAGAGCAGATGACGAGCCTTTCGCTGCCCCGCTACGCAGATCTGCAGGAAGAACTTGACAAGGCGCGTGCCGATAAATCCATCAGCGGGGTCTATGAGGATGTCGATACGGCCGCCGATGCTGTCCGTGCGGCGCTGAAGGATCTCGTCCCCCTCACCGTAAAGATGGAAAGCTACTACTCCTCCAAGGGGTATCTGGCAGACAATCATGCACAGGGTGCGCAGATGGCACAGCAGTTCATCCCCCTGCAGGACACATTTGACGCCGCCTATGGCAAACTGGATGCCATTGTCTCAGCCCATAACAAGGAACTGCGTGCCGCACAGCTGGAGCAGCTCAAATCCGAGGGCAAAAAGAACGCCGCCGCCTTTACCGAGCTGAACATCAAAACGCGCGAACTCGCCGATGCAGCCGAGGAGGAAACCATGGATGCGGCATCTGCAGAGACAAAGATTCAGGAGATCCTCGCACTGAACGATGCGCTCGAAAACACCTCTGAGCTAAGCTCCTATAAGGGCCGCGTCAACGACTTCGTCGGCTCCGTGCGTTCCCTCCTCGCAAACAAAACAGATGCAAACTACAATACGATGATTGAAAGTTTCAACCGTCTGATTGACGCCGCCAACCGCATGGATGTCAATACGCTGGACGGCGCAGGCAAAAAGTAATAAGGCTCTTTGTCAAACATGACGGCGTTTGTACGCCATGTAAGCGCCACGCAAAAGCACCGCCGGAAATTCCGCGCGGTGCTTTTGTGCTCTATACGATACACTTAGAAAAGGGAATCCGGCGGTCATGCCTTTTGGCGCATGCGCTGCATTGCGATGACCACGGCAAACAGGGCAAATCCGATGAGATCGGTCGTGCCGCCGGGTTTGATCATGAGAAGGCCTGCGATGATGAGAATGATGCGCTCATACGCCTTGCAGTCTGCCGCAAGAAATCCGCAGAGAGCCGCGCTGACAGCAACCATCCCGCACAGTGCCGAGAATGTCGCTAAGATGAGGGAGAGCGGCGTTGCATCGACCATCAAAATAACGGGCGAGAGCACGAAAATATAGGGGATGATGAAGGCCGCAACGGCGAGTTTCGAGGCGTGTACACCTGTTCGCAGCGGATTCCCCCCGCTGATGCCCGCACCTGCATAAGCCGCGAGCGCGACGGGCGGCGTCACATCTGCGATGATGCCAAAGTAGAACACAAACATATGTGCCGCCAGAACAGGCACGCCAAGCTGCACGAGTGCAGGCGCTGCAATCGTCGATGTGATGACGTAGTTCGCCGTCGTGGGAACGCCCATGCCGAGTACAATCGCGGTAATCATGGTGAAGAACATCGCAGGGAGCAGCATGCCGCCGGCAAACTCGATGAGCCCTGAGGCTAGACGAAGGCCAACGCCGGTCTTGGTGACAACGCCGATGATGATGCCTGCCGCCGCACAGGCAATGAGGACGCCGAGCACTGCCTTTGCCCCACGCTCAAGTCCATAGACGATCTCGATGGGCTTCATCCGCGTGGAGCGCCGCAGCATGGCGCAGATGATGGAGAGCACGATGGCAACGAGTGCCGCACGCATGGGGGTATATCCGGAAACAAGCAGATAGACAATGACGATGAGCGGGAGCGCAAGATGTCCGCGCTCTTTGAGCAGGTGCAGGGCATTGGGCAGCTCACTGCGCGGAATCCCTTTGAGGTTCTTGCGCTTTGCCTCAAAGTGAACGCCGAGCCACACCCCCGTGAAGTAAAGGAGCGCGGGAATGGCGGCCGCCTTGACGACATCAATGTAAGGCACACCGACGAACTCCGCCATGAGGAACGCAGCAGCCCCCATGACGGGAGGCATGAGCTGTCCGCCGGTGGACGCCGCCGCCTCGACGGCGCCCGCAAAGTTCGTGTGGTAGCCGAGCTTTTTCATCATGGGGATGGTGAGTGAGCCTGTGCCGACGACATTCGCGACAGAGCTGCCGGAGACGGTGCCCATCAGCCCGCTCGAAAGGACGGCGACCTTTGCCGGCCCCCCGCTTGCCCAGCCCGCGACCGCATTGGCGAGATCAATGAAAAACTTGCCCAGTCCCGTACTTTCAAGATAGGCTCCAAAGAGAATAAAGAGGAAGATGAAGGTCGAGGAGACACCGAGCGGAATGCCAAAGATGCCCTCGGTCGTAAAGTAGAGGTGACTGACAAGCTGTTCGAGCGTCAGCCCCCTATGAGCAAGCACCCCCGGCATATATGGCCCTAAAAAGGCGTAGGCGAGGAAAAAGAGAACGACTGTCACCATCGGCAACCCCACAACGCGCCGCGTCGCCTCGATGACGAGCAGGATGCCAATACCGCCGACAATGGCATCGGTCGTCGTCACCGAGCCAGCACGCGTCACAAGCTCACGGTACTGGATCACGATATAGGCTGGTGCCGCAGCCCCCAGCACGGCAAAGAGGACGTCAATGGGATGAAAGAAGCTGTCCCTCGTCCACGCGCGCCGGAACGGATAGAGGAGGTAAGCAAGCGCAAGTCCAAAGCCAAGATGAACCGCGCGCTGAAGCTGTGCGTCAAGTACGCCAAATGTCGCCGTATAGAGCTGAAAGACGGAGAATGTAATCGCGATGGCGGCGATAATTTTCTTCGGCCAGCCCGCATAGTGGACGGTATTGGCCTCCCTATCATATTTTTTCAGCACATCCTGTGCATTCATATCATTCTTATCCGTCATACAGCATCACTTCCTTTACGAAATAAGGACGGGGCCGCTGCGCGAAGCGATGTTCTCGCTCCTGCAGCAGTCCCGTCTGTCTATAAACAGTGCGCACGCAGTGCCATGCTCTACCACTACATCAAATACGTGCAGAGCGGTGCTATAAAAAGGTCGATCTGTGTCCCGGGAGGGTACATCTCATAGACGGGCAGCGTATGCCCGTCCACCTCTATCGTCAGATTGGTCCCAACGCCCGTGCGAAGACTGAGTGCAGGATAATCACGGTCCATGGTGAGAATGAAGTACGCCCCCTCCTGACGAAACGTCCCCTCCTCGGGCAAAAAGGGCAGGCCCACACCGTGAGACTGGTACCGCGTCCCCGTGAGATGAAAATGACCATCGGTATACACTGTGAGAAATTCCTCCACGGGCGTTTTCTGCACCGAGTGGACGAAATGTATCGTCAGCGGCTCTGCCTCCCTTATCTGTGCCTTCAGCACCATGATATGCCCGTCTGCCCGCATAAAAAGCGCAGGTGCGCTGAGTACATCAAAAGCGATAAGCAGGAGCGCCGCTGTGATTGCAGCGAGATAGGGTCTCATTTACTCGGCAAAGTATTTCTCCGACCCGGCATTCATCGGCAGTGACATGCCGCTCTTTGCCGCATCCTTTGTGATCTGTTTCCCGACGGCATGCGCCGCCTGCAAACGATCCAGATGCGTAAAGATCGCCTTGGTGATGTCATATCCAAGCGCTGCATCCACGGAGGGGCCTGCGACCAGCATCGCCATGACAGAGACCCCCGGCACAGCCTCATCAAAGCCCGCATAGGTGCCGGCGGGGATGACCGTTTTCGTGTAGAACGGATACTTTTTAATCAACGCATCGGCAATCTCTTCATCCACGGGCAACAGACGCACGGGGTTCTGTGAAGCGATGTCCTGCACAGATGCCGTCGGATAGCCTGCCGTGAGGATGGCAACATCCACATTGCCGTCTTTGAGCGCGCTTGCCCCCTCCGCAAAGGAAAGGAACTGTTCATCTATGTCATCATAGGTAACGCCGTACGCCGCGAGAATCTGGCGTGCGTTTGCCTCCACGCCCGAGCCTGCTGCACCGACAGCAACGCGCTTTCCCTTCAGTTCCGCGAGGCTCTTGATGCCGGAGGATTGCAATGTGACGAACTGGCAGGTCTCTGGATAGAGTGACGCAATGCCTTGCAGTCCTTCCACCTTTTTCCCGTCGAACATCTCCGTGCCGCTGACTGCATAGTAGGTGATGTCATTCTGCACAGTCGCAAGGTCAATGGCACCATCGCGCAGCATATTGATGTTGGCAACGGATGCGCCCGTGCTCTGCGCACTCGCATTCATCCCCGGAATCTCCTTGTTAAGAATCTCTGCAATCGCGCCGCCGATGGGGTAGTAGGTGCCCGCAGTACCGCCTGTGCCGATGTTGAGGAATTTCTTATCGCCTGTCGCGGAGCCGCCGCCGCCCCCGCACCCTACGAGAAGGGCGGCAGAAAGAGCACATACCGCACCTGCCGCAAAAATCTTCTTTATGCTGAAAATCTTCATATTCTTCTCCCTCCAACAAAAACCTTCCTGTGCTTGAAAATCTTCCTCAATACGAGCGGAACAAGTTCATTCTATCATAAAGCGCCCCATGCACGCAAGCACGGGGCGCTTTGTATCGCGGTATACACGGTATACAATCAATTCTTCACTATCTCCGCAGGAGTGCCGCTCACCTTTGCACGTTCGATGAGTGCTTTGAGCCGCTCGATGTTCTTCTCGTGCAGGTCGATGGCAAAGCGCATACGCTTTTTTTCCTCCTCCGTGAACTCCGGTTTCCCGTACGCCTCACGGATGCGCACAAGGCGTGCCTGCACATCGCGCAGCTCATCCTCCATCGGGCGCACATGCATGAGTGCCAGACCATAGACGGCACGCATCGCATCCTCGACGTATGCGGCGTAACCGGGTTCTGCCGAGACGCGCTCAAGCCACTTGGCCACATGGTAGATGATGTCATAGGGAGACTCCCCACCGTGAATCATGGAGACGATCTCCATCTTCACCTGCTGCTCTTTGCCGTGTGGCTGCGCAATCGCATGCGCGGCATCATGCGGTGCCGCCATCAAATGACCTTTTCGCCGTGGAAGCGTTCGCCGCCAATCTCCGGATAAAGGCCATACTCGACGGCCCACTCACATTTATATTTAAGTGCCTGCGCATGGATGGTGGCGATGCGGTCGATGTTCTCCCGCATGACTTTGCCCGGGACACCCGCGACGAGAGAGTTCGGCGGAATGACCGCATGCTCCTTGACGACAGCACCCGCCCCGATGATGGAGCCGCGCCCGATCTTCGCGCCTGTGAGGATGATCGCGCCCATGCCGATGAGGACGTGATCCTCAATCTCGCAGCCGTGGACACATGCGCTGTGCCCGACCGTCACATAGTCCCCGATGATGCACGGATAGTCATCCGCAACATGCAGACAGGTAAGATCCTGGATATTGGAGCAGACCCCGACGGAGATATAGTTCACATCGCCACGTGCGACGCCCCCCGGCCAGAGACTCGCATACTGACCGATGCGCACATCGCCGGAGAGAAACACCTGCGGTGCAACAAATGCCTCCTCATGAATCTGAGGGGTAATGCCATGAAAAGAGGGAAATCCATCTCCCTTGAATGTAAACATAAAAGACCTTTCTAAAAAGGGATCATCCCTTTGCGATAAAGTGATCGTGCTGCTGTGCAGCAATATAGTACCGCTGCGCGGCCGCAAGGATGTCCGCCAAGCCCTGCTGCGCCGATGCGGCAGGTGCAGTTTCTACGGTACGGCGCTTCGTTTGCCCGCCACGCTGCTCCTCCGCTGTCGCATCGAGTTCCGTGTTGGGGAGTTCTTTGTATTCGTCTGTATTGGAATACTCCATCCACTCGCGCTGCAGCGCACGCAGGGCGTAGACCAGTTCATGATCCAACGGCGTAATCTGGCTCTGCTGCTTCGCCGTGCGAATCATAGAGGCAACCTCCTCACGTGAGAGCACGCGGCGGTTGCCATAGGAGTCCCGCGTTGACGGCCCTTCCTGAAAGCGGCTTTCACGCCCGGCATCGTGCTGCTCTTTCGCGGTGTCCGTCTGCACCGCAGCAGCAGCCGCGGCATCTGTTCCGACACCCTGTGCAGCGAGCGCCTCTCGCCCGAGTACCCCCTGCGCCTGTCCTGTTGATGCTGCCGCCTCCTCTGTGCCCGCATCAAGAGCGCCATCTTCCGCCATGACGCCTTCTCCTGCGGCAGAGGAATCCACGCCCTCGGATGAGCCGCCGCCCCCCTCATGGAGATTCAGCTGTGCACCGCCCGTCGCCTTCCATTCGGCGAGCACGGCGATATTTGCCTGTGCAACGGCACGCAGCGCTTCCTGCTTCGTCTTGGCATTTTTGAGGGCGCGTGCCAGCGCTTCGCGCCTGTCCTGCACGCGGCATGCCTTCTCATAGAGATCCTCATCGTTCTCTTTGAGATATTTCAGCTCGATTGCAGATAGTTTTCGCCCTTGACGCAGTTTCTGCCGGATGCTCGCCATGCGGCTTTCATCCCGTGTGCCTGCCGTCTTTTGCAGCTCATTGGTCTTTGTCTGCCCGGACGGCAGCGTCCCGCCCATCGCCTGACGCAGACTTTGCCCCGTACGAATGCGATACTTTGCCTCGTACTGGGCCATCTTCATCTGTGTATAGGCACCAATACGGCCAATCCCTTCAAATATATGCATATTTCTTACCTCCATGTAATGAAAAAAATCCTTCTATAAAGATATATCGGAGCAAACACGCTGCATATAAAGCCCTGCACGTGAATTTATGCCCTGTCCTTGAAAAAAAGAAAAGCTGGTGATCGCACCAGCCGCGAAGAACGCCGTACGCACTTCATATGCGTTCTCCCAAAGATTCCTCAGTGTGTCCGCTTTGGTCGTCCATGCACAATATAATATTTATATCAAAACAAAATTCCATCGTGCAGACACTAATCACCCGGCCAAGTCCCGAACGAATCCATTCACCAAGGCCGACTAATCTTTCCAAAAAGTGTATGCAGCCATGTGCATACGATCCTCTGAGAAATTACGAGAGTAAATTTACCACATTCATCGCGTATATGCAAGCTTTTTATAATAATTTTTTAAGTTTTTTAGAGAAATTTTCACAAAGAACAGCTTTTCCTCAAAAAACACAGCATCCAAACACCTCTTTTATAATGCAGTGTCCCCTCTGCGCAGATGTTTTATGCGGCAAATCACCGCATACTGACTGCACGCAGTTTTGGTTTGGTGCGGGCTGCATCCATGCAAACTGCGCCAATAGCTGCAGCATTTTACAAAAAGCATACCTGCCCCTTGACTTTTTCAACCACAGCTTATATAATCTAACGTATGAACGATCATTCATATGTTGAAAGGGGTACAATACCATGAAAAAGGCATTCAAGTTTCGCGATATCGACTGCGCCAACTGTGCGCAGAAGATTGAGGATGCTGCGGCAAAGATCGAGGGCGTGAACAAGGTGCGCATCAACTTCCTCAGCGAGCGCATGACGCTCGACGCGGACGACGCACGCTTCGACGAGATCATCGCGGAGATCAAGAAGATCGCCAAGACCATCGAGCCGGACGCCGTGCTCGAGGCTTAATTCGGAGAAAGGGGAGACAGCAATGACGAAGAAGCAAAAGAGAATGCTCATGCGCATCGGCGGAGCGGCAGCACTCTTCATATCGGGAATGGTCCTCGAAGACATTACCGTCGGTGTCGTACTCCTCCTCGCAGCCTACGCTCTCATCAGCTGGGACATTCTCTGGCGCGCGGCGGTGAACATCCGCCAAGGACGCGTCTTTGACGAGAACTTCCTCATTGCAGTCGCCACCCTCGGCGCGATTGCCCTCGGCGACTACTCCGAGGGCGTTGCCGTCATGCTGCTCTATCAGATCGGAGAGTGGTTCCAGGGCTACGCCGTTCAACGCTCCCGCCGCTCCATCTCCTCTCTCATGGACATCCGTCCCGACACGGCATGCGTCCTGCGC
>ERZ773043.662-NODE-662-length-19961-cov-2.930775_pt1 | contig 19961 bp, 16 predicted proteins | sample MGYA00580636_ERZ773043 | MGnify/ENA primary metagenome ERZ773043 (study PRJEB29015, sample SAMEA2737992) | human oral metagenome | biome: human oral; feature: human-associated habitat; material: dental | place: China | collected 2065 ...
GTTACCGACCCAGTTTGCCCTTGGTGCTGGGGAGAAGAGCCTTTTTTCAGAAAGTTAGAGACCCATTTCCCCAATCTTATCACTTGGCGAAACGTGATGGGCGGCCTTGTTGAGGACATGAATACCAACAAGCCAGCCGACCTGGATGCCCATTCCTATTATAATAAGGAGAACAAGGACTTCATAAACCACTGTTTGGAAACGGCCGAAAAGCACCACATGCCCATCAAAGTGGAAGGGTTCAACCTCTTTTCGGAAACAGAAAACTCATCTTTCCCCCTTTGCATTGCCTTTAAAGCTGCGCAAATGGCCGACACGGAAAAGGCCGACCTCTTTCTATATAACTTGCGTGCGGCAGCTATGGCAGAGGCACGGCAGGCTATAACCGAAAGCGAGCTGATAGCCATTGCCGACGAAAGTGGCATCGACATCGCCGCTTTTATCGACCCATTGAACGATGGTTCGGCCGAAAAGGCTTTTTGGCAAGATGTTGAAGCGGCCAAAAGCCTCAAAGTTGAGGTGTTCCCCACCTTTGTTTTCGAGTACGAAGGCAAAAAGATGGCTCTCAAAAGTTTCCGTGATTACAACACGATGGCTGCCATGATAAAGGCTGTTAGCGGCGGAAAGCTATTGCCACAGGCCGTTAGTTTCTCGCCTGACGCCTTGTTCGAGCTGATGGAAACACATCCCCGACTGGCTGCCGAAGAGGTGAAAGAGGCTTTCGACTTTTCCGATTTGCAAGCCATGGAAGATGCTATTGCTCCACTTGTGGCCATTGGTGAGCTGATAAAACAACCTGCCGACAATAGCTATTTCGTAAGAAAGCCTGCCAAAGGCATGGCGTGCGACCTGACAACAGGCATTTGTAAATAGCCTGAAACGAAGCGTACTGTGCCCTTGTTTGCGCTCGATAAGAACAGCGAGGGGATGTTATTGCCTAGGTAAAACACCCCTCGCTTTTTTGCTACTAACAAGCAGCGGCCCCCACTCCACCCCAACAACGAGGAACTGAGACTGCAAATTTCACCACTCTTATTAGTTACTTAGATTACAACTCATACCGCGCGGTCGGTCGTAAACCTAGGTGTTTTCCGCGCAGTTGGCCATGCGCGTGTACGCGGTAAAATTGTTTTTGTCTAGTTTTGGTAAAGATTTTAACATTATGAGTGCCCTTTCCATCCACCAAACGCCCACCTTGCCGAAATAATCGATTCTCGCGAAGGTTTGTTTAGGTGCAAAATGGGGCTAGTTGTAAATACTGGCAAAATGAATCCACGTTGCATAAAATTGCAATTTGCACCAGACAATGTGCTATTTGCAGCAAAATGCAGTGCAATATGCAGCTAAACGCAGTGCATTTTGGTGCTAAACGCAGTGCATTTTGGTGCTAAACGCAAGGTAAAATGCTGCTAAATGCAGTGCAAAATGCTGCTAAATACAAGGCAAAAAAGCATATATATCCACTGCAATGGTATAAACAAAACCTTTTCAAGCCATGATAAACAGGGTTCAAAAGGACAAAATAGCCATTAAAAAGTAGGTTTTTAGGGGCTAAAAGTGGGTAATTGGGCCTGAAAAATTACGAGCCAGCAACCAATCTAGAAAGGCTAAATGGTGCAAAATGCAGGTTCTGTTCTCAAAAATAGACAAGTTGAAAGACGTGCAAGGCCAGAAATAACGGCAATTTACCTATTTTACAGCCTTAATTTTCGCTAGAACGAAGTGAAATCCAGAGCAGATTTGTAAAATAAAGATTAAAGATTTAAGTTTTTGAATTGACGGGTTTGTGAGTTGTTAAGTAGATGTGCTCGTGGGTTGATGTGTTTAGGGCCACAGAGGTTTCCGCCTTCACTAGCTCACAAGTGGCAGAGTTAACTAGCTAGCTATCGACCAATTAAAAAGCTATCGAGTTAACAAGTTAGTAAATGCAGCCTACTTTCCCCTCCTGCTTCACTTTTCATTTCTTCACCCTGCAAAACCAAAATGCGTCTACACAACCAGTTCTTCGGGCGTTCGGATAAACGTGGTAGCCCCCGAACGAAGTAGGAAGTCCTTATCGCGAAATCCCCAAAGCACACTGATACAAGGCATATTGCAGTTTTTGGCCGTTGCTATATCCACATCACTATCACCAATATACACCGCGTTCTCGGCCGATACGCCCAACTGCGCAAGAGCTTCCAGCACCGTATCGGGCGCAGGTTTCTTGCTAATGCCTTCGCGCTCGCCGATGGCCACCTCCACATACTGGTCGAAAAAGTGCTTACACAACTCTTGCGTAGCCTTATAAAACTTATTACTCACTACGGCAATGTTCTTCTTACGCCGTTTCAGTTCGGCCAACATCTGCAAAACGCCAGGATAAGGCGATGTGTGGTCTAGTCCATGTTCAAGATAATGTTGGCGAAAACATTGGTACACGTCGTAAAATTGGGCATTGGCTAAACCATCGGGAATGGCCCTTTCCATCAGTTTTTTCACACCATTTCCCACAAACTGGCGCACTTCGTCGATGGTGCGTTGAGGCATATCGTGCTGTTGTAAGGCGAAGTTGCAGCTAGCGGCCAAATCGGTTAACGTATCTAGCAGCGTACCGTCCAAATCGAATATATAAGTATCGTATTCCTTTCTCATTTTGTTTTGCCTTTCGTTTATTATCCTTTAAAAGACCGTTCTGAACATGCAAGTGCAAAAGCAATAAAGCCTTGTACATCTAACTGCCGAAGCAAGAACAGCAAGTGCAAAGTTATAAAAATATGCTCACCTCTCCACAGATGTTGTTTAAAATTACTAACTTTGCATTGAAAATAAAGCAGAATCAACAATGAAACACAGCTGTGTAAGAAATTACCTCATCCCCGCGGGCATTTGCTTGCTCGTAATATTGGGTATTTTGTACTACTATTTCTTTTCGGCCATGCTCCCTTCGGGCAGTGCCACCAAGTTCGTATACATAGATAACAACGATAATATCGACTCGGTGTATGCCAAACTCACTCCCCACTGCTCCCCACATGCGCTCAGCGGGTTCAGAACGCTTACCCGACATAGTTCATACGACGAGCATATTAAGTCGGGACGCTATGCCATAAAGCCTGGGCAAGGGGCCTTTGTGGTGTTCAGGCACCTGAAAAACGGCATGCAAGAACCCGTAAACCTAACCATCCCTAGTGTAAGAACGCTTGACAGGCTATCGGCTGAAGTGTGCAAACGCCTCATGATGGACAGCACACAGTTGCTGAATGCACTGCGCGACCCTAAGATTTGCGCACACTATGGCTACGATACGGCCACCATACAATGTATCTTCATCCCCAACACCTATGATGTTTATTGGAACATATCAGCCGAAAAACTGCTCGACCGAATGCAGAAAGAAAGCAAGAACTTTTGGAATGTGGACCGAACTGTGAAGGCTAACGAGCTAAAACTAACGCCCGTGCAAGTGATTACACTGGCAAGCATCGTTGACGAAGAAACGGCCAACAATGCAGAAAAGCCTATGGTGGCAGGGATGTACTACAACCGACTGATGTTGCGCAATGCCGAATACCCCAATGGCATGCCCCTACAAGCCGACCCAACCATTAAGTATGCGTGGAAACAGTTTGGACTGAAACGCATCTACAATAAGCTACTCAGCATTGATAGCCCCTATAACACTTATCGCAACGCCGGTTTGCCTCCTGGTCCGATACGCATCCCCAGTATCGAAGGAATTGAGGCCGTGCTTAATCTTAAAAAGCACGATTACCTATACATGTGTGCAAAAGAAGATTTTAGCGGTACGCACAACTTTGCTAGGACTTATGCAGAGCATTTGGCCAACGCGGCTAAATACACTAAGGCCCTAAATCAAAGAGGTATTAAATAATTAACGCAGGTATATTGGTTCGCCAATTAAAGCCCTGCAAAAGAAGAATATAACCTATTTATTGAAAGCTGGGTAGCTGAAAACACTTCGCAATCACCTGCCTAATACGTTGCAACCAGAAAATGAAGTCAACGCATTAAGCAGGTGATTGCATGCCGTTTACCGACAGCGTATAAAGATATTGTTTCTAAATGTATTGCGTTGTGTCCAGAAAGAAACGTCAAGGGGGTATGTATGCCACAGCAAAGAAAAGCTTGCGAGTGACAGACTATTCGCAACTTTAACTTCGTAAATCGTATATAGAATACAAAGAGCAGCTTGAACAATAACGGTAAGCCACAACCCCCGTAAGCCAAAAATGCTTTAAGAAAGCGAAAATATCGTTCCGTTATGATAATATTTATTATAAAAACACGCATGCTTACAGGCGTATTATTATGATAATAATATCGACTTACGGAACAGATGATAACGTACTTAACAAAAATACAAATGCGCCACACTTCACAGTGCAGCGCATCTAATCTCAATAGGTATTAGCTTTTTTAAGGCAAAAAGATTGTATTCAGGATAACGAGTGCAAAGTTACGACCTGAATTTTATTTACGCAAACTTTTTATTATGTTAGAAAACATATTTTGACACATCATGTTAAAAAAGCAAGATTTAAACTAATGTGAATTTTGATATTATGCTCCTTTATCGTACCTTTGCACTATAATATAATAATGTATACAATGACAGAAAGAATAGAAAACTCAAACGAAGAGAAAAAAAACCTGAGTTTTGTAGAACAAATCATTGAACAAGACCTGGCCGAGGGAAAGAATGGCGGGCGCCTACAAACGCGTTTTCCCCCAGAACCAAACGGGTATCTGCACATCGGCCATGCCAAAGCTATCTGCATGGACTTCGGAGCAGCAGAAAAATTCAAAGGAATATGCAACCTGCGTTTCGACGACACCAACCCCAGCAAGGAAAAAGACGAGTATGTTGAAAACATATTAAACGACATAAAGTGGCTAGGATTTAAATGGGAAAACATCTATTACGCCTCTGAATATTTCCAAAAGCTATGGGATTTCGCCGTATGGATGATAAAAAAAGGCCACGCTTACATCGATGAACAAACAAGCGAACAGATTGCCGAGCAGAAGGGTACACCCACAAAGGCCGGTACGGCATCGCCATTTAGGGACAGACCCGTTGAAGAAAGTCTCGCTTTGTTCGAGAAAATGAACCTCCCCGATACGCCAGAAGGCTCTATGGTGCTGCGTGCAAAGCTAGATATGGCTAATCCTAACATGCACTTCCGCGACCCAATCATGTATCGCATCATCCATACGCCACACCATCGCACGGGAACGGAATGGAATGCCTACCCCATGTACGACTTCGCACACGGACAAAGCGACTACTTTGAGGGCGTAACACACTCCATCTGCACCTTGGAGTTTGTTCCTCACCGTCCATTGTACGACAAGTTCATCGACTTCCTTAAAGAGATGAACGGCGAAATGGATAACATCAACGATTTCCGTCCACGACAGATTGAGTTCAACCGACTGAACCTCACCTACACTGTGATGAGCAAACGCAAGTTGCACACACTGGTAGACGAGGGCTTGGTGACCGGTTGGGACGACCCACGCATGCCTACACTATGCGGTATGCGCCGCAGGGGATATTCGCCCGAGAGCATTCGCATGTTCATAGACTCTATTGGATACACGAAGTTCGACGCGCTTAACGACATGGCCTTGCTTGAAGCATCGGTACGCGAAGACCTCAACAAGCGTGCTTGTCGCGTAACAGCAGTGGTTAATCCCGTTAAGTTGGTGATTACAAACTATCCCGAAGGGCAGACCGAAGAATTGGAAACGGTGAACAATCCCGAAAACGCAGCCGACGGCACACACACCATCACCTTCTCAAGAAATCTGTGGATGGAACGCGAAGACTTTATGGAAGATGCACCCAAGAAGTTCTTTAGGATGACACCTGGCCAAGAAGTACGCCTGAAAAGTGCCTACATCGTGAAGTGTACCGGTTGTACCAAAGATGCCGATGGCAACATTGTGGAGGTGCAAGCCGAATACGACCCACAGAGCAAGAGCGGCATGGAGGGTGCAAACCGCAAGGTTAAGGGCACCCTTCACTGGCTTTCGGCCGACCACTGCACCCAAGCCGAGGTGCGCGTTTACGACAGATTGTTCGACGTAGAGAACCCATCGACCGACGAAAGGGATTTTAGGGAACTGCTTAATAAGGATTCGAAGAAGGTGTTTACCAACTGCTTTGTGGAAAACTACGCCGCAAACAAAAAGCCAGGAGAGTATCTGCAATTCCAACGCATTGGCTATTTCATGGCCGACACCGACTCTTCTGCCGAACATCCCGTGTTCAACAAGACCGTAGGCTTGAAAGACACGTGGGCAAAACAGAACAAATAAGCACACCCGAGCAGCGATTCGTACACGCCGACGCATCCTAACATACGGCAAGGGCTATCAAAACAAAACATTGTATGGCTCTTGCCATATACCACTAACATGAGGGACGAACACCGTTCGCCCCTCTTGATTGTTTAAAAAACGATGACGAACGACAGCTATTTCAACAGCGAAGAGTTTCTGCAAACACTCCATAGCTACGAGGAAGCCGAGCAGGAGGGGCGCACCGCCTACTTCGACTCGGACACGCTGGCCGATATTGCCGAATATTACTACACAGATGGGCGAACGAACGACGCACTGAACGCCGCCCTAAAAGGTGTTGACATGTTCCCAGGGGCAATGCCGCCATTGGTGTTCATGGGCAGATACGAACTGTTAAAGCAAAACAATCCCCAAAAGGCAAAATGGTATTTAGAGCAAGTTGACGACCAATCGGAACTCGAATGCGTGTACTTGCACGCTGAAATTATGCTCGTTGAAAACAAAAAAGACGAGGCCGACGAGTTTTTACGCCAGCAATTGGAATGGCAAGACGATGCGGAAAGAGACAATTTCATTCTTGATGCGGCCGATATTTACTTGGATTACGACCTGATAGACCATGCGCAAGAATGGTTGTCGATGGTAGAAGACACGCAATCGACAGACTATCAAGAAGTGCTAGGACGCATTGCATTGGGCAAAGGCGAGTATCAACAGGGCGAAGAGATATTTAAGAAACTTGTGGAAGATAATCCCTTTGCCTCACCCTACTGGAACCAACTGGCCTCATCTCAGTTTCTTAGCAATCGCATTAAAGACTCCATCGAGAGCAGCGAATATTCTATCGCCATCAATCCTAACGATGAAGAGGCGCTACTTAACAAGGCCAACGGCATGTTCAGCCTAGGCGAATACGAAGAGGCGCTTACTTATTACACCCGATTTAACAACCTTCATAAGGATGATGAAACGGGAGAAATATTCATTGGCATCACCCTCATCAACCTAGATCGGCCTGCGGAAGCCCTGCAACATTTGCAAAAGGCCGAAGAAATGGCCGTGCCGAGGTCGGTTAACTTGGTAGAGATTTATCAAGAAACGGCCTTTGCCCTATCTAGACTTGGCAGAGTGGACGACGCTTTGGCATACGTAGACAAGGCCATAGCCACAGGTAACGGCGACGAAGACGAGTTAACGGTGTTCAAAGGGCACATCCAACTAGAAAACGGAAACCCCTTGGCTGCCCAAAACTATTTCTTAGAGGCCGTCAGACACTCAAAGTCGGCTCCCAATGTGTATTTCCGCATCGCCATATCAGTATACGACAACGGCTATATGCAATTGGCTTACAGAATGTTTCACACGCTCTTTCAATCGGTTCCTGACGATTGGAAAGACGGATATTCGCACATGTCGCTCTGCTGTAAGCATCTTAATAAGGAGTCGGAGTTCCTATATTTCTTGCGAAAAGCCTGCGAACTAAACCCTATGGAGGCCAAAACCATCCTTGGCGAGTACTTTCCCAAAGACCTCAACCCAGAGAGTTATTACAATTACATCACAAAACAAAAGTAAAAAAGAAGAAATGAGCTGGTTATTACCCCTGCTAAACAACCTCAATTATTGGACGGTGCTGCTTCTCATGTTTATCGAAGGCTCCGTCATTCCCGCCCCCTCAGAACTCATTGTGCCACCTGCCGCCTATCGTGCAGCAGCCGGAGAGCTGAATATCGTACTCGTTGTGGTTGTCGCAACCATAGGGGCAGTACTCGGTTCTTCGGCCAACTACGCTGCGGCCTATTACCTCGGCCGCCCCGTTATATACCGCTTTGCCAACAGCAAGCTGGGACATCTCTGCCTGTTGAACCAAGAGAAGATTGAAAAAGGCGAGAAATACTTCTACGACCACGGCGTTATTGCCACACTTACAGGCCGACTTCTGCCAGGCATACGCCAGATAATATCCATCCCAGCAGGTCTTTCCAAGATGAAGTTTTGGAAGTTCATCCTCTATACCACCATCGGCGCAGGCCTTTGGAACACCGTTTTGGCCACCCTCGGTTGGTATCTGCACTCGTTCGTACCCAAAGAAGAACTTAACAACAAGATTGAAGAGTACAACAGCCAGATACAACTCGTTGTCATCGCTGCCCTCGGCGTGGCGGCTATCGTTGGTGCAATATGGTGGCAAATGCGTAAAAGAAAAAAGCGTAAGGCAAGCGAATCGACCGTAACGGAAACCACAACCCCTGACGAAGGCAATTAATATAGACGACATAACGAAAGGAAATCGAATAGTGAGAATTGACATTATCACCGTGTTGCCCGAAATGATTGAGGGATTCGTGCACGAATCTATCTTGGCACGCGCACAAAAAAAAGAGCTAGCAGAAATACATCTGCATAACCTTCGCGACTATTCTACCGATAAATGGAGACGTGTTGACGACTATCCATATGGTGGATTTGCAGGCATGGTGATGCAATGCGAACCCATAGACCGCTGCATTTCTGCCCTTAAAGCTCAACGAGAATACGACGAAGTGATATTCACGTCGCCCGACGGACAACAATTCGACCAGCATGTTGCCAACGAATTGTCGCTAAAAGGCAACATCATCATACTTTGCGGACACTATAAAGGCGTTGACCAACGCGTCCGCGACCACCTCATCACACGCGAAATTTCCATCGGCGACTATGTTCTCACAGGGGGCGAACTTGCTGCCGCCGTGATGGCCGACGCCATTGTGCGACTCATCCCAGGCGTTATCAGCGACGAACAGAGTGCCTTCTCCGATTGTTTTCAAGACGATTTGCTCTCTGCGCCCATCTATACACGCCCCGCAAACTACAAAGGTTGGGAAGTTCCACCCATACTTCTCAGCGGCAACGAGGCCAAAATAAAGACATGGGAGATGGAACAAGCCTTGGAAAGAACAAGACAACTGCGCCCCGACTTACTAGAACGGAAGGGAGAATAAGAACATTGGCCCAACAGAGAACTTTGTGGACAACCTGTCGTTTATAGGCTTAACATCAACAAAAAGCAATAAAAAGAAGTAAAACAAAACGCAAAACGTAGAAAAAATAGCTATCTTTGCAAGTAAAAACAGTTATAATGAAACACGTTTTAATTACCCTTATATTATCAACCCTTGCCGTTGTAACGCTTCATGCGCAACAAACGCGCCCCACGAACCGCACCGACAGAGCCGACAACACCACTGCTCTGCTAAAAAGTTATGAGGATTCGCTGGCCCTCTTATATAATAAAGTGTTTCGCCAAAACAATAAGAGCGCGCTTCCAAACAACTTTGTAGAGAGCGTGGTTCCTTACCAAAGTTTCAGGCTTTTCTCGCCACTTACGTTCTATGGGGGTATTGCCAAAGACTTCTTCGACCTCTCTGACGAGGTTACCACGAGCAAAGCCCAAAACCAAAGGGCAGATTACCTAGGACCGAAGTTTACCGATACAGCCCTGTTGGGCATCTACCTTAAACGGCCCGACCTGGTGTTAAACCGCGAAACGGTGCTGCACAATGTGGCTCCCGAAGGAAAGACAACGCCCGTTGTCATCAAGTCGGATGCGGGATTAGCCGAAAAACAGCCGCAAGTACCCACCGATCCAGGAGCTGTACCAATCAACGTTGTTGTTACCAAGCCCAATTTCTGGACCGTCAAGGGCGACTATTACCTGCAATTCCTGCAAAACTACGTGTCGGGCAACTGGTATAAGGGTGGCGAAAGTAACTATTCGATGGTAAGTGCCGTTACCTTACAGTGCAATTACAACAACAAGCAGAAGGTTAAATTCGACAATAAACTCGAACTAAAACTAGGTTTCATCACTTCGCCTAGCGACACTTTGCATAGCCTAAAAACATCAGAAGACCTCATTAGATTTACCAGCAAGCTAGGACTTCAAGCCACCAAGCGATGGTATTACACCCTACAACTTGTGGCTTACACCCAATTCCTCCGCGGATATAAAAACAACAGCGGTGAGGCGGCATCCGATTTCATGTCGCCTTTCAACACAAATATATCGCTTGGTATGGACTACAACGTTGATTGGTTAAAGGGAAAGCTAAAAGGTTCGATACATCTCGCACCCTTAGCCTATAACTTCCGCTATGTAGACAGGCTTGCGTTAGGCCCTCGCTATGGCCTAAAACCAGATAGCCATACGCTTCACGACTTTGGTTCTGAATTTACCGTTGACCTGATGTGGAAGATAGCCGAACCCATCAGCTGGCAAACACGCCTCTACGGATATACCACATACAGCAGGGCAGAAGTAGAATGGGAAAACACTTTCACCTTCCAATTCAACAAATTCATTAGCTCAAAGCTCTTCGTTTATCCTCGTTTCGACGATGGAGGAACACGCGACGAGAAACACGGCTACCTGCAAATGCGCGAGTTTGTATCAATAGGTTTCTCCTATTCGTTCTAACACAGGCGTGACATGACACGTCCCAATGGCGTCATCCAACTCTATCCGCTGGTGCGCATCGCACTGATGCTCATCTTTGGGATAGTGTTGGCCGACGCCATTCCTTTTTTCTCCAACCCCACAACCTGCGTTTCGCTGCTGCTTGGCACAGCAGCCATTGCCGTTCTTGCCATCCGTCATGCGCACGTGTCTAGCATAGCCATCCTCGTTTCCACTGTTTTTTTTGGCGCATGGCTCATGTCTTTGCAAATTAACGATAGGCGTTCGATACCCATCAACCAGGCCGTTACATACAAAGCCATCGTTACCGACACCCCCACAGCCCACGGAAAGGTGTTGAAATGCAACCTATTGGTGATAGACCTGGCAGAAAAAAGCGATGTTCATACGCCCTTCCTCGTTCGTGCATCCATACTAAAAGACACGCTTACCAATCGTTGGCAGAGCCTTACCACTGGTTCAACAATCGCCGTTCAATCGGTTTTCAACAACGAATCTGCCCTCTTTTCATCCTCAAAGTTCAACTTTGCGCGCTGGATGCAAGCCCACCAAATCTACGCAACAACCTTTGTTTACTTTGCCGATTGGCAGAACACCCAACTAACCAACGACGAAATACACAAAATTTCCACAGTAGATAAAATACGTTTGCGCTTATTAAAAGTGCGCCAAAGCCTGCTCGACAGCGCATGGCAACAAAGGTTAAGCACCGACAACCAAGCGTTGGTAGCCTCCATTGCCCTCGGCAACAAGTCGAACCTCACCCCCACACAACGCGAATCATACAACAAGGCAGGCGTTTCGCATATACTGGCACTGTCTGGCCTGCATCTCGGCATCATTTACAGCGTGCTTTCGGCGTTCTTCACCACCATTCTCTATCGCGTGGTGCGCCGCGATTGGGCCGAGTTCATCGCCCAAACCATCATCACCATCACCCTTTGGGGCTATGTTTTCCTAGTAGGATTGCCACCCGGAGCCGTCCGTACTGCCCTCATGCTCACCCTCTACGCCTTCGTTTCGTTGCTCCATCGCGACCGCTTTTCGGCCAATTCGCTGGCTTTTGCCTGCATCGTGATGCTCATTGCCAACCCTTCCACGCTTTGGGATGTCAGTTTCCAGCTTTCATTCATAGCCGTGTTGTCCATCATTCTTCTTTATCCCCCGCTATTCTCACTCTACCAACCCACAACGCGTTGGGCCAATTTACTACGTCCTGTTTGGGCTATCGCCTGCGTTTCCGTGGCAGCACAAGTGGGCACAATGCCCATTATAGCCTATTATTTTGGGCGTTTCTCATGCTATTTCCTACTTTCCAACCTGCTTATACTTCCACTCATAACCCTCTTGCTTTATGCCACCCTTGCCTCTTTCCTTGTTCAAGGCGCGCCATTACTCCATAATTTAGTGTTAGATGCCATGCAATGGCTAGCCACAGCTGTGCAAACCTTGGTCAATGGCATATCCGCGCTGCCCCACTCCACGCTCGACGGACTTCAATTCAACCTCATCCAAACCTATTTGGCCTACATTTTCATCGCATTCCTCTACGCCATAGGACTTTTTGCGCGCAAATGGTTCCGAATTAGGCGACTTATACAACAGCTATAACCATTATATTTTGTACCTTTGTAAGGATGAAACAAAGATACTTCATATACTTTTCATACGACGGAACAGCCTATCATGGCTGGCAAATTCAGCCTAACGCCAACTCGGTTCAAGCGGAAATGCAGCGTGCCATGTCGCTCTTGCTCAGACATCCTGTTGAACTTGTTGGTGCAGGACGTACCGATACAGGTGTTCATGCACGCACCATGGTTGCGCATTTCGACGTAGACGACCCCATAGATGCAGTGCAACTCACCTACAAACTCAACCGCGTGCTGCCCTTCGACATCACCATTAACGCCATAAAAGCCGTAGATGCCGACATGCACGCACGGTTCAGTGCCACCAAACGCACCTATCATTATTACATACATCTAGACCGCGACCCTTTCTGCCGCGCCTACTCGTATGCCTTACACCAAGCACCCGACTTCCAATTGATGAACGAGGCCGCCGAAATACTATTATCGCACAAAGATTTTGGAGCTTTTTGCAAGAGCCATTCAGATGCAAAAACCACGCTCTGCGAGGTCTACGAGGCCCGTTGGATAAAGCTTTCCGACACCAAATGGCATTTACGTATATCGGCAAACAGGTTTCTCCGCAACATGGTTCGCGCCATTGTTGGAACTCTTTTAGACGTGGGTTGGCATAAAATCACCCTCGAACAGTTCGTTGACATACTACATTCTAAGTCGCGACAACAAGCAGGCGAGTCGGTTCCTGGCCATGCCCTCTTCCTCGAAGACGTGCAATATTAATTTAAGTTTTTGAGTTCGTGAGTTTACAAGTCTATAAGGTATTAAATGCACAGCGTGTTTGTTCGTGAGTTTACAAGCTCATGAAACCACGAGTTCATCAGTTCAACAACCAAAAAACCTAGAAAATCACGAACTCAGGAACTCAAAAACTCCCCCACAACATAACAAATCCACATGCTTTGGTTACTCTTAGCCTTCCTTTCGGCCAGTCTTCTAGGTTTCTACGATGTCTTTAAGAAACTGTCGCTAAAAGGCAACGCCATTATCCCCGTGTTGTTTCTCAACACCTTCTTCTCATCGCTCATCTTCATTCCCTTCATCGTGGGCAGTCGTTTCGGCTGGCTTTCACCTGCCAACATGTTCTACGTGTCGGCCACCAACTTGTCTACGCATGGCTACATCTTCTTCAAAAGCATGCTGGTGCTGTCTTCGTGGATATTTGGATACGTGGGCATGAAACACCTTCCGCTAACAATTGTTGGTCCGATAAATGCCACACGCCCCATACTGGTACTCGTTGGGGCGATGCTTGTTTATGGCGAGCAACTCAACCTGCTGCAATGGTTGGGCGTTGCACTGGCCATTTGCTCGTTTTTCCTTTTAAGTAGGAGCGGAAAAAGAGAAGGTATCGACTTCAAGCACAACAAGTGGATATACGCCATTGCACTGGCCGCCATACTAGGTGCATGCAGCGGACTATACGATAAATACCTGATGACCCCAACTGCACAAGGCGGATTGGGGCTAGACAAGATGGTTGTGCAAAGCTGGTACAACTTATACCAATGCGGTATGATGGGCATTGTGTTGCTCGTTCTATGGTACCCCAAGCGCAAAACAACCCAACCTTTTCAATGGAGGTGGGCTATCATGTTGATAAGTCTATTTCTCTGTGCAGCCGACTTTGCCTACTACTATGCCCTAAGCCAGCCACAAGCCATGATTTCCATCGTATCGATGGTAAGAAGAGGCAGCGTTTTGGTATCGTTTATGTTCGGCGCACTTGTCTTTCAAGAGAAAAATCTCAAACGCAAAGCATTCGATTTGTTGCTTGTTCTGTTAGGCATGCTTTGCCTGTACTTCGGTTCTAAAACTTAGTTGTTTGTCTGGCTGTTTTCCATACCTCACGTAAGAGGAAGGCAATATTAACCATTGAATTTGTCAAAATTAAGCAGACAACATCAAAAAACACCGTTAACATTTGGTATATCCAAATAAAATCTATACCTTTGCAATGCCTTCAGCCGCTTTGTCTCCTGACTGTAGCTTAGGCCAAGCGTAGAAATATTCGTAGGGAGAGAACTGCGTGCCATACTTACTGTTCACCCCATCACTCAGCACCACAAAGGCAGCGAAGCGCATTAGCTCAGGAATGTCTCGCTGATAGCGCACTGTCACTTGGCGGTAAGCTTCACCCAGAGTAGTCTCTTTACGCACGGCACTCTTCAGCTCGATGACCACCAGCGGTAAGCCATTGACATAAATCACTGCATCGGGGCGGCGTAGCTCTGTGCCTTGCACTTCTAGCTGCGTCGTGAGGAGAAAGCTGTTGCGCTCCGTCTCGTCCCAATCAATGGGCAAGATATATAAGTCGGGCAGACTGCTATCCTCTCTTGGGAGAAAGAAGCCCTCCGTGAGCAAGTGATGTGTCGCCCGATTGCGCTCGTAGTCGCTTCCCTCAGTACTTGCGGTAAGCCTTGCCACGGCACACCCTACTTCGCTCTCGGTAATGCCCTCATCGGCATAACGACAGCGGAGGAACTGCTTCAGCTCCTCCTGCAAGACGACTTCGCGCTTATTCTTGCGCACAAGGTCGCTCCCCAACTGATGCGTATAGCCTTGTTGGGTGAAGAGCTCTGCAATGGCTGTCTCTAAGCTGGCTTCGATAAAAGGATTATAACTCATTTCCTATTGCTTTGTTTACATCTTCGACAAACCGAAACTCATCAAATAAGTCAAAATCTCCATCTGTCCCTAACTTTACCACATCATGGCACGTTCGCAATCTGGAAAGTAAAGGTGTGACAATACTCTTGCCCAAAGATATAAAATCACGCAACTCTTGATGAGTTGAAGGCAATTTGTAACCCTCTTTACTGCTAGAGATAATAACTCTTTCATCTCTTAGTCTAGCTATTATCTTTGTTCGGAAGACTTGGGTAGATATTTTTTCAAACCCCCTAAATTGCAACTGTTTTTTCAACTCTTCAGTGGGTATATAATGTCTTGGAGAAAGATTCATAAATCGAAAGAGAAGATAATCGAGCACGACTATTTGTCTTTGCACAAACTCATCAGTCGTTCCACTGTTCTTTTCTCTGAATGTTATTGCTTGCCTATAGCTTATCTCTGCTATGGTGCGATCGTAACCGCTTGTTAAGGTTCTCTCTGGCGGTGTATATGAGCTGAAATCTCTAGGATAGTTCCTAAGTAATAAAGTCTTTGCTTTAAGTATTGACTTGTAGTTGTAGCCTTCTGCCTGAGTAATCTTACTCGGTTCGTAATTAAAAGACAAAGAACCCGATATAAAATCTGCAAGTTGGATAAGAACTTGTTCCTTGCTATCTTCTATATTACGATAACCTTTTCCGAAGAGATCGGTAGCTCGAGCCTTTTTGGTCATATATTGACTAAAAGACTGCTGATAATCATTACCTCCTACTCCATCTGCAACTATGGTTAATCGTTGAAAAACAATACTAAGCTCCTCATACACGAGGTTGTTCAAGAACTTATAGAACGACTTTTTGTAATGCAAGCCTGAGTTTTCGCCAATCTTTTTCTTGTCACAAACAAAGGCATAGAACTTGTAAGGTAGGTCTTTAAGGTCATCAAGTATTCTTTTTCGACGTTGATTATTTTTACCCACCTTACTTGATTTCATCTCTCCTGTTTGGAAGTACTTAGCCCTTACCTCCTCCACCCTAGCCTCCAAAATCGGGAGCTCAGACTCTTTAACTATAACAGCACAGATGATGAAGTATTGGCTACATCCTGGTTTATCAAAGTCAAAGCCAAAAGCTCCAGACTCATCAATAAATGCATACATTCTTTCCATTGCCCTTCTTTACTTGATTTGTGTCAGCAGCACCGCCTTGAGTTTTTCTAAGCAGGCGAGCTGACGTTGGTTATTATCCATTGATTTATTGAGCGTCTTGACAAGCTCTTCATACTTCAAACAAAGAGCAAGAGGAGGTATAACTACACCAAAACCCTCTAAGCTACTTATCGTTATCTGAGCTTGTGCAGAGCCTGAGCGAAGAGATAGAGTATCAAGCTCTCTCAAATGATGATAGAGGTAGTACCGCATCCCTGCATTCCGTCCTAATAATACAGCGATTGAGAGATTTGTCAAAAAGAACGACTCAGGAGATAGAACTACTTTACCAGAGCCAGAGTCTCCTCGAGCAATAACAATGATATGCTGGTACTTGAACATTTCTTGATGCGTATAGCCAACAATACCATAGCCACTAAATACAGGAACTATTCCTTGTTTATCTACCTGTGGCATTTTACCATAGCAGAAAGCTGCCACCTCTCCCAGCGTGCCCATGCGCCAGCCTTCGGGTAAGTGGATTCTATCGATGCCCTCGACGAAGGTCTTGCGATAGAGCGCGGTGGCGGTGCGCTCCAAGAGGGCTATGTGTGACTGACACTGACGCATACGCTCCTCGATGGTGGCGAATTGCGAGACGATGCGCTCCTGCTCCGCTAGCGGGGGTACGGGAATAAGCGTAGCACAGAGCGTCTCCCAGTCAAAAACCTCTCGGGCACTGCCGTGCGAGTGGAAGCGTGCATAGCGGTCAAACTCGGGGCGCAAGAACCATAGCATGAGATACTTTGCCAACAGCCCTGCTCCTTCAATGACCTCAAAGACCGTATAAGCCTGCGACACGATGCACTCTTCTTCTTGGAAGTGAGCAAGCGCAATCTTATCTCCTCTACGAGAAGTATCAGAGATATAGACAAACTGTCCTTTTCGTACAACCTTATAGTTGGTCATATCCGTGCCGATGGTGTTGGCTACGGAGGGGATAAAGCTCTTGTTTACGCTTACACCGAGGAGGCGAGAGACCGCGCCCGAACGGTTGCGCTCATCTACCGCACGGATGAAGTTACCGAGGGGATGGTGAGGATAGTGCTTATGCATCGGCAGAGGTATTGAGGGGGAAGCCCAGTTCGGCAAAGAGCGCACTGAGTGCAGTAGTGTTCTTCGCCTCTTGCTCCATCAATGTAGAGAGTCTGCTCTGTATAGTCTGCATCTCCGAGGCAAAGTCCACAGCTTCGTCACGGCTAGCAAAAGGGATGTACTTACTAGGTACAAGCGAATAGCCCTTCGCTGCGATCTCTGCGCGTGTGGCGGAATAGCAGTATTCGGGGATATCCTCGTAAGGTTGGTCGTAGCCCTCTCGTTGCCAAGCGTGATAGGTGGAGGCAATGCTGGCGATCTGCTCAGCATTGAACTGGATATACTTCTTCTCAAAGGGTTCGCCCACCGCCCGAAGGTCAATGAATAGCGTCTCCTCACAGCGGTCACGATAGCGGATCATATGTCCGTTCTGCTCGGCAGTATGTGCTGACCGGTCACGAGCGAGTATCCACAGCGTCACACTGATGTCGGTGGAGTAGAACATATTTCTTGGGAGGAGAATAATGGCTTCCACGACGCCTTGCTGGATCAGCTCCTTGCGTATCTCCTGCTCCGTACCATCGCCCGAGAGGGCGCCATTAGCCAAGAGGAAGGCAGCCGTCCCAGAGTGCGAAAGCTTCGAGAGGATGTTGAGTATCCAGCCGTAGTTGGCATTGCTTGTGGGTGGTGTGGGGAAACCCATCCAGCGAGGGTCGTTCACCAGCTCATTCACACCACGCCACGCCTTCTGATTGAAGGGCGGATTAGCGAGGATGAAGTCGGCCTTGAGGTCGGGATGCTGGTCACGATGGAAGGTGTCGGCAGCTTGCTCCCCAAGATTACAGGTGATACCACGAATGGCGAGGTTCATCTTCGCCAGCTTGTAGGTGGTGTTAGTATATTCCTGCCCATAGACCGAGATATTGAGCTTATTCCCTTGGTGGGCTTCGATGAACTTGAGGCTCTGCACAAACATACCGCCCGAGCCACAGCAAGGGTCATAGATGCGTCCACTATACGGTTCGATAAGCTCCGTCATCAGCCGTACAATGGTCTTAGGCGTATAGAACTCACCCTTACCCTTGCCCTCAGCGATGGCAAACTTGCCGAGGAAGTATTCATAGACCCGCCCCATGAGGTCGCCATCGGCTGCTGTGAGCGTATCGACCTCGTTGATGCGGTCGAGGAGTGTGGCGAGCTTCGTGCGGTCCAATCCCAACGAAGCATAGTAGTTATTCGGCAGGGCACCACGTAGCGACTCATTCTCCTGCTCCAAGGCAGCCAGTGCCGCATCGATGTGCAAGGCCAGATCTGCTTGCTTAGCTTCCTGCATGAGCTTCGACCAGCGGGATACTTCGGGGATGTAGAAAACATTCTTGGCCGTGTAGAAGACGGCATTGTCCACGAAGGCTTCCCGACCTTCGGCAATCAGTTCTTGTCTTCGCTCCTCAAACTTGTCGTTGGCATATTTGAGGAAGATGAGACTCAGCACCACGTGCTTGTACTCGCTGGGTTCGACGGCTCCACGGAGCTTGTTAGCACTCTCCCAGAGACTAACCTCAATTGGCTTGGGTTCTAGTGTTTTGTTTACTTTCTTCGCCATATAATAATAGTTGTCCTACGGAGACCTTGCTCTGCAAGGCCCCTTTTCCCCTACAAAGATACCAAGCGAAAGAGATATACTATGAAATCGCCTATTTGACACCTCTTGATCGTCCACTCTTTCCCGATATCTCTCTGCCATTCCTAAGGCATTCAAGTACATTGATTTGGCCATTACTTTTACAGTGTTAGAGCTATTCAAGGGCTATCTCTACAGCTCGCAAGACATCGTAACGCATAGCTCAATATCAACACACTATTAAACATCGATACGCGATGACACTACACAAACTCCTCGACAAACCTGTGTGGCCGATGATTGGCGAAGAACTTCTCTTCCTCGCTCAGCACGGGCTGGCGCACGCAGAGGGAGCCACTGCAAAGAAACCTCCCACCAAAGAACAAAGACGCTTCATCTGGACTTGCCTGACTCTTTGAGTATAGTCTTTCTACCGCCAACCATATCAAACAGAGTGGAAAGATTGACTGAGCCATCACACAAATTGGACGCAAGATTATCCCAAATCGGTCATTCGGAAAGAAGGGTGCGCTGTAAGTCAAAATTTTCGGCCGTTTTCCATAGTCCGAGAAAGGCCTACCGTTGCTTGGTTGACCGGACAAGACGTAAGACATTTTTGCTTCCTCTTTTTCGAGAGAGGCCGGTATGGAGAGGATCTGACACCGGATCGTTTTTAGAAAGTATTGCTGTTTTGAATTGATGATGTAGTGACGAAACAAACTGATGAAATTGTAGGCTATGATGATAAAGGATTCACAGAATTTGATTGCCCAAAAGTCTCTGGAATTTAACTGGTCTGCAGAAAAATCGTTCTTGATTTCTTTGATCCTGTTTTCAGAATCGGCCCTATTTTTGTACAGATCATAGATGGTTTTGTTCGGCAGAATAAGTGAGGTGACAAAACAGCCATAACGATAACGTCGGTCCTACGTAAGATACTCCCGGCAAGCGACTCGCCAGCGAAAAAAAAGTGCACTTATATCGAGCTTACGTTAACAAGAAACGGCACTTAATGCAGAGAGGTCCCTGCCTAAGTGCCGTTTTCAATTCAATTATGCGCCTTTC
>ERZ773043.664-NODE-664-length-19928-cov-10.795350_pt1 | contig 19928 bp, 18 predicted proteins | sample MGYA00580636_ERZ773043 | MGnify/ENA primary metagenome ERZ773043 (study PRJEB29015, sample SAMEA2737992) | human oral metagenome | biome: human oral; feature: human-associated habitat; material: dental | place: China | collected 2065 ...
CAGCGACGCAGGTCGAAGAGCGGCTGCTGCAGCGTCACGGACGCACTGTGGCTGCTGTAGCGCCGCTTGAAGGTCAGATACTCCTCGGACGGTGCGCGGACCGTGATCGACTGGGCGTTCTTTGGTGTGTTTCGGGATTCGGCCGTGATGCTGGGCAGCAGATTGGCCCGGCTGATGCTGACGTTTTCCTGAATGACCGCATGGTCGGCCCGGGCCTTCAGGTAGGTGGGGTCGTGGGCGGTGGCCTCCATGTAGGCCTCATACGGGCCAAACGCCAGGGCATTTCCGCAAAGGAGGCACGACAGCAGGGTGGCCAGAAGAAATGGGGGCTTTCGTGATGCCATGTGTGCTCCTTCGGATCGACTTCTTATTTTGCCTTGGGTGGGTCAACGAAAAGTGTTTCTGTGTTGCGTGACGTTACTGTTGCCGAGCGGGTGTAAGGGGCGGGCGAAAGGTTTGGATAACGAATTCCGCCATCAGGGTGAACGGGGCTCGGGCAGGTCACGTGAAATCGCCTGACACCAAAGGGGAATGGCTTCTTTGGTGTCAGGCGCTGATGGCCATTCATTCTGGGCGTGCGTCAGCTCGTGCCGGGAAGTTCGCTTGGCGGTTTGACTTTGCTGCAGATCATGAATGTGAGTCTGTCTCATCAGTTCTGCTTTTCAGGGAAAGGGGTATGTATCCCTTTCCGCCATCAGGAGGGTCAGGACAGCGCCAATCCGGTGTGCGGGTGTGTTGGCCCGGCCACGAAGCGGCGTCAATCCATGATGTGATGCCGGTGCCAGAACAGGATTATTTTTGACGCAAAAGATTACCGATCCTGAGACCAAATTTGAAACCTGCAAGGGCATTCGTGAAGACAGGGTTTCCCGATGCTGCTGGGCCACCCACGATGCCGACCATAGTTCCAAGCGCTTTCCCAATATCCCAGCCCGCATTGGCGAAATGGTTGCTATCACCACCAGCAATGGTATTCAGTTCGTTTTGATTCAGCTCACGCATGATCATCTCCTTGAAAGATGTGGATTTTAAAAAATGTGAATTTAATTTTTGTTTTCCTGAAAATCGTTGGTGTGATGTTTTACCAATCTGACTTGCTTGTGAAGGAAAGTGTGTATCTTGGCATGCTGATCACGTTGCCAAAAATCGATTCGTTCAAGACGGGTTTACCATGACCCTCCACTGAATCCTCCTCCAATTGATGGCTTGTTCTCGTCTTGACGGCCTAAAATATTGGAGATGGTTCCTGCAATAGAACCAAGTACCCCGCCAGCGGCGCCCCAGGATGCCGACATCGTACGGATGTCATCTTCAAGATCACCGCCCGCAATGGCTGTCAGTTCATTTTGATTAAGTTCGCGCATGATCATCTCCTTGTGAAAATTGCGTTATACACGTAAACAGGCCATTTCCCTTTGACGGGAGGGGAGCGTTTTCTATGGAGTCCGTTGATCACTGATGTTATCGAACGGACCGAACTAGCCTGAACGTGTGAAGGAATCTTACGTTCGAATTCGCTGCCTGATCTCACCCACCCCTGCCATGTTTCGCGGGGTTCCTGTGCAAAGTGGTGATGGTTTTTGTTGTCTTTTTGCCAATGAAAGAGAAAAAGGTTGGAGCGACAACCGGATTGGTGCGGCAGGTGCTGCCACATCCGTCGGCATGAACACGGTCTTTGTCCAGAAAGCTTCATGTTTTCCTGAAATAAACAATGAAACAAAACATTGCCGTGACGCTGTTTCGTTGCAGCGTATGTCAGGTCTCATTTCCCCGTCCCGTATCATCGACTGTCTGTCTTGTCACGATTTTGGGGTCTGCGCGGGGGCCAATGAGCCCATGACGCGCTCTACATGGGTAGCTGATGAAGGTTCAGAGCATTCTGCAGTCGGAAAATCAGGAGTGTGGTCTTGCCTGTCTGGCGATGATCGCCACGGCGTACGGCCACAACGTCAGTCTGGCCGAGCTGCGGCGCAAAATGCCGCCGTCGGTGCGGGGTGTCAACCTGGCGCAGCTGATCAACTACGCACAGCGCACGGGTTTCTCCGCCCGTCCCGTCCGGCTGGAGCTGGAAGAGCTGGAAAAGCTGCAGGTTCCCTGTGTGCTGCACTGGGACATGAACCACTATGTGGTGATGGAGCGGGTGAGGGGCAAGAAGGTCGTGATTCACGATCCGGGCAAGGGCAAGCGCGTCATGTCCCTGCGGGAGGTGTCACCGCACTTCACCGGCATTGCGCTGGAGCTTTCGCCCAATGCCTCGTTCCAGAAGGTCAAGAAGGCGCCGCGCGTGAAGCTGCGCGAGCTGACCGGCACCATGGTCGGCCTGAAAATGGCACTGACCAACATTCTGGTCATGGCCATCGGGCTGGAGATCGTGGGGCTGCTGGTGCCCCAAGTCACCCAATGGGTGGTGGACGGCGCGCTGGTCACGTCCGACAAGGATCTGCTGCTGGTGGCTGTGCTGGGCGGCGGTGTGCTGGCGCTGGTGGAGTTTCTCATCCGCATGGCGCGGGGGTGGATGACCCTGCGGCTGAACCAGCAGCTGGCCATCCAGTGGGCGGCCAATCTGTTCCAGCATCTGATGGGCCTGCCCTGGCTGTTCTTCGACAAGCGGTCGCTGGGCGATATTTCCACACGCTTCCAGTCGCTGGAATCCATACGCAAGACCCTGGCCGAGGGCGCCATTTCCGGTCTCATGGATGGCGCCGTGACCATCCTGACGCTGGGGATGATGCTGCTGTACAGCCCGAAACTCGCGGGCATCGTGGTGGTGGCGGTGCTGCTGTACCTGATTGCCCGGTTTGTGTTCTACCGGCCGTTGCGGGATGCTTCCGAGGAACGGATCGTGCTGTTTGGCCGGGAGAATTCGTATTTTCTGGAATCGATTCGTGCCGTGGTGCCCATCAAGCAGTACGGCATGACGCCGTGGCGGGTGTCCAACTGGCGAAACCGGATGGCCGATACCCAGAACCGGGACGTGAAGACAGAGAAGCTGAAGATGATCTTCTCCAGCGTCAATACCCTCATCTTCGGCATCGAGTCGATGGCGCTGCTTTACGTGGGCGGCATGCAGGTGCTGTCGCGGGAACTGTCGCTGGGGATGCTGCTGGCCTTCATTGCCTACAAGGAGCAGTTCACCAAGCGGGCCAGTTCATTCATCGATCTGGTCATCGATATTCGCATGCTGGGCATGCATGCCGAACGCATTGCCGAAATAGCCCTCGAGGAGCCCGAGGACAGGGAGTTCGGGGTCGAGCGCCGGCAGCTGAAGTCGCTGACGGGGGACATCGAATTCAGAAACGTGAGCTTTCGCTATTCGGAGCACGACCCGTGGATTCTGAAAGATCTGTCGCTGACCATCCCGGACGGGCAGTCGGTGGCGGTGGTTGGCCCGTCCGGGTGCGGCAAGACCACGGTGCTGAAGCTGCTGACGGGGATGCTGCGCCCGGTCAGCGGAGAGGTGTTCATCGGCGGGGTCAACATCCGTACGCTGCACATCGATGACATCCGCAGAATGGCGGGGGTCATCATGCAGGACGACCAGCTGCTGGCCGGCACGCTGGCCCAGAACATCACGTGCTTCGAGCCGGAAGTCGACTGGGACCGGCTCAAACAGGCAGCTACCCAGGCGTGCATCCACGACACCATCGAGTCGATGGCGATGGGGTATGAAACGCTGGTGTCCGAGCTGGGGGTGAGCATTTCCGGTGGTCAGAAGCAGCGCATCCTGCTGGCGCGTCTGCTGTACCGGGCGCCGAAGATCATCGTGCTGGACGAGGCAACGAGCCATCTCGACCTGGAAAGCGAGCTGCATGTGGTGCAGGCGCTCCGGTCCGTGCCCGTGACCCGGGTGTCCATTGCACACCGGCCGCAGACCATTGCACTTTCCGAGCGGATCGTGCGGATCGATCAGGGGAAGGTTGCGGAAGATGTCATGACGGCAGACCTGCAGAAGGGGGCTGGCTGATGCGGGTATTGCCCTGTCTGGCAAGGCGGCCAGCCTTGCCATGTGCCGTGTCAGCAGGTGGCCCGGGGCCCGCGTGGGTATGAACGAGGCGTGAGACGCCATGGAACCGGTCCGGACCAGCCCGGTTCGTGATTCTCAGGACTGCTGGACCTTGCGGCGAAAGGGGCTTCTGTAGCGTTGCAGCTTCCGGTCCCTGATCTGCAGGGTTTGCGCAATCTCCCGGCTCATGCGCATGAACGTGCGGATGTCACTGTGGTCGTGCCGTTTGGTGAGCCTGCCACTCTGGCCGGTCCATGTCAGTGTCAGCGGCATCCTACCGGGGGCTTCAAGCTCCAGCGAAAGGTTGCCACCAAACAGAAAAACTGTGACATGGGTGTAGGGGGAGATGTCCAGTGTGCGCCGCCAGCATTTCAGCCCCAGCAGGTAGTGCTGCTGGATCAGCTTGCCGGTACGGCGTGTCTGTGCATCGACATGAACGCGCGGCGGGAAATAATTCTGGAGCATGATCCCGATGGAGATTGGCAGAACGATATTGATCGGGCTGGTCAGAGAGCCTTCTGTCACCCCCAGCAAGAGCATCCCGGCGATCATCAGCTGTGTGCTCGTGCAGTCGATCAGCAGCATGAGCTGTTTACTCAGGGGGGTCATCCAGCGCCGGGGAATGACCAGCGCTCTGGAGGTTGACGGGGCAGGTTCTCTGGTCAGGGATTGTGCTTGCATCCGTATTGGCTGGCAGGTGGTTGTGCTCCATTCAGTGCAGGTAGTATGACAGAGCGGTATCGTTCCTGTCGCCTGACGCAGGAGAACATCCTTTCGTCCGGTTCATGCCGACAGACTGGGCGGGGAGGATTTCGCACGGGTGTTACTGGCTCTCATCGCGTGCAGGGCAGCATGGCCGGGCAGAACGATCATTGTCAAGGGATGAGAAACTTTTCCGGCAGTCAGCTTCGAACCAGTCCCTGGTCCCTGATATGGTCTGCCATTTTATGTCCCCCTTCGGGATGTATGGCGAAGGGCGTTTCCGTAGCGGTGCAACCCCTTGTCTTCAATTTGCAGAATCTGGGCAATCTCGCGGCTCATGTTCCGGTAGGCGCGGATCATGTTGCGGCGCTGTCGCCGGGTAAAGCAAAAATACGTTGCCTGTGACAGTTGCAGCGGTGGCTGACCGGGGGCGCCCAGTTCCAGGTCGAGCTGGAGACCCAACGCGTTCACCACGAGCGTGGCCCGGGCGTAGCGGTAGGGGGAGATGTCCAGCTCCCTTGTTCCCTGATTTGGTCCGCGCCTTGTGCCCAGCAGCCAAGTTTTCCTGAGAATACAGCCTCTTTCCCGGGCGTGGCTGTCGATGATGGTTTCGCTCCGGTTTGCCAGTGTCTGGAGCGGCGCACGCAGCAGGATAAGCAGCATGAGAACTAGAAAGCCTGCATGGCCAGGTTCGGACAGGAGTACGCCTGCCAGTGCCAGCAAAAAGCCTGCCAGGCAATACACCAGCATCCACCAGCGGGGGAAAGGGCAGTATCTGGCGGGAATGATCACCTGTGTGGCCATGCCTTGCTCCATCGCGTGCCGCATGGCACAGACGTTTCCGATGGTAGCGCAGCACGGCACCTCGATGCCATATCAGGCCCCTGGTGTCCTCGATCCTCCACCAGCACATCCGGCGTGTTCGCCCGCCGATTCTGGTGCACCCGGTAATTGGGCATCAGGGCTTGCCGCTGCGCCCGGAAGCGGGGGCTGTGGTTCAGCTTTACTTCGGCACCCTGGGTCAGTTTTCAATCGGCGTTGACACCCATGGGCCAGCTCGTGGGCAATGACGCAGTCGATCAGTGGCGTGTCGTACTGGATCAGCCGCCAGTTCGACCGGAAGCTGCCGTTGCAGCGGCCCGTGCCTTGCGGTCGAATATCTTCCCATAGCGGTGAAGTCCCCAGTCTTCGATCTGCAGGATCTGCGCGACCTCACGGCTCATGCGCATGAATGTGCGGATGTCACTGTGGAAGTGCCGTTTGGTGAGCCAGCCATACTGGTTGGCCCTTGCCAGCGTCAGTGCCGGCAGGCGGCTGTGGTCCATGCAAGGTAGCATGACAGCGCGGTACCGTCCTTGCCGTCTGACGGAGGGGGGCATCCTCTCGTCCGGTTCATGCCCCAGTCTGGCTGGACCGGGCAGGGGGCTGGCCGCGGCGATGCAGTCCCTCATTCCTGATTTCCAGCGTGATAGCCAGCTCCCGGCCCATGCGCAGGAATGCACGCAACGACCTCATGCGGTGGCGTCTGGTGAGGCCCGTCTGCCAGCACTGGGATATTTCCAGGTTTTTCCTGCCCGGTCCACACAGTTCAAGCGAGGGCGTCGAGCACCACAGCGTGGTTTTTACCCAGGTATAGGCCGAGAGGTCCAGCACCTTTTCGTGCAACGTCCATCCGGGCAGGGAGAACTGTCTGCTGGTTTGCACGCTGCCTGAAGCCTCCCTGCGCAGAACGAGGCGCGGGCCAACGGCGAACCTTGCGTTCACGACGAACAGCGTGATTGCGGTGCTGTTGATCCAGACACCGTATTTCCTGCTCAGCGGGATGGTGATACCCGAAAACAGCAGCAGTGTGGGCAGCACCCACATAAGCAGGATATACCGGCGGCGTGCGCTGGGGACTATCCAGTACCTGGGAATGGTCAGGGAGGCTGTCATGTCAGGTGTCTCTTCCGGCCTGCTGTTTGGGATTGTGGCCACGGCCATGCATCTCCGCTTGGATTTCAATCCTCCACCAGTACATCCGGCGTATTTGCCAGCCGCTTCTGGTGCACCCGGTAATCGGGCATCAGGGCTTCCAGCTGTGCCCAGAAGCGGGGGCTGTGGTTCAGTTCCACCAGATGGGCCAGCTCGTGGGCAATGACGTAGTCGATCAGCGGCGTGTCGTACTGGATCAGCCGCCAGTTCAGCCGGATGCTGCCGTCGCGGCTGCAGCTGCCCCAGCGGGTGCGGGCGCTGTTCAGGCTCACGCTGCTGGGGGCCCGGCCAAGGCGTGCCGTGTAGGGCTGCATGCGTTCCAGAAACAGCGGCCGGGCCTGCTTCTTCAGCCAGGCCTGCACGGCGCTTTTCAGCTGTGCATCGTCGCGGGCTGCGGGGCCGCTGATCCAGAGTTCGGTGCCCATCTGGCGTACCTGGCTGCGGCGGTGTTCCGAGTGGGGCTGGGTGCGCAGCGTGAGTGTCTGGCCCAGCAGCGGAATCTCGCCACCATCGGTATAGCGGGGCCGGCGGGCATCCCGCGCTTCGGCACGCTGCTGCCAGACGGCCAGCTTGGCAATGACCCAGGTTTCGTGTTCGCGAATGGCCCGTGCAATGTCGGCCTCCGGCAGTCGTGAGCGCTGCGGCAGCACCACTTCCAGCCCCTGCGCGTTGATGCGCAGCCCCAGCCGCCGGGCGCGTGCCGAGTGACGCACCCGGTAGGGCACCAGAAAGGGCTCACCCAGCCGGGAGAGAACGATGGTATGGGCGGGCGACGCAGACGCATGGGCGCCGGAAGGACGGTGGCGGGAGGATGGCAAGGTGGTGTTGTCCGAAAGGGGCTCGGGCTGCGCCCTGGAAGGCGAATGCTGTGCCGCATGGCGCCCGGTGCCGCTGCGGGCCGGGCGCTGCGCAGGGGCGGGCGAGCCGCTGCCATCCAAAGAAAAGGGGCGTATGCCGCGATCATGCGGGCCACGCCCCCTGAATGACTGCTTCAGCCAGGAAAACAGGCCCATTCAGGTGGGTCCTGCATTGTCGTGAGGGGCTGAATCTGCATGCGCCGGCGCTGCGGTGACAGCAGATGTGGGGCCCGTTGCCGCTTCCGTCTGCCGGGTGGCCGTTTCCGGTGGTTGTGACGGCTCGTCCCCGCGTGCCGTGCCGTTGACCATGGCCTGCGTATTCCGGGGGGGCGTTCCTCCGGCCATGGCCTGCACGATGGGGGGCACATCCCCCGGCGGATAGCTGTCGGGGTCGATGCGGCGCATTTCCGTCTCGATCCACAGCTCCACCTCCTGGTTGATCTGCTCGGAGGTCTTGCCGGCCACGGGGATCAGCGGCCCCCACGACACGGTGATCAGTCCGGGCTGCTTGGTGAACGGGCGCTTGGGCCAGCAGCGGCCGGCGTTGATGGCCACCGGCACGATGGGCGTGTCGTTCTTCAGGGCCAGCCGGGCACCGCCCGATTTGTAGACCTGCTGCTTGCCCGGGGGCGAGCGGGTGCCTTCTGGAAACATCACGATCCAGCGGCCGTAGTCGTGCAGCTGCTTGCCGGCCTTTTTCACGATGTACTCGAAGGCGCGGCGGCCATGCCGGCGGTCGATGTGCATCATGTCCAGCATGCCGATGGCCCAGCCGAAGAAGGGGAGGAACAGCAGCTCGCGCTTGAACACGAAGGCGGCCGGCCGTGGCATGTGGCAGAGCAGGAAGAAGGTCTCCCAGGTGGACTGGTGCTTGCCCAGCACGATGGCCGGGCCGTCGGGCAGGTTTTCCGTGCCGGTTTCCTGCCAGCGCATGCCGCAGAGCCAGCGGCCCACCTGCAGCATCAGCCGGGGCCAGCTGGATGCCACGGCATAGCGCACGCGCACCGGCAGGAAGAAGCACAGCACGGTGGCCGTGGCCCACACCATGACGGTGATAGCCATGATCAGCACGAACAGCACGGAGCGGATGAAGGCGAACATGAAACCCTCGTCTGGGTTGCATCAGGTACTGCTGCGGCAGGCCGCAGCAGCGGGAAAACAGGGGCATTCGACAGGACGGCAGGACACGGTGGGCCGTGCCGTACCCGTGCGGGTGGGCGGGCTTGCGGGCCTGCCCACTACCCGTTTCAGAGCTGTGCCAGATCGGCCACCTGGTTCATCAGCGTGTGCAGCTGCGCCAGCAGGGCCAGACGGTTGCGACGCAGGGCCGGGTCGTCGGCGTTGACCATCACCTGCTCGAAGAAGGCATCCACCGGTGCCTGCAGGGCGGCCAGCGCCTGCAGGGCGGCCGTGAAGTCCTGCTGCTGCATGTGGGTGGCAACCTGCGGCTGCAGGGCCACCAGTGCCTGGTGCAGGTCGCGCTCGGCAGGCTCCTGCAGCAGCGCGGCGTCCACGGCGGGCGGTGAAACACGGGCGGAGCCAGACGGACTGCCGTTTGGCGTACCGGTGCTGCCGGTCTTGCCGCAGGCAGAAATCGTGCCGCCACCGGCTTCCCGGTTATTGCCTTCGGCCTCTGCCGACTTGCGCAGGATGTTGCCGATGCGCTTGTTGGCGGCGGTCAGCGAGGCAAAGGCGGGCAGCTGGCGGAAGGCGGCCAGTGCGGCCAGACGCGCCTCCAGCAGGTCCAGCCTTTCCAGACCGGTGGCCAGGACGGCCTCGATGTCGGCGCCGCCAAAGCCGCGGTCGCGCAGGTAGCTGCGCAGCCGGTCGGCGATGAAGGCCGACAGCCCGGCCACGTCGGCGGTGAAGGGCTGCGGTTCGGCGGCCTTGCGTTTGCCGCCCTTGCCGGCCCTGTCTGCGCCGGTTCCTTTCTGTGGATGGCCGGAGGATGCATCGGCCTTGCTGCCTGCCCTGTCCGTCGGGACGGAGGCCGCAGCAGCCTGCGCATCGTCGCCAGCGGCGGTGGAGGCAGGCTGCTGTGGCAGGTTGTCGAACACGCCGAATGCTTGTGCCAGCAGCGCCGGCACGGCCAGCGGCAGCCTGCCTTCGATCAGGATGCGCACGACGCCCAGCGCATGGCGGCGCAGGGCGAACGGATCCTTGTCGCCGGTGGGGCGCTGTCCGATGCCCCAGATACCGGCCAGCGTTTCCAGCTTGTCGGCCAGGGCCAGCGCCAGCCCGGTGGGGGAGGCGGGCAGGGCGTCGCCGGCAAACCGGGGCTGATAGTGCTCGGCAATGGCATTGGCCACGGCCTCGCTTTCGCCGTCGTGGCGCGCATAGTAGCGGCCCATGATGCCCTGCAGCTCGGGAAACTCGCCCACCATGCCGGTGAGCAGGTCGGTCTTGGCCAGCAGGGCCGCGCGTTCGGCATCGGCTGCGCTGGCACCCGTGGCCGGTGCCAGGGCGGCAGCCAGCCGCTGGATGCGGGTGCTGCGTTCGGCCTGCGTGCCCAGACGGGCGTGATAGACCACCTGCGCCAGCTGCGGCAGCCGGTCGGCCAGCGTCTGCTGGCGGTCCTGGTCGTAGAAGAACTGCGCATCGGCCAGACGCGGGCGCACCACGCGCTCGTTGCCGTCGATGATGCCGGACGGATCATCGATGCGCATGTTCGAGACGATCAGGAACTGGTTCTTCAGGGTATTGCCGGCATCGAACAGCGGAAAGTACCGCTGGTTGGTACGCATGCTCAGAATCAGGCATTCCTGCGGTACCGCCAGAAAATCCGCATCGAACTTTCCGGTGTATACGGCGGGCCATTCCACCAGGGCCGTCACCTCGTCCAGCAGCGCAGCCACCTGCTGCTGCTCCTCGCCGTTGACGGCCAGAATGCCCTGGTTTTCCTGCGCGGCCCGGGCCAGTTCGTTGGCGATCATCACGCGGCGGGCCTGATGGTCCGGCTCCACACGGCCCTCGTCGCGCAGCTGCTGCGCGTAGCTGTCGGCGTCACGGATGTCGAGGGGGCCGCCGGACAGGAAGCGATGCCCCACCGTGGTGCGGCCCGACTGCAGACCCAGCACCGTGGCCGGCAGTACCTCGCTGCCGTGCAGCAGCACCAGCCCATGGGCCGGGCGCACGAAGCTGACCGTGGTCAGCCCGTCGGCCAGCTGGTAGGTCATGACCTTCGGGATGGGCAGCTGGCCCAGCGTTTCGGTGATGATGTCGCCGATCACATCGGCCAGCACGGCACCAGGCTGCGTGCTCTTCCAGAAGAACACCTCCTGTTTGCCGTCGCTGCCACGGGTGAGGGCCGAGACATCGGCGCCCTGTTTCTCGGCCCATTTCTTCAGGGCCATGGTGGGCTGGCCGCTGGCATCCAGTCCCACGGCCACCGACGGGCCTTTCAGCTGGATTTCACGGGCATCGGCCTCGGCCCGTACGCCGGGAATGCGTACCGCCAGCCGGCGTGGCGTGGCGTAGATGGTGGGTGTGGCAGCCTCGTCGGCCAGCAGCTGGTGCGATGCCAGCCGCGAACGGATACCTTCGGCAAAACTGGCGGCCAGCCGGGTCAGCGCGTGCGGAGGCAGCTCTTCGGTCTGCAGCTCGACCAGCAGGGCAGGGTGTCGGGAAAGCTGGTTCATGGACGGGCTCCCAGTTTGGCGTGGTTCTCTGCGGTGATCATCGGGAAGCCCAGGCGTTCACGGGACTCGTAATAGGCCTGTGCCACCCCGCGGGCCAGTGCCCGTACCCGGCCGATGTAGGCTGCACGTTCCGTGACTGAAATGGCGCCGCGCGCATCCAGCAGGTTGAAGGTGTGCGAGCATTTCATGACCATTTCGTAGGCGGGCAGGGCCAGCTGGGCCCCGATGAGGCGGCGGGCCTCGCGCTCGTAGTCGTCGAAATGGGTGAACAGCATGGCCGTATCGGCCAGCGTGAAGTTGTAGGTGGACTGCTCCACCTCGTTCTGGTGGAACACGTCACGGTAGGTGATGCCCGGCGCCCACTGCAGGTCGAAGATGTTCTCCACCTTCTGCAGGTACATGGCCAGGCGTTCCAGCCCGTAGGTGATTTCGCCCGTGGTGGGCAGGCACTTCAGCGACCCGACCTCCTGGAAGTAGGTGAACTGTGTCACCTCCATGCCGTTGAGCCAGACCTCCCAGCCCAGGCCCCAGGCGCCCAGTGTGGGGGACTCCCAGTCGTCCTCGACGAAGCGGATGTCATTGGCCTGCGGGTCCAGCCCCAGCGCCTTCAGCGAACCGAGATACAGATCCAGAATGTCGGGCGGCGCCGGCTTGAGCACGACCTGGTACTGGTAGTAGTGCTGCAGCCGGTTGGGGTTCTCGCCATAGCGGCCATCCTTGGGGCGGCGCGACGGTTGCACGTAGGCGGCCCGCCAGGGCTCGGGGCCGATGGCGCGCAGGAAGGTGGCGGTATGGAAGGTACCGGCCCCCACCTCCATGTCGTAGGGCTGCAGCAGGGCACAGCCCTGTTTGTCCCAGTATTCCTGCAGGCGCAGGATGATCTGTTGGAAGGTCAGCATGGATGATGTCTGGTTCTGCGGGTTGGTGAACGGTGCTGGACGGGTGCATGGGCCTGCTGCAGAAAACAGGTTTCTGCAGCAGGTGGCTGCCGTACCGGAATGGGCGAGGCAGTTGCGGCATGCAGGTCCGGGAAGACAGGGATGAAAGCCCTTTCTCTTGCCCCGTCACGGTTTGGGGTGATTCTATCGTGCCGGGGCACCCGGTCGGTGGGGCGGTGGCAGAATCATGGCAGGATCATTGGGGTGCTGCCGGGGGCTGGCTGATCCGGTAGCGGGCTGTACCGGTTACTGCGTCGGCTGTTCTGGTGGGGCAGGACGAATGCCCTGCCCGGGCAGGGCCGTCACCCCTGCAGACATCGCATCAGGAGGATACTGGACATGGGCAACGGACACTGGCGCTGGGGCATTCTGGGCGCAGGCGCGGCGGCGCGTGGCATGGCGGCCGCGCTGCAGGCGGTCAATGGCCGCATCGAGGCCATTGCCAGCCGGCGGGAAGAGACGGCGCAGGAACTGGCCGCGGAATATGGCATCCAGCGTGTGCGTGCCACGCCGGACGCCCTGGTGGGTGATCCGGATCTGGATGTGATCTACATCGCCAGCCCGCACGATTCCCACCACCACTGGATGAAGGCTGCCGTTGCAGCAGGCAAACATGTGCTGTGCGAAAAGGCCATCACCCTCAACAGCCGGCAGCTGGCGGAGGTGTGCGCGCTGGCCCGGCAGAAGAACGTACTGGTGCTGGAGGCCATGACCATCCATCACATGCCGCTGTACCGCAAGCTGCGGGCGCTGATCGGCAGCGGGGCGCTGGGGCGGGTGCGGCTGGTGCAGGTGAACTTCGGCAGCTGGCGGGTGTTCGACCCCGAGAGCCGCTTCTTCAGCAGGGATCTGGCGGGCGGTGCACTGCTGGACATCGGCGTTTATGCCACCGCCTTTGCGCGCTGGTTTCTGGATGCCGTGCCCACGCAGGTGCTGACCACGGTCGAGCTGGCGCCGACCGGGGTGGATGAGCAGTCGGGCATCATCCTGAAGAACGACCGGGGCCAGCTGGTGGTGATGGCGCTGAGCCTGACCGCCAAACAGCCCAAGCGCGGCGTGGTGTCGTGCGAGAAGGGCTACATCGAGATCGGCGAGTATCCGCGGGCCGATTCGGCCCTCATCCACTGGACCGACGATGGCCGTACCGAAACGGTGACGGCCGGCCGGCGGGAGGAGGCACTGCAGTACGAGGTGCGGGACATGCAGCACTATCTGGATGGGTGGAAGGCTGGGGGGCTGGGGCAGGCAGGAGAGCCGGAGCAGCGGGGGACGGCATCAGTGGCTGCTGCAGGTGAGGGGCTGTTGCCACCATCCATGCGGGCCGCTGGGCTGACCGCTGCCGTGCCGGGTGCCGCCCCGGCCTGCGATGACGCTGCCGCCCTGCTGGCCCAGAGCCAGGAAGTGATGGCTGTGCTGACCGAGGTGCGGCGGCAGTGGGGCGTGACGTATCCGGGGGAGTGAGGCTTCCCGGGGGCGCTACTGCAGCCGGAATACCTCGTCGAGGGTGCTGGCGGTCAGGATACGGTCGCTCCAGTGATCGAGGGTTTCCAGACTGGCGTTCTGCAGGCGGGCTTCGGTGGCTGCATCCAGTGGACCGAAGCGGCCTGACAGCAGCTTTGCCAGCATCTGGCGCAGGCGGCGCTCCTCGCCCAGCTGGATACCTTCTTCACGACCCTCCTCACGACCTTCCTCACGACCCTCCCTGCGGCCTTCCTCCAGCCCCTTCAGAAGGCCCTTCTGGATGCCGCGCTGTTCGCCAAGCTGTTCAAAGCGTTCTCTCATGCCTGCCATGTGCGCACCCTCCTCGGTATAGCGCTCTGTGTACTCACGCTGCTCATCCTCATCCAGATCAGCGTAAATGTCAATGAAATCAATGTACTTTCTCCGCCGGTTGGCATTCTGTTCCAGCCGGAAGAATGAACGGACCGCTTCGCCATACACCGTGACCCGGTGCTCGCGGGCATAGTGCATCAGCGGCAGCAACAGGGCCGTCACCACGTTGTCCGTCGTGAGATGCGCCATGGCCTGCAGCTGGGGCAGCACACAGGGGATGTATTCGAAGTGCAGGTAGTCCTTCCTGTCTGACCCCAGCGTGATGCTGCGGGGGATGTTCCGCCCGTCCCGCATGAAGATGACCACCGGGATCACCCGCGTGGTACCCATCGCCTCGGCCACCGCCAGGCAGTAGGAGGCCAGGCGCGTGATGCTGAAACGGCCCGGGTCCGACTCATGCTCGACGATGAAGATCAGCGCCTCGCGCCGGCCATCGGGCCATTCCAGCAGCAGCGGCACGTCCAGTTCGAAGAAGCTGTCGGTCAGGTGCGGCTTGAGCTGCTCCTGCCGGATGGGGGTGATCTTCACCCGCCGGTCGATACCTTCGGCCTCGGCCGGCGCAAAGAACTGCAGCGCCTGCCGCGGGTACTGTACAATCAGATTCTTGAAGTTCTGGTCATGGCTGACGCGCTGGCCGCTGTCGGCGGCAGTGCCTGCGGGGCTGCCCCCGGGTGGGGTGCTCCCTCGTTCTGTGGCTGGGGATGTATCCAGCCGGGGAGTATCGCCCTGTGAAGGTGCAGGGGTCGGGGCTACACAGTGGTGGCGGGTTCTGCTGGCATTCATGGTGAAGGCCCTGGGATGGAATGCGGGCATTTCACCAGATTGACAGAGGACTGAACATCCGTCTGATGGCTGAGCCAGATGGCCTAGGCTGCTTTTCTTGCCGCCCTGTCGGAGCGGGGCTGATGTTGACGTAACCGCTGTGCTTGATGCTGGATGCGGCTATTCCGAAATGACATTGGCGTCGGGAACGATCATTTGAATTCGAGTCTCTCGGGTGGGGCATGGTCGCGCAGGCTGTCGATCCGGCCGACTTCTTCTTCGGTCAGCCCGCCTGTTTCCTGTGCAATCGATGCCAGCAGCGAACCGAGTTTCACGCAATCTTTCAGGGGCGCGGCTTGCTGCGGGTGTGCTTGCCTGTCCGTAGGTGACGGGAGTGGATGAGATGATGGCATGACTGTCAGTGTGCTGGTAGTGTTGAACAATAAGGGCGTTCCCGTAGGGGCTTGCAAGACTGGGGCCGTCTTGGCGTTGATCCAGCCAGCCGGTGGCGTGATGACAAGCGCCCCGGACTGTTTTTGGGATGGATGTGCCATCCCTTGTCATTGGGGAGGGCCGGCCTGTGGGGTCGTGTCCTCCCTCCCTTTATCTGCTTCGCGCTGGCGTGTCCAACACGTGCAGCTCACAACCTCGCACGTCAATTCGCGAAGATGCGTCTTCAGCATGTGCTGAACCGGTGCAGCCGCTACTGCAGCCGGACACCGCCCCCATGAATCACGATGGTTGTCTGATCGATAGAACTCTTCAACCTGAAAGTGAAACGGAAGGAGGAACGGCATGGATCATTTTATAGATTTCCTCAGGGCATCGGATTTTTTCAGGACACTGGCTGTTGGGGCGCTGGTGGCGCCTGCCGTTCTTCTGGCCAGAAGTCTGATCATGAAACGGATTCTGAAGGGCAGGTATGGCGCTTTCGAATCGATTGCCTTCATGATCAGCCTGATCGTCATCTCTGTTCTGGTCCCGATGCTCAGCCGGTCGGGGGCGTGAGCGACCAGCGTACAATGGGCCTTTTCGAGGAGTCGTGATGCAGCTTGCAACCTGGAACGTCAATTCACTGAAGATGCGTCTTCAGCATGTGCTGGACTGGCTGGCGGCCAATCCGGTGGATTTTCTGTGCCTGCAGGAAACCAAGCTGACGGACGACAAATTCCCGCAGGAGGCCATCGAAGCAGCCGGTTATGGGGTGATCTTCACCGGCCAGCCCACGTACAACGGCGTGGCGCTGCTGTACCGCAGGGAAGGGGGCTACACCCCCGAAGGTGTGCATCTCGACAATCCGCTGTACGAGGATGCGCAGCGGCGGGTGGTGTCGGCGCGCTTCGGTACGCCGGCCGGTCCCGTGCGGGTGATCGGCGCCTACTGTCCCAACGGGCAGGCGGTGGACAGTGACAAGTACGTGTACAAGCTGGCATGGTTTGCCGCCATGCAGCAGTGGATAAGGCAGCTGCAGCAGGAGGAGCCGGGCACCGCCATCATGTTGGCGGGCGACTTCAACATTGCGCCGGCAGATGCCGACGTGCACGACCCGGAAAAATGGGCCGATGGCATTCTGGTGTCAAAACCCGAGCGGGCGGCGCTGCAGGGGCTGCTGGATCTGGGCATGCACGACGCGTTCCGGCTGTTCGAGCAGGAGCCGAAGCTCTTCAGCTGGTGGGACTACCGGATGCTGGGCTTTCGGCGCAATGCGGGTCTGCGCATCGACCTGATTCTGGTGACGGATGACCTGAAACCCCAGGTCACGCGCTGCTGGATCGACAAGGGGCCGCGGAAGCTGGAAAAACCCAGCGACCATACGCCCGTCGTTGTCGAGTGGCGTGCCGGGGCATGAGGCTCACAGCCACTTGCGCATCCACCCCAGCCCGTCGTGCGTGCCGTTGGGGACGGCGCCACGCACCGGGGTGTACTCGCAGCCTACCCAGCCGTCGTAGCCGGTTTCGTCCAGCACCCTGAAGAGCCAGTCGTAATTGACTTCGCCGATGTCCGGCTCGTGCCGGTCCGGCACACCGGCAATCTGCACGTGGCCCAGGCGGTTGAATTCCATCTGGTATTTGATCATGTGGGTGAGATCGCCCCAGATCTGCTGGATGTGAAAGAGATCCAGCTGCAGCTTCAGGTGTTCGCTGCGCACCTTGCGGATGACGTTGCGCGCAAGCTTCGGGTCATCCATGTAGTAGCGGGGCATGCAGTGCTGGCAGATGGGTTCCAGCAGCAGCTGCACGCCGGCGGTCTCTGCCTTTTTGGCTGCCACCCTGATGTTTTTCAGGTAGGTGTCGTCCCACGATGCAATGGCTTCATCCAGGGCGGCGGCCCCGGTTTCGGTGCTTTCGGTGACGCGGGGACGAAGGCCGGCCATCACATGGATGCGTGGGCACTTCAGTGCGTGGGCGTATTCGATGGCCTTGTCGATGCTGGCGGCGAATTCGGCTTCACGGCCGGCAATGCAGGCCAGTCCGCGCTCGCCGGCGTTCCAGTCGCCGGCTGGTGAATTGATCAGTACCTGTTCCAGTTTGTGCCTTTGCAGCTGCTCCACCAGCTGTTCGGCCGGGTATTCATAGGGGAACATGTATTCCACCCCCCTGAAGCCATCTTCGGCGGCGGCGGCAAAGCGCTCCAGGAAGGGGAGTTCGGTGTAGAGAAAGGACAGGTTGGCAGCAAAGCGTGGCATGGCGGAGCCCCAGGGGATGAAGACATGCGTGATGCAGGCGTCTGCTTGCCCGAATCATGTCGGGGCAGCAGGAACGGGAGCGTGTTCGGCACGCGGGTTCGGGGCCAGCGCGGGGACGAATGAGCCCATGACACGCTCCGGATGTCCAATGAAAAACGGGACGATGCGTCAGTGGGGTTTTTTGGGAGACAGCAGGTCCGTCAGGTAGGCGGCCAGCACGATGGCATTGTTGTGTGCCTCGTCGTGCGCGGCATAGAGCAGTGTGAGCGGCCCCTGACGGGCCATGTCGAGCAGCGGCTGCAGGCTGGAGAGGTTGGTCGACAGCTCGGCAATGTATTTTTCGCGGAATTCATCCCAGCGTGCCTCGTCGTGGCCGAACCAGTGCCGCAGCTCGTTGCTGGGGGCCACGTCGCGGATCCACAGCTGGAAGGGGGCATCTTCCTTGCGCATGCCGCGCGGCCACAGCCTGTCCACCAGCACGCGGGTGCCGTCCGTGGGTTGTGGGGGTTCGTAGACGCGGCGGGTATGGATGGTGACCGGGGGATGGGACATGCGACAGCCTCCTGTATCGGCCCAGACACTCAGGCCCGTGGATCGAGTGCCCCAGTATAGACCGCATCGAAAAAGGCGCGTTCCAAAGCCACTGCGCGGTGAAAGAACTGCCGGGCCTCGTCCTGTTCTGCCGGGGAGATGCCTGCACCCATCCGGTCCAGTTCGCTGCGCAGCCAGCCGACGAAGTCGCGGAAGAAGTCGTTGGCGTGCAGGGTGATCCATTCGGCGTGCTGAAAGCCGCTCTGCGGCAGTGGCCTGTCCGGCTGGTCGGCCCATTCCAGATAAAGCCCTTCGGCCACGCACAGGACGGCCAGCGCGCTGGCATAGTGGCGGGTGTCGGCGGCTTCCTGCATCAGCTGCTGGAACTGGCGGGTGACGGGGGCCAGGGGCGGCGAGATGCGGTCGGCTTCGGGAACACCCAGCAGGTCGAAGCAGCGCTGGAAGTAGGTGTTTTCGGTGTTGGTGACCATGGCTGCGAACTGCGAAAGCCTCACCCGTGCCGCAAACTGGTCGGCACTGGCAATGGCAGCGCCCAGCAGGGCCACGAAGGCGTCGCAGAACTGGTAGTCCTGCACGAGATAGGGGCGCAGATGCTGGTCCTGCAGCGTGCCGGCAAAGATTTCATCCACGAAGCGGTGGGTGATGGCGGCCTGCCAGTCGCTGGCGGTTTCGGTACGCAGGGTGGCTGCAAAGCCTGTCATGGGGTGTCTCCTGTGGTTTTTTGTGGCTGAGCCAGTGAGTTTACTGCTGTCTCACACCTGCATCGGGATGGTGACCGGTCCGTCGTTGATGAGGGCCACCTGCATGTCGGCGCCGAAGCGGCCGGTGGCGACGGTGGGATGCAGCCGGCGCGCCTCGGCCACGAAGGCGTCGTAGAGCGCCTGGCCCTGGGCCGCTGGTGCAGCACCCGTGAAGCTGGGCCGGTTGCCCTGGCGGGTGTCGGCGGCCAGGGTGAACTGGCTGACGATGAGCAGGCCGCCGCCCACGTCCTGGACGCTGCGGTTCATCCTGCCGGCTTCGTCGGAGAAGATGCGCAGTTTCAGAACCCTGGCTACGGCCTTGCTGGCGGTGGCTTCGGTGTCGGGCGGTTCGGCGCAGACGAGGACGAGCAGGCCGTGGCCGATGGCGCCAGCCGTTTCACCCGCGATGGTGACCCGGGCTTCGGTGACGCGCTGGATGAGCAGGTGCATGGAAGGGTGTGTTGGCAGGCGCTGTGAGAAGGGAACGTTACATTCTCCCTGCGCTGCTGTGACGGGGTGTCGCATTCTCCCTGCGTTTGAAGGGGTAAAGGCGCGGAATCCGTCAGGCACTCCCGGCGCGCCACTGTTTGGCACGCTGCTGTGCGGCCCACAGGGCGGCATAGCGTCCGTTGCCTGCCAGCAGTGCCTCGTGGGTGCCTGTCTCCAGTGCCTTGCCCTGGTCCACGACGATGATCTGCCCGGCACCGGCAATGGTGGAGAGGCGGTGTGCGATGACGATGACGGTGCGGTTCTTTACCAGTGTCTCGATGGCCCGCTGCACGGCGCGCTCGCTTTCGGTGTCGAGTGCTGCGGTGGGCTCGTCCAGCACGACGATGGGGGCGTCCTTGAGCAGCGCACGGGCAATGCTGAGACGCTGGCGTTCGCCGCCCGACAGGCGCCCGCCGGTTTCGCCGATGCGGGTGTTCCAGCCCTGCGGCAGGCGCTCGATGAATTCCAGGCAGTGTGCGGCCCGGGCGGCTGCGTGGACTTCGGCATCCGTCGCCTCGGGGCGTGCCATGCGGATGTTGGCCAGCACGGTGTCGTCGAACAGGTACACGTCCTGGAACACCACGGACACCAGCCGGTTGAGCCGTTCCGGTTCGATGGCACGTACGTCCACGCCGCCAATGGTCACGGTACCGTGCTGCGGGTCGGCATGGCGCATCAGCAGGCGGGTGACGGTGGTTTTGCCGCCACCGGAGGGGCCGACGAGGGCGGTCATGCTGCGGGCCGGGAGCGTGGC
>ERZ773043.665-NODE-665-length-19909-cov-5.208724_pt1 | contig 19909 bp, 14 predicted proteins | sample MGYA00580636_ERZ773043 | MGnify/ENA primary metagenome ERZ773043 (study PRJEB29015, sample SAMEA2737992) | human oral metagenome | biome: human oral; feature: human-associated habitat; material: dental | place: China | collected 2065 ...
GGTGGCGGTATCGTCAACATGGTCAGCAAGTCGGCCAACTTTACGACGAACCGCAACGTCGGCGCGGCGCTCGGGTCATGGCACAACCATTCCCTCAGTGCCGATATCAACCAGGTCGTCAGCCAGAATCTGGCCGTACGCCTGAACGCCGAGGTCAGCAAGGCCAACTCCTTCCGCAGTGGCATCGAGACCGAGAGCCAGATGATTTCGCCGAGCATCGCTTTTCGCAGCGATGACGGCCGGCTCCGCTGGACGGGGCAATACACCTACGACAAAGTCGAGCGCGTGCCCGATCGCGGGCCGGAGCGCGCTGAATACAAGAAAATGGGCATTTCCTATCGCACCGGATTTGCCCGTCCGGGCGATTTCGTGACCGACCGTCTGGAAGTCTGGCGTTCCGATCTGCAGTACCGGCTCAGCGACAACTGGCGCTTGGACTGGAAGCTCGCCCACCGGACGGCCAGCCAGGATTTCGATCATTACTTCGGCGGGACGTACAACCCCAGAACCCGTACGCTGGCGCAGAGCTACGCTTGGCAGGAAACGGGCAACAAGACACTCTCTAACAGCCTGACGCTGAATGGCTTGCTTACGACGGGCAGCATCGACCATAACCTGACCTTCGGCTGGGATGTGAGCCGCGAGGAACGGCATCCCATACTGGCTGTGCTGCGTAACCAAAATATCAACCCCTTCGATTCGAGTACGTGGACGCGTCGCTCCGTGCGTCCGGCTGCCACGATCGATAACGACCACCGCGCCCATGCGCACGGCTTTTTCGTGCAGGACACGATGGCGCCGACATTCAAGGTCGTTCTCGGCGGCCGCTACGATCGCTATCGCTTCGCGTCGACTGACATCCGCAAGCGGTATCGGGAATATCGCGGCGACAGCTTCAGCCCCAGCCTCGGCGTGGTGTGGGACGTCAATCCCGCGCATACGCTGTATGCGTCCTACAACAAGAGCTTTTCGCCCTACGGTGGGCGCAGCCTGCTCGGTGTGAGTACTTCATCGACCGCCGTGTTCGACAGCGAACCGCAGTATTCCCGCCAGTACGAAGCCGGCGTGAAGAGCGACTGGCTCAACAAAACCTTGAATACCACCCTCTCTGTTTACCGATTGGAGCATTACAACATCCGCTACCAGCCGGATACGATCAACCGTCCGGATGAATGGCGCGTGCGCGGCAAGGAACGTTCGCAGGGCGTGGAATTGAGCGCGATTGGCGCGATTACCAGAAACTGGTATTTGCGCGGCTCCGTGGGCTGGATGTCGGCCAGGATCGTGGAAGACGTGAGCGATCCGGTGGCGGTCGGCCGGCGTCTGAACAACACGGCGCGCTTCAATGGCAACCTTTTCGTGCGCTATGCGCCAGATGAGCGTTTCTACGGTGAAGTTGGCATTACCCGCGTCGGCAGCCGTTTCTACCAGAGTGGCAATGCGGGCTATTCGCTGCCCGGCTTCAACCGCATCGACGCCATGATCGGTTATAACCACAAGGCATTCAACGTCACGCTGGGCGTCTTCAACGCGCTCGACAAGGAATACTGGCGCTCCAGTGCCATGCCCGGCAGTCCGCGCGCCTATACCTTGCGTTTCAATTATCGCCTGTAGTGCTGCTGCGGCCAAGGCCGTACCAGTCGATGCGGCGGGTGCCGATCATCAACCCGGCCAGCGCGGCGAAGAGCAGCAGCGAGCCGAGCAGCAGCGCGTTCTGTTCCGCGCGCAGGATGCCGAAGAGCGCGGCGTAGAGCAGGGCCTGCGCCAGACTAAAGCCGAGCGCGCGCCGCCAGCCTTTCAGGATCGCGGCCAGATAGACGGCGATCAGCGCGATCGAGGCGGCGGCGGAGACCAGATAGGCGAGCCAGAAGCGGATGTGTTCGGAGAGGCTGACGAGCAGCAGGAAGAAAATGGCCTGCGCCAGCCCGACCAGCAGATACTGGATGGGATGGATCGGCAGCGTGCGCAGATGCTCAAAGGCGAAGAAGGCGGCGAAGCCGAGCACGATAAACAGGATGCCGTATTTCACTGCCCGCGTCGCCTGCTGGTAAATATCGACGGGGTTGATCAGGCTGACCTGAAAGCCGTCATGATTGCTGGCAATACCGTCGGCGGCCAGCGCCGTGGCGCTCCAGCGGGCGGTAAAACCCTGCTCGCTGACTTCGCGGCTGCGCGGCAGGTAGTTGCCGCCAAAGCTCGGGTGCGGCCAATCGGCGCGCAGCTCGGCGGTAGTGGTTTCGCCCAGGGGAATGCGCGTCAGGCTGGAGGTGCCGGAGAGCGTCAGTGTGATGGTAAACGGCAGCGTCGCCGGCTTGCCGTTGTACGCATGCGCGCCCACCGCGCGGAAGCCGGCGCGGATGTTGAAGGCCGCAGCGGCGGCGTGGCCGGCAGAGAACACGTTATCCTCCGGGCGCTCGTCGTCGCCCTTGGCGCTGCGCAGGGCAATCTCGCGCACGCCGCTTGATCGCTGCGGCAGCTTCATGTCCGCGTCGGTCAGGCGCACCCCCTGGCGCAGTTGCAGCGCCTGACCGTCCAGCATCACTTTTGGCTCGCCGTCGATACCGCGCGGGTCTTCGATGCCCAGGATCAGCGTCGGGTTGCCCCAGACCAGGCGGGATGTGGCATTGCGCAGGGTTAGCGCGCCGGCGTCCGGCGTTTCAAAATGGCCGCTAATGTGCTCTTGCAGCGAAAACACATTCGTGTCGTACAGCCCGTAGGCGCGCTTTTCGACCTTCATGTTGCCGTTGAAGTCAAGCTGCTTCGGCTTGACGGCGATCCGGTGGCGGATCACGTAGCGCTCGATGCGTTTGGTGATTTGCTTGCCCTGTTTCTCGGTGCGTTCTTCGTCGAAATACTCATCGACGGGGAAGACCAGAATCGGCCCGGTAATCGTTTGTTCCCCCGCGGTGGCGGTGGCGATCGCATGGGTTGCCTGGTTGCGGAATTTCGTTCGTTCATCAATGGCGGATTGGATCATGCTCAGCGGGAGCATCAGCAACAGGCTGATGATGAACAACAGGGCGCATTTCTGGAAGAGCGGGTGGCGCATCGTATTCTCCTGACAGATGGATGGATCGACGTCAAATCCGTGGCGACCGGTGATGGGGCGGCACGCTGGCGGGGCCCCAATGGCAAACCCGCGGCGATTGACAGGCGCAGTCTGCCCGCCCCGCGTGAGGGGAATATGAAGGGCGTGTGAAGTGAAGCGTGAGGTATGCGCGGGGGAGGGATATATCGGGCGGCATGGCGGCGGGGAATTTACGAACGCCGCGCCAAGTTGCAGCACACCCCGGCGCTCTGCAAATGATGGCCCTTGGCGGAGAGCATGCCCTGTAGCCCGCGTGGATTGGGCGTTTCCGGCATGCCTACCCGGTAACCCGCGTGGATTGGGCATCGTGGCGATGCCTGCCCCGAAACACTGATGCGACAAGGGCTGCGCAAGAGCTTGCCCGGAAATCCGCGCCCGGCAAAGGCTGCGAAAAAACGCGGCGCGTAAGCCATATGGGATGCGGCTTCTGGCAGAAGGTGGCTGGAAACGGGGCGTACCGGGCGCTGGTATCGGCCGATCGTCCGTATAGAAGATTTCATGCCGGCTCAGGCAGCGCCATGACCCGAATCCGCCGTCTCGGTCGCTTGCCATCGCACGGGAGCTTCATCGTTCGCCCGCAAGGTTTCGCATAGTCGTGCGCTGGTCTGGTTGGGCGGTGCAGCAGAATACCGTCTCCGGTTTTTTTAGTGGCTGTGCATCGCCGCCAGCGTGGCAAGCAAATTGGAAAATGTCTCGCCCTGAACGATAACGTGTGCATGGGCGAGGCGGAGGGCGTGCCTGGTTTACGGTGAAGCCGGGCGCAGCGGCAGACGCAGGCGGGCGAGGGCGCCGGGATTGTTTTCGGCGTCCTCTTTGGTGTCATCCGCGCTGCTTGCGTGCTTCACGTTTTCCAGCGTGACGGCGCCGCCGTGGAGAGCGGCGATTTCGCGCACGAGGGGCAGGCCGAGGCCGCTGCTTTTGGGCGCGCCGTCCGGTCGGGGCAGCGAGAAGAAGCGCTCGAACAGCCGTGTGTGGGCGTAATCAGGGATGCCGGGGCCGTAGTCCCGGATGCAGATTTCAAGCCAGTTTTCTACCCGCGCGCCAACGCGTTCCGCATCGGCCGCCGCATGATCCGCTGCATGATCCGCCACGCGCGCCAGCGTGCATTCGACCACGCTCCCAGGCGGTGAGAAGTCGAGCGCGTTCTGCAACAGGTTGGTCAGCGCCAGACCGAGTAGAAAGCGGTCGCCCCGGATGGCCGGTAGCGCCGGAGCGGCGGTGAGCGTGAAGACGACGCGCTTGCGCGCAGCCTGCGTCGCCAGATGCGCCTGCTGCTCGGCGAGCAGCTCGGCGAGGTCGATGGTGGTCGGCGCGTCCAGCGCGCGCTGCTGCTCAATCTGCGCCAGCCGCAAGAGCGTCTGGATCAGGGTTTGCAGGCGTTCGCTCTGCGCCAGTGCATTGTTGGCGAAGCGCTGGCGCTCGCCCTCCGGCAAACCGGCTTCCGCAAGCAACTCGGCGGCGCCGTGGATGGCGGCGAGCGGGCTTTTCATCTCATGCGTCAGGTGTTGCACGTAGCGTTCGATGTAGGCGCGGCCGTCGACCTCGTCGCGCAGTTGCGCCAGGGCGCGCGCCAGTTCGCCGATTTCGTCGCGTCCCCGCGAAGGCGGCGTAGCGGGCTGCCCGGCGGACAGCGCGCGGGCATAGCGCAGCAGTTTGCCCACCGATATCGTCAGCCAGGCGGTAAACAGCGCACCGATTACCAGTGTCGCGCCGAGCAGAAGCAGGCCGTGGCGCAGCATGGCGCGTTCGCCGCGCGCGATGATCGGCGCCAGTGTGCGCGAGGGCTTGGCGACGGTGACGACGCCGACAATGCGCCCGGGGTGTTCATTGGCCTCCATGCGGCCGTCGGCACGAGAGTCATTGTCATTCACCTGGCTCCAGTCATGGATCGCGGCGGCGACGTGCATGACGCCGCTGGTCTCGTCTTCCGGGTTGTCGCGCGTCGAACGCGCGCCGTACTCGCCGCGCAGGGTGAGGGCGACGTCGCGCCAGTTGGAATAATCTTCGCCGATGGCCCGGTTTTCTGAATCGTAGCGGACGATGCCGGCCGCATCGGTGACATAGATCCTAAAGTCCAGCGTCTGTTTTTCCAGCCCCCAGATTTTGGCTTTGATCGGCCGCTGGCGGTACGCTTCGACGCTGGCGGCGAAGCGGCCATCCGGCAGGCGGCGGGCAAGCAGGTCGTCGCGGGCCAGTTCGGCGAGCAGGTTGGCGGTATCGATCATTACGTCCTCCACCGCGTCGCGCACGCCCGGCTTGACTTCGGAAACGAAAACGCGCAGCAGGAACCAGCCGGCCAGTCCGACGATGAGGAAATAGCCGAGAAAAACGCGTGCCCAGAGTCTCATTGCAGAGCGGCCTGTCGCAATCCGCGCGGGGCGTTGCGGCACAGGGCGCGTTGGTTGCCGCGTCGGCCTGGTCGGCAAGGGGCGCGCGAACGTTTCATGAGACGGAGGCGGCCAGTGCGTAGCCGATACCGCGGTGGGTGGCGATGACCTCGTCGTCATCGTGAATGGCGCGCAGTTTGGCGCGCAGTGTCTTGATGTGCGTGTCGATGCTGCGGTCGGTTGTCTCGGGCGCGTCGGCCCAGACGCGCGCCATGATTTGTGCCCGGCTAAACACGCGCCCCGGCGAGGAGAGCAGGAGTGCGAGCAGCTCGTACTCGTAGCGGGTTAGGTCGAGCGCCTGCCCGTGGTAGCGGATTCGGCGGGCTTCCGGCGTGTGTTGCCAGATGGCGTCAGGGGCCACGATGTCCGTCGTAGGCGGGCGCTGGCGCGCTTCGCGGCGGAGAATGGCGCGCACGCGGGCGGCCACTTCGCGCGGCGAAAAGGGTTTGGTCACGTAATCGTCGGCGCCCAGTTCGAGTCCGAGGATACGGTCGATCTCCTCGGTGCGGGCGGTCAGGAAAATAACCGGCAGGTCGCGGTGGCGGGGCTCGGCGCGCAAGGCTTTCAACACCTCGAAACCCGTCGTGTCGGGCAGGCCGATGTCGAGAATGGCAAGCACGAAATTTTCTGTCTCGTCGGCGCGCAGGACAGCCAACGCATCGCGTCCGAGCAGGACATGGCGGACAGAAAAGCCTTCGCTGCCGAGCGCGTAGATCAGCGTATCGGCAATGGCCGACTCGTCCTCGGCGAGCAGGATGGCCGGCAGGGGAGGCGCGGAAGAAGGCGTCATGGGGGGCGACATGGCGTGCGGGTGATTCCGGGAATTCAAGGCCCCGTCCGTCGGGGCATATAAATCAATGAGCGCGCATATTTTACCGGCGGAACGGTTGTTGCGCGCCAAGGTGGGAGACAGATACGGGCGGTTGGCAACAAGGAGAAAGAAGCGGGGCGGCGCGCGCAGCATGTCCAGCCAATGCACCGGTGGTTCCCGGAGATCCCCGTGGAATGGGCGTTTCCGGAGTACCTGCCCGCATATACCCTATTGACGCGGGCTCCAGCCAGACCTTCCGTTCGGTGTTGATACCGATGCCAGGTTGGCCTACCTGCCGGCGTGTTATTCGTGCGGAGGTTAGCGATGCCGGTTTCCGGCGTTGCCTTTCACTTTTCACTCGCTTCGTTTTCGTTATGTGTTCCCGTCACTGCGCCGCTTGCCGTGCGTGGGAAACATCCTTGCCGTACCAGTCTCATTGTTCCGCGACGCGCTTGGCGATGTGCGCGAGCGACTCGTCAACCGGGTCGATCAGGATCAGGCAGATATCGCCGGGCTGGAGCTTGTCGAGCGCCGTATTGATGGCCAGGAATTCACCGTGGATTTCCTCGATTTTCCTCGTCCGCCGTGCATTCTTGAGTCCGTCGCGCAGCAAGGCAAGCACTTCGCCATCAGCACGGCCACGCTGGCAGGCATCCTGATAGAGAACGATACGGTCGAAAGCATCTCCCAGGATTTCGGTCTGCCTGCGGATATCCTCGTCACGCCGGCATATTACCGACGGCATCGACCAGCGCCTGAATGGCGTCGGGATTATGGCCGTAGTCGGTGATGATCGTTGTGGTGAGCCGGCGGTAGCTTCGCCGGGCGTCGGATAAAATGCCGTGTGCCGGCAGGCTCAGGCGGCATCGGCGCGGCGCCCACCGGCGCCGGAGAAAACGTGCGGACACTGCGTGGGCAATAAATTTGGACAATTTTCGGGCTATGGATACGACGTATGCTATTTTCCCGCAGTGCGGGGCATACGCATATAGGCCATTCTGCACACTGCCCCTATCCGGGACATACGCAAATCCGTATCATCGCTATGCGCATGAAAAACGCTGCTTTGCCTGGCGTGTGTGCGTGCGCTGCGCGGCCGTGACGGTACGCGCTCCCGACAGGTGTCAATCGCCATGAACCACAACTATTCGGCGGCGCTTGCCGCCATCCTGCCCCGGCAGACGAGCAATATTGCCCACTACACCCTGGCTGGCAACGAAACCGTCTGGGTGCGCAAAGTGGGGAAAACCATTCCGCGCTGGCGTTATACCCTCATCGGCTGTCTCGCCGCTACCCTTCGCCTGCGCGCCCTCAAACCCGTGCCCAACACCGGTGGGCGGGCAGCCATTGCGGTGGAAGCGGCGCGTCTGCAAACGCTTGCGGCACATGGCGTGCGCGTGCCGCGCCTGCTCGCCTCGGATGACGACGGCCTTATGTTTACCCACCTGGGCGAACATACACTGCTTGAATGCATCGAGCACGAAGATAGCCTTGCCCGCTGGCAACAGGGGCTTGCCGCCATCAAGAGCGTCCATGAGCGCGGACAATACCTAAGCGAATCCTTCGCACGTAATATGATCGTCGGCGACGATGGAAACATCGGTTTCATCGACTTTGAGGAAGACCCTGGCCGTTACCTGCCGCTGCCCGCCTGCCAAAGCCGCGATTACCTCTGTTACCTGCAATCCACGGCGCTTATCCTCAAGCGGCGTGGCTGCCTGGATTCCGCCGTCCGTCGCTGGTCCGATCATGCCGCCGCCTTGCCGCCCGCCATTGCCGACGACATCCGTACCGCTGCACGTCCGATGCTGTGGATGCGCGCCCTGCATCACCCCCGCTGGGGAAAGGACACGCTGCGCCTTGCCGCCCTGGCGGAAATGTTCTACCGGGCGCGCTAATCCGGGCGTGAAAAATACCGGCATACGGGGGATGCGGAGTATTTTTAATTCCGGCCATTACGCCGGAATGCCTGCCGATACGCGCCGCTTCCCTTATGGCTCCTTTTGCCCCTTCGTATACCTCGCGCGCCGTTAAACCGGGCTTATTGTTCCGCGACGCGCTTGGCGATGTGCGCGAGCGACTCGTCAACCTGGTCGATCAGGATCAGGCAGATATCGCCGGGCTGGAGTTTGTCGAGGGCGGTATCGATGGCCAGGAATTCGCCGTGGATTTCCTCGATTTCGCGCGTCCGCCGCGCATCCTTGAGTCCGTCGCGCAGCAAGGCAAGCACTTCGCCGTCGGCGCGGCCGCGCTGGCAGGCATCCTGATAGAGGACGACACGGTCAAAGGCGCCTCCCAGGATTTCAGTCTGCTTACGGATATCCTCGTCACGCCGGTCGCCGGCGCCGCTGATGACGACGGTACGGCGGCTCCCCGGCGGCGCTGGCATATTGCCGACGGCGTCGACCAACGCCTGAATGGCGTCGGGATTATGGCCGTAGTCGGCGATGATCGTGGCGCCGCGGTAATTGAACAGATTGAAGCGTCCGGGGGCAGAATCGGCATCGTTGACGAAGCGGGCAAGCCCCTGACGGATGGTGGCCGGGTCGATGCCCAGCGCCCAGGCAGCAGCGACGGCGGCCATCGCATTTTCCACCTGAAAGCCGATGGCGCCGCCGGCGGTGATGGGAATCTCCGCAAGCGGGAAGCGCTCCAGCACAGTGCCATGCCAGGTGACGATGGCGTCACCGTCGAGATAAACGACACGCTTGCCCTGGGCGCGGTGCATGGCCATGATCCGGTGCCTGCGGTCGCGGGCGAAAAAGATGACCTGACCGGGGCAGGCGTCAGCCATGCGTGCGACCATCGGGTCAGCAGCGTTGAGTACGGCAAAACCGGTCACGGGCTTGACGTTCTGGACGATGACGCGCTTGACGACAGCCAGATCCTCCACGGTGCTGATGTAAGAAAGGCCAAGGTGGTCGCCGCTGCCGATGTTGGTGATGACGGCAATATCGCAGCGGTCAAAGCCCAGCCCTTCGCGCAGGATGCCGCCGCGCGCGGTTTCCAGCACGGCCGCGTCGACGTTGGGATGGAAAAGCACGTTGCGCGCGCTGCGCGGGCCGCTGCAATCGCCGGTATCGATGCGCTTGCCCTGAACGTATACGCCGTCGGTACTGGTCATGCCGACGCGATAGCCCCGGCTGCCGAGGATGCTGCCGATCAGGCGCACGGTTGTCGTCTTGCCGTTGGTGCCGGCGACGGCGACGAGCGGAATACGCGCATCCTCGCCCGGTGCGAACATCGACGAAATGACCGCCTCGCCGACGTTGCGTCCTTTACCGAAGGAGGGGTTCAGGTGCATGCGCAGGCCCGGTGCGGCATTGAGTTCCACGATGCCGCCGCCTTGTTCTTCCAGCGGGCGCAGAACGTCCTGGCAGACGATATCGACGCCGGCGATGTCGAGGCCGACCATCTGGGCGGCGGCGACGGCGCGCGCGGCAAAATCTGGATGCACGTCGTCGGTGACGTCGGTGGCCGTGCCACCGGTCGACAGATTGGCGTTGTCGCGCAGCACGACGCGCTGCCCCTTGGCCGGCACCGATTCGGCAGTCAGGCCGTTTTGCGCCAGCCGCGCCAGGGCAATGTCGTCAAAGCGGATTTTGGTCAGCGAAGTGGCGTGGCCTTCACCACGCCGCGGGTCGGCATTGACCAGATCGACCAGCTCGCGCACCGTGCGCACACCGTCGCCGATCACGGTCGGCGGTTCGCGCCGCGCAGCGGCAACCAGCCGATCGCCCACGACCAGGATACGGTGGTCCTGGCCGGCGAGAGAGCGTTCGACAAGTACGTTGCTGCTGATGCGTGCGGCGGTGGCATAGGCCGCCTCGACCTGCGCGCGCGTTGTCAGGTTGACGGCAACCCCTTTGCCCTGGTTGCCATCCTGCGGCTTGACGACGACGGGAACGCCGCGTTCGATGCCGATTTCACAGGCGGCGGCCCAGGCATCGGCGGCGTCGCGCACGGGACGGCCGATCGGTACCGGCACGCCAGCGGCGTGCAGCAGGCGCTTGGTCAGCTCCTTGTCCTGCGCGATGGTTTCGGCAACAGCGCTGGTGGTGTCCATTTCGGCTGCCTGGATGCGGCGCTGTTTGCTGCCCCAGCCAAGCTGCACGAGGCTGCCCTGGGTCAGGCGGCGGTAGGGGATGTTACGGGCGATGGCGGCATGCACGATGGCGCCGGTACTCGGGCCGAGGCGAACATGCTCGTCGAGCTTGCGCAACTGGCGCAAAGCTTCGTCCAGATCAAAAGGGGCGTCGTCAACCGCCGCCCGGCAAAGCTGCATGGCCAGGTCAAACGCCAGCCGGCCGACTTCTTCTTCGCTGTATTCGACAACGACCTGATAGACGCCGGTTTCCGTGGCGGGCGTCGTGCGGCTGAACGTGACCGGGCAGCCGGCCTGCGCCTGTAAACCGAGGGCGGCGAATTCGAGCGCATGCGCCATGGCAACAGCGCGATCCTCTTCGGCTGGGTGCAGGTAGGCAATTTCCGGAAAACGCTCACGCAGGCGCTTTTCAAAGCCGGTGATGGCGCTGATGTCGCGCTCGTTTTCGTCACAGCTGACAATGGCTTCGATAGCGGTATGGCGGCTCCACAGATTGGGGCCGCGCAATGCACGGATTCTCGAGACTTCCATAAATTTTCCTCGTAGTTCTGATGCGCCGCCGGAATTCTGCGGGGCGGCGGCGATTTCTGTCGGGCGGAGTGTGTCCGGCGTTCCTTTCGGAGAAGCGGTCTAATCGGGCAAGAAGGTTTCGATGCCGATGCGCATGACGTCGTGGCTGAGGCCAAGCGCCCAGGCGGCGGCCACGGCGGCCAGTACGTTTTCGGTCTGCGCCGTGGGCTGACCGTTCTCCCCGCTTTCCTGACAAAGCGGCACGTCTTCCAGGCACACCAGTTTGGTTTCCCCTTGATGGTCGGCCAGCATGATGTGTCCGTGACGCACGAACACCGCGCGTCCGCCGTGCTTCTGATGCGCACTGATGGCGGCCAGATCCGGGTCGTCGGCAAACAGGATGATTTCGCCATCGCACAGCGGAATCATGTCGATCAGCATCGGTTCGCGCGCATTGAGCACCGCCGCGCCCTCCTTGAGCACGAGGTCAACCTGCGTGCGCATGATGTTGAAGACCTGTTCGGGCGTGTTCGTGTAACGGCGGCCGATGTGGCGGGCGGGGTCGATATTGGTGATCACGCCGACCTGACAGCGGTCGTAAGCCACACCGCTTTCGAGAATCGTGTCGCTGCCGTTTTCAAAAACCGCAGCTTCGACGGCGCGGTTTAGCAGCGTCCGGTGCGCCGCGTCCCAGTTGGCACGGTCGCCTTTTTCCAGCAGGCGGCGATCGATGAACAGGCCGTCGCTGCACGCCAGGCCGGTTCGTTTGCCGGAAATGGAGAGTAGGCGCGCAACCAGCCGGCAGACGGTGGTTTTGCCGTAACTGCCAGTGACGCCGACCACCGGAATGCGGCCGTTGCCGTCGGCAAAGAGGTGGTCGACGATGGCTTGCCCGACCGGGCGCGGTTTGCCGACGCCGGGCTTGAGGTGCATCAGTAGGCCGGGGCCGGCGTTGACTTCGACGATGGCGCCGCCCTGTTCGGCGAGCGGTTTTGAAATGTCCTGGCAAACGAGGTCGATGCCGGCAATGTCGAGTCCGACGATGCGTGTGGCGAGCGCGGCGATTTCGGCGGTTTCCGGATGCACCGCATCGGTGACGTCGAATTCGTGATTGGCGTTGCGCTGGATGAGTACCTTGCGCCCGGCATCCGGAATGGAATCGGGCGTCAGGTTCTGGCGTGCAAGGTTGATGTGCACCGCCGGATCCATGTCGATTTTTGCAAGCGGATGGTTTTCGCTCACGCCTCGGCGCGGGTCGCAGTTGATCTGCGTTTCAACCAGTTCGCGGACCGTCGATTTACCGTCGCCAGTGATCTGCGCCGCGTCGCCGCGATTGGCAGCGACGAGCTTGCCGCCGATAACCAGCAGGCGGTGTTCGTTACCGGGAATCGAGCGCTCGACGATGACCCCGTTGCCTTCCTCAAGAGCAGCGGCATAAGCCTTTTCGATTTCCTCGCGCGTTTTGATGTCGATGAAAACGCCGCGCCCGTGATTAGCATCGAGCGGCTTGACGCAGACCGGCAGGCCGATATCCTGCGCGGCCTCCCAGGCATCTTCCGGGCTGTCGACCTCGCGCCCCTCAGGCACCGGCACGCCGCAATTTTCCAGCAATGTCTTGGTGAGATCCTTGTCGTGCGAAATGCCTACGGCGATGGCGCTGGTCTGGTCGGTTTCCGCCGTCCAGATGCGGCGCAGCGCGGCGCCGTGGCCGAGCTGGACGAGATTGCCGGAGCGCAGCAGGCGGATGTACGGAATCTTCCGCATATCGGCGGCTTCGACAATGCAGGCTGTCGAGGGGCCGAGGTAGTGCGCATCGACCAGTTCGGCAAGCATTGCGATCGAGGCGTTCACATCGAACGGCCGATCGGCCATGGCCGCCAGCACCAGTTGACGCGCCTCGAACAGCGCGGCGCGGGTGACATCCTCCTGCCAGGCACGCACGACAACCTTATAGACGCCGCGCGGGCCGGCTTCGCGCGCCTTGCCGAAGCCGCCGGGCAGGCCGGCGAGATTTTGCAGTTCGAGGGTGACGTGTTCGAGGATATGCGCCGGCCAGGTGCCTTCCTCAAGGCGGCGCAGAAAGCCGCCGCGCTCGCCATAGCTGCAACGGTGCTCAATCAGCGAGGGCAGCATCGTCTTGAGCCGTTCGTAAAAACCGGGAATCTTGTTGGAGGGAAAATCCTCCAGCTCGCCGATATCGACGACCGCTTCGATAACCGGCCGGTAAGTCCAGATGCTCGGGCCGTTCAGATAGCGGATTTCAAGAAATTTGATGTCTTTGTTGGTCATGTCCATGATTTTTATGATCTCGGAAGGACTGCGTGCGATAAGCGGATAGGTTCGAATAACGTATGGTGCAGTGTTTGGATTACCGTCGGCATCTCACAGGAAACGGTCGAGAAATTTTCGGCTTTGCGCATCGAGCGCCAGCCGGTCGCGGATCAGGTAATTGATGCCGTGACTGTCGGCGATGAGCAGCGCATTGCCCGGCAGGCGGCGGATGTTTTCTTCGCCCTTGAGCGTTAGCGCCGTTTCGCCGCGGTCGGTGATTACCTGCCAAAAGCTGGGGGTGGCGTAACTGGAAACGCTGAGGATGCGTTCGATGACCGGCATGAATTCGCGCCCGGCCAGTTCGCCGGTGACCAGCTCGCGCAGGGCGGCGGGCAGGGCGTCGAGACGGTCGATCCAGGCCAGTTCGTGCCCATGCGCGTCGACGAGGGCGATGCCCTCATCCGGCGCGCAGATCGGAAAAGCGCGCACAGGCGTAACGTCCTCATGCGCCGTGCCGTCGGCATCGGTCAGGATCAGGCGGCCGAAGGCGTCGCGGTGTAGCCGGTAGGCCGGCGATATGGTGGATAGGGTGGGCAGGTTCATGCCTTGTGTGCTCCTTGGTCGTTTTCATCGTCGCGCTTGCCGGAACTACCGGGGTAGGGGGCATCGGCCTCACTTTCTTCCTCGGCATTACGCGCCTGCGCCTGGTAAAGCTGGTAGTAATGACCTTCCTTGGCCATCAGCTCGTCGTGGCTGCCCACTTCGACGAGGTCGCCCCGGTCGAGGACGATCAGCCGGTTGGCGTTGCGCAGCGTGGACAGGCGGTGGGCGATGGCGATGGTGGTGCGGCCGCGCACGAGGTTGTCGAGCGCTTTCTGGATTTCCTTCTCGGTCGTCGTATCGACCGAAGACGTCGCCTCGTCGAGAATCAGAATCTTCGGGTCGATGAGCAGGGCGCGGGCGATCGAAATACGCTGGCGCTCGCCGCCGGAAAGCGCCTGGCCGCGCTCGCCGACCAGCGAATCGTAGCCCTGCGGCAGGCGCAGAATGAATTCGTGCGCATGCGCGGCGCGGGCGGCGGCAATGATCTCTTCGCGCGTGGCCTCGGGTTTGCCGTAGGCGATGTTTTCCGCAATGGTGCCGAAGAACAGGAACGGCTCTTGAAGGACGAGGCCGATATGGCGGCGATATTCGGCAACCGGCAGCGAACGGATATCGACGCCGTCGATCAGGATGGCGCCTTCGGTGACATCGTAGAAACGGCAGATCAGGTTGACCATCGTGCTTTTGCCCGAACCGGAATGGCCGACGAGGCCGACCATCTCGCCCGGTTCGATGGTCAGGCTGATATTGCGCGCGACGCTGCGCGTGCCGTAGCGAAAGCCGACGTCGCGCAGTTCGATGCAGCCTGCGACTTTTTCCAGATGCACGGGATTGACCGGCTCCGGCACGCTGGAAACGTGGTCGAGGATGTCGAAAATGCGCTTGGTGCCGGCGGCGGCTCTTTGCGTTACCGAAACGATGCGGCTCATCGAATCCAGGCGCGTATAAAAGCGGCCGATGTAGGCCAGAAAAGCAGTCAGCACGCCGACCGAAATTTCGTGCTGCGAAATCTGCCAGATGCCGAACGCCCAGATGACCAGCAGGCCGATTTCGGTCAGCAGCGTCACGGTGGGGCCGAACATCGACCAGATCTTGTTGACCTTGTCGTTGATTTCGAGGTTGTGCTGGTTGGCGGCGCGGAAGCGCGCCGCTTCCCGGTGTTCCTGCGCAAATGCCTTGACGACGCGGATGCCGGGAATGGTGTCGGCCAGCACGTTGGTGACTTCCGCCCAGATGCGGTCGGCGCGCTCAAAGCCGGTGCGCAGTTTTTCGCGCACCATGTGGATGAGGAAGGCAATGACCGGCAACGGCAGCAGAGTGACAAGCGCCAGCCAGGGGTTGATCGAAACGAGGATGGCGGCCGTCATCGTGATCATCAGCACGTCGGTGGCAAAATCCAGGAAGTGCAGCGAAATGAACAGGTTGATGCGGTCGGTTTCCGACCCGATGCGCGCCATCAGATCGCCCGTGCGCTTGCCGCCGAAGTATTCCTGCGAAAGCTTGAGCAGATGCTCGTAGGTCGTCGTGCGCAGGTCGCGCCCGATGCGTTCGGAAACCAGCGCCAGAATATAAGTGCGCGCCCAGCCCAGCCCCCAGGCGAGCAGCGCGGCGGCGAGCAGGCCGGACAGGTAAAGCGCAACCTGCGTCGAATCGATCGGCTGGCCGTTCTGGAAAGGAATCAGCACCTTATCCATCAGCGGCATGGTCAGGTAGGGCGGCACCAGCGTTGCCGCCGTGCTGGCCAGCGACAGAATGAAGCCGGCGAGCAGTTGCCAGCGGTAAGGGCGGGCAAAGCGCCACAGGCGCAGCAGCGTCCAGGTCGAAGGCGGCGTCAGGTTTTCCCGGTTGCAGTTCGGGCACTCGTCCTGGCCGGCGGGCAGGGGCATGTCGCAGTTGGGGCAAAGCGCCTGCACCGGCTTATACGGCGCGTGTCCCGTCGTGCGGAATTCGATCTGCCGCGCAAACTGATCGATCAGCCGGCCCGCAGTAATATCGCCGCCCAGCGTATAGCGCCAGATGGCCAGCCGCCCGTTTTCGTCGAATAACTCCAGGCTGCCGACGCCGGCGTGATCGCGCCGCGTCAGCCGCAGTCCGGCGCGGCATGGGTAACTTTGCCAGCTCGCCGTATCCGCTGCACTCGCCGTTTTTGCGAGCAGGCGCTGGTCGGTCAGCACCAGCATCCCGGCGGCAAAGCGCAGCCGCTCGTCAAGATCGGTTTCCAGGCAGGCAAGCAGCGTCTCGTTTGGCGCCAGTTGCGCCTCGACCTGCGTTTGCCAGACGGCCGGCAAATGCGCCGCTGCGGCGCCGGAAGAAGGGGAAGGGGAAGGAATCGGGTGATCGGTCGTTTTTGGTTCAGTCATTGTCAAAAGTGGGCGGCCGCGAAGGCCGGCGTATCAAATATCAATATTGATTTATCTATATTGCGTAGCCGAAGTATACCCGCCCCTAACGCGCGACCCACCCCGCCGGTTGATTGCGGCCGATGCAGACTGCCCGATTTGCCCCTGTTCGCCCAATTCGCCCGATGGTTCAAAACCTTTAAACACAAAAAATGCCCTTTTTGCGGTTCAAAACAGGTCAAAAAACGGACGCCGTAACGACGATCGGCGCTGCAAAAGCAACGGCTGCAACCGTTGCGGTAAGCGTTTCAACGGCGGGCAAAAGCCAAATCACGGCACACTTTCAAAACTCTTTTAAAACCTTTTGGCAACGCTATAGTTGAATAAATAAAAAAGCTTAGGCTAGAAACCCGCGCGGAATAAGGGTTTCCGCGCTGCCTGCCCGCAAACGCCCGATTGACGCGGGTTCTAGCGCTACCCTCTCTGAAACGCCCAAAAGACGCGGGCTTCCGGGCAGCTGTTGCAGACGAACAGCGACTACGGACGTTCGGACGCCACAGACGTTCAGCCCGCCGCGCGCCGCCGCTGCGCTTTCCAGCCCTTCAATAGTCGTGGCTACCGTTCAAACACCGCACACAGCCGCCGCCGCGCTCAATGCGCCATGCAGGCAGAGGCCGGCAGCGACGGAGCAGACCCCAAACCCCGCGTGAAACGGGCATCTCCGGAGAGCCTGCCCGCAAACGCCCAATCCACGCGGGTTCCAGCGCTGTCCTGTCTGAAACGCCCAAAGGACGCGGGCTTCCGGGCAGCTGTTGCAGACGAACAGCGACTGCGGACGTTCGGACGCCACAGACGTTCAGCCTGCCGCGTACAGGATTCCGACCTGAAACGGCACATGCCGTGCTTGTTGACCTACGAACGTTTTTCTGACTTCGGTCTCTGGACTGCTGCCCGCTGCCCCGCGTGGATTGGGCATTTCCGGCGTACTGCCCGGCAACCCCCGTGGATTGGGCGTCTTTGGCCTGCCTTCTTCAATTCTTTTGTTTAAAACGCCGACATCGGCGGCCATGTTTAAACAGGAGAAAACAGGAGAGTAAATTTCTGCTTATAAAAATTATTTCGCCAAGAGTCCGTCCTAAAAACACCTATTTGGGGCATTACACCCCATTCACGCCTATCCGGCCGCCTGTCGACCCGCTCCGGACGCGCCCGGCAGCCATTTCCCTGCCGCAGTGCCGGCGAATGCCTTGTAAATCAAATGGTTGACATCCGCCGGGCGCAGTCCTAAAGTTTTTTCCATTCCACAAGCATCCTCGTCTCCACAAAGTGCGCGTATTTTTAGGAGGCATTATGTCGAAGCCAGCCTGCGGCAGCGCCTGGATGTTTATAAACCGAAACCTGCGTCGGAACGCCCTCTATTGCTACATGCTGGCGGGGATATTCCTCGGCGTTGCGCAGATTGTGAGCCACCGCTATTACAGCGCAAACTGGGCGAGCGACCTGCTCATCGCGTGCCTTCAACTCGACTCGCTCGGGTGGGCGTTTATTTTCACGCTCACCGCCAGACTGCTGGGGTTGCTGGTTGAAGGGTCTGAAAAACGCTGCGGACGCAAAAAGCCCTGCCTGATAACGTTCATCGATCACGTGATCGAAATTGTTTCCCGGCGCGCGGCCGGGCTCGCATTGGCCGCAGCATCCACGCTGGCCGGATACACAATTGTCGTGGCGCTTTCCGGCGCTGACTTTCACGCCCTGTTTTTCTTGTTGTTCAGCCTTTATCTCCTCTCCCTGGGCGAGGCGGCCGTCAACCCGCTGCTGAAAGGAAAGCAGTCCAAAGCCTTCTTTCCGGCGCTGGGCGTAGTGGCTGGATGGCCTTTGGGCATGAACCTCCTGAGCTGAACCACCGCAAGCTTGCGCGGCACGGAAATCTTTGTTGAAAGGCATCTGAAACACCTCAGCCCACAGCACCATTGCATCACACATATCTTATCGAGGAACCGACGCTATGAAACTCTACATTGGTCTGGCCGGGCCGGCATTGCTGATTTTCTACCTGCCGCTGGTGCTGATCGGGCTGTTGGTGCTTGTCTCCAAGGTCTGGCGCTGGAAAAAGCGCTACTGGGCGATACCGCTTTATCTGATCCTGGCCTATCTGATTCCGCTGGGTGACGTGACCTGGCATAGCTGGAAGATGAACAAGGCCTGCGACCAGGCCGGGCTGCATATCTACCGTACTGTCGTGGTGGATGGGTTTCAAGGGCTCTATGCCGATAGGGATACAATGAAAGAGCATCCCTACGTTTTCGTTGAAGATAAGCCATTCCCGGGCGAAAAAACCATCAATCGCTTTGAGCGCAAAGGCGATGAAATTGTCGTTACAAAAATTCCTGGGCCAACGGCCGAATGGGAGATTGCCCAGTATCGTCTGGATTATTATGATAAGCGTCAAGGTGTAATTGTAAATAGCAAGGTCATTCGTAACCGGCACACAGGTGAAATCATTGCGGAATATCAATCTTTTACCGCGCGCATGGGTTGGATCGACAACTTGATCGGATCGGTGATCGATAACGGCGCCGGTGTTTGTTACAGGCGACCCAAGCTGATTACTGAATTTCACAGAGTCCTTATTCCTTCAGGAGTGAAACCATGAAACCTATGACCATTCAGGAAATATACGACTACGCCAAGCTTTCGACACTGGCTTATGTGGATTTGAGCGAACATGGTCAGGCTGAAATTACACCTGAAATTATTGTCGAAGAAGGCGCAGGAAAGGAAAACCCCGGCAAATCCGAGCGTATTCCTGAAGCACTTGGTAAGCAAATGTTCGATCCTAAAAAGCCGGCCGACGTCACCGGCCGCTGGACGATACTCGATCTCTATTTCAAGAGGAGCGACGACACCGGGCACAGCCTGGGCGGGCGGTTAGCGTATAACGAATCCGAATTCAAACGGGTTGCCTGACATGGGCGCGGTCATCCTGCCCCTAATGGGGATTTACCTGATCCTGCTGATCGTCGGCACGGCCTACGGCTGGCGCTGGGCCAAACGGCGAGGCTATTCGACAATCAAACGCGCGCTCTGCGCCTTGGGCGGCTTCCTGATTGTCTATTTACCGCTTATGTGGGACTGGATACCGACTGAATTGGCGCACCGCTATTACTGCAAGAAAGAAGCCGGTTTATGGATTTATAAAACGCTGGATCAATGGAAAGCGGAAAATCCTGGCGTATATGAGACGCTGGTGTATGACGAAAATATACCTTTTAAATAGGTTTATGATAATGGCAATAAAGGAAAAAAGACTATTGATTTTCTTAATAAAAGGGTAGGTGTTTCTTTTGAGAGAAAACAAGTTATTTCTTTTCTAATATTAGAAAAATATGTACTTGAAGTTATTGACTTAAAGAATAGTAATGTTTTAGCAAAATATATTGATTTTAATTATGATGGAGGAAAACCAGCGCTTGGGACAGGATATAAAATTTGGATGGCGGCGGCTTATTGTCCAAATGGTTCTACATTAGAGAGAAGGTTTTTTGAATTTGAAAGGTTATTTAAAGGAGCCGAAAAATGATCAACTCATTATCTCTCTTTGAACAAGCGCAATTAGCTGAAGCAGCCTGTGCCAGTTTTAAAGGCCATACAGTAGACAAGAACGAAATCAGGAAGGCACTTATAGAAAACAAATTTTCCAATACTCAAGCTACTGAATTCCTCAAACACTGGCGAGTAGCGGACCAATACGCCACGGCCGGTACGGATAAAGACAATCTATTGACCAATAAAGGC
>ERZ773043.666-NODE-666-length-19886-cov-26.675609_pt1 | contig 19886 bp, 31 predicted proteins | sample MGYA00580636_ERZ773043 | MGnify/ENA primary metagenome ERZ773043 (study PRJEB29015, sample SAMEA2737992) | human oral metagenome | biome: human oral; feature: human-associated habitat; material: dental | place: China | collected 2065 ...
CTGTAACAGGAGTAGAAATGTTCAGAAAATTATTGGATTCAGGACAAGCTGGAGACAACATTGGAGCATTGTTAAGAGGAACTAAGAAAGAAGAAGTGGAAAGAGGACAAGTACTTGCTAAACCAGGAACAATCAATCCACATACAGGATTCAAGTCAGAAGTATACGTATTGACAAAAGATGAAGGAGGAAGACATACACCATTCTTCACAGGATACAAACCGCAATTCTACTTCAGAACGACTGACATTACAGGAGAAGTAAACTTGCCAGAAGGTGTAGAAATGGTAATGCCTGGAGACAACATTGAAATGACAGTTGAACTAATTCACCCAATCGCAATGGAAGAAGGATTAAGATTTGCGATAAGAGAAGGTGGAAGAACAGTAGCTTCAGGAGTAGTAGCAACTATTACTAAATAGTTTTCTGTAAAGGAGTTTCTTTAAGAGATAAAATAAAAATAAATATTGCAGATAATGAAAATATTTGTTATAATATTTAGAAATGTAATAGAAAATAGTTCGCAAATGCTGAATAAAAAGAGGAATTAGGTTTTATAATCTAATTTCTCTAATTGCTAAAACAAAGAGAAAAAATAAAACAGGAGGAAAAACTTTGGATAAAATAAGAATATATTTACAATCTTATGATCACAAACTGTTGGATCAATCTGCTAAAAAAATTGCAGAAGTAGCTAAGAAAAATGGTTCAGAATTAGCAGGACCACTTCCATTACCTACAAAAACTAAAAAATATACAGTTTTAAGATCAGTTCACGTAAATAAAGATTCAAGAGAACAATTTGAAATGAGAATTCACAGAAGATTTGTAGAAATCAAAAATTCAAATCAACAAATCGTAAATGCATTAGCATCATTAAACTTACCATCAGGTGTGGGAGTTGAAATTAAGCAATCGTAGGCTTAGTACAAGTTGGCTATTTCAAGAAAATTGTCAACCAATATATTAAGGAGGAAAAATAAAAAATGATATTAGGTAAAAAAATCGGAATGACTCAAATTTTCGAAGACGAAAAATTAATTCCAGTTACAGTAATTGAAGCAGGGACTAACTTCATTACACAAATTAAAACTGAAGAAAAAGAAGGATATAATGCTATCACATTAGCTTATGGAGATAAAAAAGAAAAAAACACTACTAAACCATTATTAGGTGTATTTAAAAAAGCAGGAGTTACTCCAAAAAGATTTCTTAAAGAATTTAAAGTAGCTAATCCAGCTGACTTTACATTAGGACAAGAAATTAAAGTAGACGTATTAGAAGGTATCGAATTTGTTGATATTTCTGGAACTTCAAAAGGTAAAGGGACTGCAGGAGTTATGAAAAGACATAACTTTGGTGGAAACAGAGCTTCACATGGGGTTTCAAGAAACCATAGACTTGGAGGTTCTAACGCAGGAGGAGCCGCATCAAACAGTAACGTTCCAAAAGGTAAAAAAATGGCTGGAAGATTGGGAGCTGAAAAAGTAACAGTTCAAAACTTGCAAGTCATTAAATACGATGTAGAAAACAGTCTTTTATTAGTAAAAGGTGCTGTTCCAGGACCAAAAAATGGTTACTTAGTTATCAAAAAATCGGTAAAGAAATATTAATAGGAAAGAGAGGAGGATAACATGCCAGTTTTAAATATATATAAATTAGACGGTTCACAAGCAGGAACTATTGAAGTAAATAATGACGTATTTGGAATCGAACCAAATAAACACGTAATGCACGAAGTTTTAGTAGCAGAATTAGCTGAAGCTAGACAAGGATCTGCCTCAACAAAAACAAGAGCAGAAGTAAGAGGTGGAGGAAGAAAACCTTTTAGACAAAAAGGAACAGGAAGAGCAAGACAAGGATCTACAAGAGCACCACACATGGTAGGTGGAGGAGTAGTTCACGGGCCAAAACCAAGAAACTATGCTAAAAAAGTAAATAAAAAAGTTAGAAAATTAGCTTTAAAATCAGCTTTAGCAACAAAAATTAATGAAGGAAATGTAATTGTGCTAGATGATTTTGCATTAGAAACACCAAAAACAAAAACATTTATTAATTTTGCAAAAGCATTAAATTTTGATGGTGTAAAACAATTATATGTAACAAGTGATGACGCTGATAATATAGATAGAGATTATTTCTTATATTTATCAACAAGAAATATTGAAAAAGTTGCAGCAATAAATACAAGAGATTTAAGCATCTACTGGTTAATCAAACAAGATAAAGTAATTTTAACTAAAGAAGCTCTTGCAACTATCGAGGAGGTGCTAGCATAATGCATATTACTGATATTATCAAAAAACCTGTAATTAATACAGAAAAAGCAAGAAATTTATTGGAAAACAATGAATATGTTTTCATAGTGGATAGAAGAGCAAACAAACTTCAAATTAAAGATGCAGTTGAAAAACTGTTCAATGTAAAAGTTCAAGGTGTAAATACTTTAAACATTAAACCAAAAAACAAAAGATTCAGAATGTCAATGTATAAAACAGCTGCTATCAAAAAAGCAATTGTTAAGTTAAAAGATGGAGAATCTATTGCGGCTTACGAAGGATAAAACAAATTACAAGAATCATAACATCTATTTCTCGGGGATTTCCCCGAAAAATAATTTTTAGAAAAAGTAAAAATAGCTATATTTTTTTGTAGAAATTATTTAGTAAAAATGCTATAATAGATAAGTTATGTAAAATTATAGAAATTATTTGAAATTTTTTGAATAATTATACAAATAAAAAGAGAAATAGGAAGAGAGGGAACATAAGTTATGCCAATAAAAAAATTAAAACCGATGACTAGTGGGACACGGCATATGTCGATATTAGTTAATAAGGACTTAGATAAAGTAAGACCTGAGAAATCTTTAGTTGAACCATTAAATTCATCTTATGGAATTGACAACTATGGACACAGAACAGGTAGAAACAGACATAAAGGACACAAAAGATTATATAGAGTAATCGACTGGAAAAGAAATAAAATTGGAGTGCCTGCAAAAGTTGCAACTCTTGAGTATGATCCAAATAGAACGGCAAACATCGCATTGTTGCACTATGTTGATGGAGAAAAAAGATATATCTTAGCTCCAAATGGACTTAAAAAAGGTGACATCGTATTAGCAGGAGAAGGTGCAGATATCAAACCTGGAAATGCGTTAAAATTAAAAGATTTACCAGTAGGGACAGTTATTCACAATGTTGAATTAATGCCAGGTAAAGGTGGACAGTTAGCAAGATCAGCAGGAACAGCTGCAAGACTTGTTGCAAAAGAAGGAACTTACTGCCACGTGGAGCTGCCGTCTGGAGAATTAAGACTTATTCATAAAGAATGTATGGCTACAATCGGATCAGTAGGAAATTCTGAACATTCATTAGTATCATTAGGAAAAGCTGGAAGAAATAGACACTTAGGAAGAAAACCTCATGTTAGAGGATCTGTAATGAACCCTGTGGATCACCCACACGGAGGAGGAGAAGGAAGATCTCCAATTGGTAGAAAATCACCAGTTACACCTTGGGGTAAACCTACACTTGGTAAGAAAACTAGAGGTAAAAAACTTAGTGATAAATTCATCGTTAGAGGAAGAAAAAAATAGTAGTTTAAAAATAAAATCAATGTCAAGACTGACAATACAATTTTTAAATGAAAAACGCAGAAATGGACTGTGCCAGTCAAGCAGACAGATAACACATCTAAATAACAGTTTGGCTGAATGTAAAAATATTGCTTGATACATTGAATTAAATATTAAAATGAGATGTATTGAGTAACATTTCTCGATTTAAAAAATGAAATAAGGAGGAAAGAATGGCTCGTTCATTAAAAAAAGGACCTTTTGTTGATGCATATTTATTAGAAAAAATAGAAGCATTGGGAGGTAAAAAACAAGTTATTAAAACATGGTCTAGAAGATCAACTATATTCCCTCAATTTATTGGACATACTTTTGCTGTATATAACGGTAAAAAACATATACCTGTATATGTAACTGAGGAAATGGTTGGACATAAATTAGGTGAATTTGCACCAACTAGAACTTTCTACGGACATGGAAAAGACGCTAAAAAAGGTAAAAAATAATTAAAATAACCGATATACATACATTAATGAAAGGAGAGGACTTTGAATGGCAGTAGTAGCTAAATTGAAATACCAAAGATTAAGCCCTCAAAAAGCAAGATTAGTTGCTGATATTGTAAGAGGGAAAAATGCATTGCAAGCATTGAACATTTTAAAATTTACAAATAAAAAAGCGGCATTATACATAGAAAAAACATTAAGATCAGCAATTGCAAACGCTGAACATAATAACAACATGGATCCTGATAAATTATTTATTTCAAAAATATTAATTGATAAAGGACCTGTACTAAAAAGAATCAGCCCAAGAGCAATGGGAAGAGCTGATGTTATTAGAAAACCGACAGCTCATATCACAGTAGAAGTTGATGAAAGAGAAGATTAATTCAGAAAAATAAGGAGGTAAGTCTGTGGGACAAAAAGTAGATCCTAGGGGGATAAGATTAGGAATCACAAGAACTTGGGATTCAAAATGGTTCGCTGAGGGGAAAGAATACGTAAACAACTTTCACGAAGATTTAAAAATAAAAGAATATGTTAAGAAAAACTATTACCACGCAGGGATTTCTTCTATTCAAATAGAAAGAACATCACCTACAGAAGTAGCAGTTATCATAGAAACTGGAAAAGCTGGAATCTTAATCGGAAGAAAAGGGCAAGAAATTGAGGCTTTAAAAGTAAAATTGGAAAAATTAACTGGTAAAAGAGTACAAATTAAAGTACAAGAAATCAAAAATCCTAATAAAGACGCTCAATTAGTAGCAGAAAGCATTGCAACTGCAATTGAAAAAAGGGTTGCTTATAAAAGAGCAGTTCAACAAGCTATTCAAAGAGCAGAAAAAGCTGGGATTAAAGGAATTAAAGTTATGGTATCGGGAAGATTGAATGGTGCCGAAATTGCAAGAAGTGAATGGACACTTTCAGGAAGAGTACCACTACATACTTTAAGAGCAGATGTTGATTATGCAACAGCTACTGCACACACTACATACGGTGCTTTAGGATTAAAAGTATGGATATTTAATGGTGAAGTTCTTTCTACTACAAAGGAAGGAGAAAACGAATAATATGTTAATACCTAAAAGAACGAAATATAGAAAACAGTTCAGAGGAAAAATGGGTGGCGTAGCAACTAAAGGAAACAAAGTTGACTTTGGTGAATTTGGACTTGCCGCTAGAGAATTTGGTTGGATTACTTCAAGACAAATAGAAGCTTGTAGGGTAACAATCAACAGAACGTTTAAAAGAGAAGGTAAAATTTGGATTAGAATATTCCCTGATAAACCTTATACAAAAAGACCTGAAGGAACAAGAATGGGTAAAGGTAAAGGTAATGCAGAAGGTTGGGTAGCAGTAGTTAAAAAGAATAAAATAATGTTTGAAGTTGGTGGAGTATCAGAAGAGAAAGCCAAGGAAGCATTAAGAAAAGCTGGACATAAACTACCTATAAAAGTTAAATTTGTTAGAAAAGAAGAAGTAGGTGGTGATAAGTAATGACAATTAACGAAATTAGAGAATTATCATTGGAAGAATTGGAAGTTAAAGTAAATGAATTGAAACAAGAATTGTTTAATTTAAAATTTCAAAAAACTCTTGGACAATTACAAAACACTGCTAAAATACGAGATGTTAAAAGAACAATAGCAAGACTAAAAACTGTTGTAACTGAAAAAACTGGTAAATAGGAGGATCAAGAGTGGAAAATAAAAGAAACGAAAGAAAAGTAAGAGAAGGAATCGTTGTTTCTAATAAAATGGATAAAACTGTAGTTGTTCTTGAAGAAACAATGAAATTACATAAACTTTATAAAAAGAGAGTAAAAACTTCTAAAAAATATAAAGCACACGATGAAAACAATGATTGTGGAATCGGAGATAAAGTGCAAATTATGGAAACTAGACCATTAAGTAAAGATAAAAGATGGAGAGTTGTTACAATCTTAGAAAGAGCTAAATAATTTGATCTTATTAAGAAATTGCTTGATGTTTTATTTTCAATATTAAAATAAGAAGAAAATAGTGTGAGTTAATATTTGAGAGGAGGAAATTTTAAATGGTTCAACAACAATCGATGCTTAATGTTGCTGATAACACTGGAGCTAAAAAAATCATGGTTATTAGAGTATTAGGTGGATCAAGAAGAAGATTCGGTAAAATTGGAGACATCGTAGTAGCAACTGTAAAAGAAGCTATACCAAACGGAAACGTTAAAAAAGGTGATGTAGTTAAAGCTGTAATCGTTAGAACAAGAAAAGAATTAAAAAGAGCAGATGGTTCATATATAAAATTTGATGACAATGCGGCAGTTATTTTGAATACGGCATTAGAAGTAAGAGGGACAAGAATTTTTGGACCTGTAGCAAGAGAATTAAGAGCGAAAAACTTTATGAAAATAGTTTCTCTAGCACCAGAAGTATTATAGGAAGGAGAGTTAAACGTGGCTAAACCAAACTTAAAATCAGTACCTAGAAGATTACATGTTAAAACTGGAGATACAGTTATTGTAATTAGCGGTAGATCAAAAGATTTGTTACGTAATGAAAAGAGTACACAAACTGGAGATAAAGGAAAAATTGGAAAAGTATTAAAAGTATTCCCTAAAACTGGAAAAATAATTGTTGAGGGTGTAAATATCAAGAAAAGACATATTAAACCTAATGCAATGAACCCACAAGGCGAAGTTGTAGAAAGAGAAATGCCAATCTTCTCATCTAAAGTAATGCTTTGGGATGAAGGAGCAGGAAAACCTACAAGAGTAAGAAAAGAAATAAGAGATGGAAAAAAAGTAAGAATATCAGTTGTATCTGGTAACGAAATATAATATTTTAGAGAGGAGGATGTAATAAATGGCTGAAAAATATATTCCAAGATTACAAAAATTATACAAAGATGAAATAGTTTCATCATTATTGAAAGAATTAAATTTATCTAATGTTATGCAAGTGCCAAAACTTGATAAAATAGTAGTGAATATGGGGATTGGAGAAGCAGTAAGCAATCCTAAATTAATAGATACGGCTATTGCTGAATTAGCACAAATTACAGGACAACAGCCTGTAGCAAGAGCTGCTAGAAAATCAGAAGCTGGATTTAAATTAAGAGAAGGACAAAAAATTGGAGCAAAAGTTACATTAAGAAAAGAAAAAATGTATGAATTCCTAGACAGATTAATCAGTATCACATTACCAAGGGTAAGAGATTTTGAAGGTGTTTCACCTAAAGGATTTGATGGAAGAGGAAACTACACATTAGGTCTAAGAGAACAAATTGTATTCCCTGAAATCGAAATTGATAAAGTGGATAAAATCTTTGGATTAGGAATCACGATTGTATCTACAGCACAAAATGATGAGCAAGGAAGAGCTTTATTAAAAGCATTCGGAATGCCGTTTGCAAAATAGTATTATTTTGAAGGAGGTGTAATTTAATCAATGGCTAAAAAAGCAATGGTTGAAAGAAACTTAAAAAGACAAAAAACAGTTGATAAATATGCAGCTAAAAGAGCTGAGTTAAAAGAAAGAGCTAAAAAAGGTGATAGAGAAGCAATTTTAGAATTATCTAAATTACCAAGAAATGCTTCGCCTACAAGAGTTAGAAATAGATGTCAAATTAACGGAAGACCAAGAGGATATATGAGAGAATTTGGTATTTCAAGAGTTATGTTCAGACAATTAGCAGGAGAGGGAGTTATCCCTGGAGTAAAAAAATCAAGTTGGTAATTTTGAGAGGAGGAAGAATTAATGTATTTAACAGATCCTATTGCTGATATGCTTACTAGAATCAGAAACGGAAATATGGCTAAACATGCGCAAGTTGCAGTACCATTTTCAAGAATTAAAGAAAGTATAGCAAATATATTAAAAAATGAAGGATATATAAACGGTTACGAAATTAAAGAAGAAGGAGCTATAAAAAACATAGTTGTTTCTTTAAAAACTGTAGATGGAGAAGCTGTAATTAAAGGGTTAAAAAGAATATCAAAACCTGGAAGAAGAGTTTACACATCTGTAGAAAGTTTACCTAAAGTATTAGGTGGATTAGGAATTGCCATTGTCTCAACACCACAAGGTGTTATTACAGACAAGGAATGCAGAAAGCATAACGTTGGTGGAGAAGTTCTTTGCTACGTGTGGTAATTTACGCATTTTATAAATTAGGAGGATAAACAATGTCAAGAATAGGTAAAAAACCTATAACTATACCTGCAGGCGTTGAAATCAAGCAGGAAGGAAATACTTTTACTGTAAAAGGGCCGAAAGGGCAATTAGTAAGAGAATTAAGCAGTGAAATTAAAGTAAATATTGATGGTAATGAAATTACATTTGAAAGACCAAATGATTTACCAAATATAAGAGCTCTTCATGGAACTACAAGAGCAAACTTAAACAATATGATTGTTGGAGTAAGTGAAGGATTTACTAGAGGATTAGAATTAGTCGGAGTAGGATATAGAGTACAAGCTAGCGGAAAAGGATTAACATTATCTTTAGGATATTCACATCCAGTTGAAGTTGAAGCAGTAGAAGGAATTACTTTCAAAGTTGAAGGAAATACTAAAATTTCTGTTGAAGGAATTGACAAGCAATTAGTTGGACAAGTTGCTGCAAACATCAGAGCTAAACGTCCACCTGAACCATATAAAGGGAAAGGTGTTAAATACGCTGATGAAGTAATTAGAAGAAAAGAAGGTAAGAAAGGATAGGAGGTAGATTTTAATGGTAAAAAAACTTGATAGAAATAAATTAAGACAAAAAAAACATAGAAGTATTAGAAAAAAAATCGTTGGAACTGCTGAAAGACCTAGACTTGCTGTGTATAGAAGTTTACAAAATATCTTCGTTCAAGTAATTGATGATACAACAGGAAATACTTTAGTTTCTGCATCAACTATTGAAAAAGGTGCAAAAATTGAAAAAGGTTCAAATATCGAAGCAGCTAAACAAATAGGAGAAAGAATTGCTAAAAAAGCATTAGATAAAGGGATTACTGCTGTTGTATTCGACAGAGGAGGATACGTTTACACAGGAAGAGTTAAAGCTGTGGCAGATGCTGCGAGAGAAGCAGGATTAAAATTCTAAAGATAAGGAGGATTTATTTTGGCTAGAGATAGAGATAACAGAGAAAGAGAAAGTGAATATAAAGAAAGACTTTTAAGAATAAGCAGAGTTTCTAAAACTGTTAAAGGAGGAAGAAGAATTTCGTTCTCAGTATTAGCAGCTGTTGGAGATGAAAAAGGAAAAGTAGGTATCGGTTTAGGAAAAGCTAACGGAGTACCTGATGCAATTAGAAAAGCTATTGCAAACGCTAAGAAAAACTTAGTAACTGTTTCATTAAAAGGTGGAACATTGCCACATGAGCAAATTGGTAAATATAATGCAACTTCTGTATTATTGAAACCAGCTTCAAAAGGGACAGGAGTTATCGCCGGTTCAGCAACTAGGGAATTATTAGAGCTAGCAGGTGTAAAAGACGTGCTTACAAAAATTAGAGGTTCAAAAACTAAAGATAATGTTGCAAGAGCAACTTTAGAAGGTCTTAAACAATTACGTTCTATAGAAGACGTTGCAAGACTTAGAGGAAAATCAGTTGAAGAAATTTTAGGATAATAAGGTTAGGAGGTAAAATTAATGTCTAAAGTAAAAGTAACGCTTGTAAAAGGAATTAATGGAAGAAAACCTAATCATGTTGCGACTGTAAAATCACTTGGATTAAGAAAAATCAGTCAAAGCGCAGTTCATAACAAAACTGCTGATATAGAAGGAAAAATTAAATTAGTTTCTTATTTACTTAAAGTAGAGGAGGTTTAGAATAGATGAATCTTAATGAATTAAGACCTGCCGCTGGATCGAAAAGAGAAAGAAGAAGAGTAGGAAGAGGACACGGAACTGGTTGGGGAAAAACTGCTGGTAAAGGTCACAATGGACAAAAACAAAGATCAGGTTCATATGTATCACCTATATTTGAGGGTGGACAAATGCCTATTATTAGAAGAATTCCTAAAAGAGGATTTTCTAATGCACCATTTAAAAAAGATATAATAGTAATTACATTGGCCGACATTGTTGAAAGATTTAATGATGGAGATGTAGTTAGCTTACAAACATTAGTTGAAAATGGAATAGTTAAAAACCCTAAATTTATAACAAAATATTCGGATGAAGCTTTAAGAAATACAAAAGGCAGAAGAGCTGTAAGAGAATATTTAAATGTAAATATTGAATCATATGTAAAAGAAAAAGATTTTACAAGCTTGTTAAAAATCATAGGGAATGCAGAAGTTAATAAAAAATTAACTGTAAAAGCACACAAAGTTTCTAAAACAGCTAAGGAATTAATTGAAAAAGCTGGAGGAAATGTAGAATTATTAGAAGTAAGATCATATTCAGCTAAAGCAGGAAATAATAAAAAAGAAGATGGGAATAAGTAAGATTTAATATCTTGCTTTTTCTTCATACACTAAAGGAGTGATAGAATTGACTCTAGCTGAAGCACTATCAAGTAGGGTAAAAGCTATTTTTAATATACCTGAACTAGAAAAAAGAGTAACATTTACATTATTAATGATAATGGTCGCAAGAGTTGGAATTCATATAGCAGTTCCAGGAATTAATACAGATGCTTTTAAAAATTTCCAGCAGGGAAATGCAATTGCTCAATTTTTAAATTTATTTTCGGGTGGAGCTGTTGAAAGAGCTTCAATTTTTGCGTTGGGAATTGTCCCATATATTAATGCTTCTATTGTATTTCAATTGTTAGGAGTAATTTTTCCTAAAATAGATGAAATGCAAAAGGAAGGTGGAAAAGAAAGAGATAAAATAACTCAATGGTCAAGATATGTAACAATTGTACTGGCAATAATTCAGTCGTTTGGAATTGCAGTCTTAATGCAAAATCAAGGATTAGTATTGGAACCAGGTCCAAAATTCATACTTAGTACAGTAGTCCTGATTACAGGTGGAACTTCATTCTTAATGTGGATTTCTGAAAGAATTTCAATAAGAGGTATTGGAAATGGGACTTCAATGCTGATATTTTTGAATATTGTTGCAGGATTGCCAACAGTAATAAGCCAAATGATTTCTGGATTACCTAGTGGAATGGGAAAAGTTCTGTTAGGATTATCAATTGTAGCATTTGTAGTATTTATTGCACTAATGGTAATTGTACAGCTTGCTGAAAGAAGAATTCCTATTCAATATGCAGGAAAAGGTAGTCTTGGATTTGGCGGGGGACAAAGTACAGTTGGAAAAAGAACATATTTACCATTAAAAATAAATATGTCTGGAGTAATGCCAATAATCTTTGCGTCAGTATTGATGGCAGCACCGCCGTTTTTAGTTTCAATGATGAAAACTGGAAATTTAAAAAACTTTTTAGCAGCTCAGTTTGAGCCAAAAGGAGTTTTATATCTATTATTATTTGCAATATTAATTACAGTATTTTCATTTTTCTATACACTTACTATTGCTTTTGATCCAGACAAAGTGTCTGATGATCTGAAGCAAAGTGGAGGAACAATTCCAACGGTAAGAGCTGGAAAAGAAACGGCTGATTATTTGGAAAAAGTTGCAACAAGAGTAACGTTTGGAAGTGCGATATTTTTATCATTATTAGGTATTATGCCAAATATCTGGTTTGGATACGTTTTAAAACTTCCAGTTATGCTTGGAGGAACAAGTTTGCTAATCTTAGTTGGGACTGCAGTAGAATTACTGTTGCAAATAGATTCTTACCTAGCGGTTAAGAAAATGAAAGGTTTTATAAACAGAAGAAATCGTTAAGAATAAAAATTTAATAATTAAAATATAATTTTAAAAGCACACCAAATGTGTGCTTTTTTTGTTTGAACAAGGGTGTTTTGATTCCCTTGCATAATAATATTTATTCTATTGATAATTTCAAATGCATATAGTTTTCTAAAAAAATTACTAAAAAATAATAGTTATTAAAATGTAGTAGTTAATTTTTTAAATATTTTTTTCTCAAAAAATATGAAATAAATTCCAATATAATTGCTACACCAAATATTAGATATACAAATACTCCAATTTCTCTTATATCAAAGTACATAGTTCCAGCCATAAACATATCATAACCAATTCCGCCAGCTCCAGCTGCAGCTCCTACTAATACAGCATTTGTAAAGTTTATTTCAAAACGGATGAATGTCCATGATAGAAGAGAAGTGCTTGTACTTGGCAATACAGCCTGAAAAATAACTTTCCAGAATGAAGCGCCTGTTGCTCTAAGAGCTTCGATAATTCCGTTGTCAATTTCTTCTATGCTTTCTGAATAGGCTTTTACAAGGTAGGCAACGCTGTGAAAAGTCATTCCTATAATTGCCGCTTCTACACCAACATTTGCAACGACTGAAAATACCATAACCCATAATATTGTTGGAATAGCACGGAAAAATGTTATGCCTAATTTTATAATTTTAGAAACATATTTGCTTGATAAATTTTGCGCTGCAAAGAAAGATAGAAATAGAGCTATAAAAGAACCTATAATTGTTGTTAAGGCTGCTAGAGCAATTGTTACCATAAGGCTTTGAAAAACTTGGCTATAGGTGTATCTATCTGATAATTTTGGAGAAAAGAACATTGTTTTCAAATCTTTAAAAAAATGGTCAGCAGCTTCAGCGATATTTACATTGCCAAAATTCATTGTAATCAATGTATAAATTGTAATAGTTGACAATAGGAATAAAGTTGCATATAAATAAATTTTTGATTTTGTAAGTTTTCTTATCTTTATTTTTTCCAAAAGAAAATTCACCTTCCTTCTGTTAATTTGTTTTACATCATTTCTTTTCTAAGTTTGTTAGACAGAATTTCTATTCCGATTACAATAACCGTAACTGTTAAAATTACGAGTCCAGCGGCATCATACCTAAAACTTTTGTAATACAGGTTAAATGTGAATCCTATTCCAGTTCCTGTTAAAATACCAACCAGTGTAGATTCCCGCACGCCAGTTTCAATAAAGAACAGAAGCCAAGACAGGAGCTGTGAGGAAACGCTTGGGATAACTCCGCAGAATATTATCTGAAAATAGGAAGCTCCTACTGATTTTAGCGCTTCAATTACATCACTTGCCACCTCGTCAATTGTTTCGGAAAAGGCACGTGTTAAATATCCAAATGTTATCAGAAATAGTGCAAGAAATCCTGTAAATTGACTTTGCTTAAAGGAAAATACAAGTATTAACGCCCATGCTACAATTGGCATATTTCTAAAAAAAGAAGCAATTATTTTTGTTATAATTTTTGTAAAAATGTTAATTCCAGTTGAATTTGATCCGATTATTGCAAGAAATAGTGCAAAAGTTGCGGAAATTGTTGTGGAAGTTATGGCAAGTAAAACTGTTTTTATTACGGAATCCATAATTTCTGGAAAATACTGCAAAGCATTTTGTGTAGGGATAAATTTTTGTAAAAGCCAAAAGATTCCAGCTGGAATTGAGGAAAATGCCATCCCATTTTGGAAGCCTGCAATAATGGAGGATATTGTATAAATTAGAATAATTGCTGATATAAATATAATTTTAGAGTAAAATCTTTGCTTAAAAACATCTTTTTCATTTAATTTCATAAAACCTCCTTATCAAGTATTTTCTTCATCTTTATAAATAAATTCGATCATATCATCTGTAAGTCGTTCTGTTTTATCGTCAAAAATTTTCTCGCCTTTATTCAAGGCAATAATCCTGTCAGAATATTTTTTGGCAATATCAACTTGGTGAAGGTTCACAATACACGTAATTTTTAGTTCTGTAACAATTTTTTTTAGATAATCCATTATGTTTTCAGCAGTTTTTGGATCAAGTGAGGCGATTGGCTCGTCACAAAGAAGCAATTTTGGCTTTTGCATGATTGCCCTTGCAATACCGACACGCTGCTTTTGTCCGCCTGAAAGTTCACTACATTTTTGATAAGCATATTTAGTCATATTTACTCTTTCTAGAAAGCTAAAAGCTTCTTTTTTTTCTTCCTCTGAATAAATACCTAATATTCCAGCAATTACCGATTTATATCCAAGCCTTCCATGAAGCACATTTTCAATAACAGTAAGCCTTTCCACAAGATTATAACTTTGAAAAATCATTCCAATTTCTCGTCTTACAATTTCTATTTGTGTTTTTTTCAAGTTCTCAATATTTTTGCTTTCAAATAAAATTGAACCTTGTGAAATATCAATCATTTTGTTTATACTTCTAAGTAATGTTGATTTCCCTGAGCCTGAAGGGCCAATAATCGAGATAAATTCACCTTTTTCTACGTCAAATGAAATATTTTTTAAGGCATTTGTTCCGTTATTATATTTTTTTGAAACATTTTTTATACTTAATAACATAAAAAATTCCTTTCTAAATAATTTTACTATACAAATAATGTTTTAAAAAATAAGGCATATCAATCTTGGTATGCCTATATAAAAACTTTTATCTATTTCCAATATTAATTTTGTTAGTGTTCTGATTGCTATTCTGTTTTTCTGTACTGTTATTTGTGTTGTTATTGTCACTGTTATTAATGGAATCTGGCTTATTTTGTATATTGATTGCTGAGCTGCCGTTTTGTTCACTGCTTAGAGAACTATTTTCATCAGCTGCGGCAGATTGTTCAAATGTGATAATCGTTCCTAGTGACAGCAAATCTCTTTGAAGCTTGTCAAGTTTATTTTTTTGGACATATACATTATCAATTAATGTTTCAATATTTTTGTTATCTTCTTCATATTTAGACATAATTTGCTGATAATTATTATTTCTTAGGTTTTCAATTTTTTGAGTCAGCAATGTTTTTTCCTCGTCAGTTAATACAGTATGATTTAAATTTTTGAAATTGCTGTTTTCTAAAATAAGTTCTGAGGCAAGTTTTACAATTCTTCCTTCAAGCAAGTCATTTTTTGAATATTCGATAAGAGAACTTATTTTATTGATTGCAAATAAAGTTTTGGAAGTGAAATTATCTTTGTTATAAGTAATTTCATAACCATTATTTTTCCCTTTTATCAATGCTTTTGAGTTATTTTCCAGTAAAACTTCCCCATTTACCTGCGAAATATTCCCATTTAATCCTTTAGCCACGATTTTTCCATCATTAATATCTATATCTGAAATTCTTATATTCAGCTCTTTTATCTCTTTTATAAGAGAAGTGGCCTTTAAAGCCGTGTTTAACGAAGTTTCCAAATTTTTTCCCTTGTCTAGGAATATATACAGATTCATATTTTGAACATTGCTATTAGAATTATTGTTAAAATCGTTCAATGAAATTTCCTTTTCAAGCTTAGTCAAGTTGTCAGAAACATTTGCAAGCGCTATATCTCTTTCCAGCTCAATTTCAGAAATATTTTTTTCAATGTTTTCCTTTTCAGAATTGATAGACTTTACTAGCGGCTTAATCTCGTTATTCAGTTCTACGATTTTCTGAGCTTTGCTTTTTAAGTCTGTAAGCCCCACATAATCTTTTTTCAGAACATTGATTTTTTCAATATTCTCTTTCCATTTGCTGTTAATAAGATTGTTTGTATTATTTGACAATGTTGTAACCTTATCAGTTGTTTCCTTTATAAAATCTGCAGTTGTCTTATCAGATTTTTCTTGAGCGGTAAGAGAATTTATCTTTTCAGTAAACGTATCAATCTGAGAGTTTTTTTCCTTATAAATGCTTTCCAGATTCACATCTTCCAGTTTCATGTTAGACAACGTTAATTTTGGAACAAGGTTAAACAGCCCCGTTCGTACAACGCCAACTGTAGCACGTCCTTTTCCAAGACTTTTTCCATTGACTACAAAATTATCAAAAACCATTTCGTTATTTCTTATAGAAAATTTTACATTTTCAAATTCAGAATGTTTTGATTTTGTCATATATGAGACAATGTTGCTGGAAAACATTACGCCAAAAAGCAGCATAACCAGAGCTATTAATACAAGACTCAATAAATATTTCAAAATTTTCACAAAAAACCTCCTTTTAATATATGATTAAACCCCTTTAATATCAAACTGCTGTAAGATTAAATAACTTTGGAGCTTGGTTTTAAAGAAGTTTTGCTATAGTTTTTACATCAAATAAGCTGTTAAAAATAGACGTTATAAATTTTATATCTATTTAAAACAGCTCCTTTCCAATTTTTAAAAGTTTCAGACTATTTAATATTTTTTAATGCTTCATCCATATTTGATATTTTAAATTCATCAGAAATTAATTTTAGGTAAGTTTGTTGCTCAATCTGTCTTTTCTGATTTCTTAACTGAGTTTTGATAGCTTCTTTAACGCTTTCAAAAGGTATTAGCCCTTTAGGGTTTCTTTCAAGGACTTTCACGACATACAGGCTTTTTCCGTCGTTTACAACCTTATTGACAACTTGTCCTGCCTTAACATCCTTGATGGCTTCACTCACAGAACCAAAACGGCTTGCCAGCTGACTTAGAAGAATTGATTGTGTCTGTCCGTTCTGCTCAGTTCCAGGATTGTACTGGTTTACGTATGCAGTAAAATTGTTAGGATTTGCAACGGCTTCCTTTAATGCCTGTTCAGCTTTTGCTGTATCAGTAGGCTGGAATACTATAACTTGCAGTCTTACTGAATCTTCAGGCTGTGTGAAGCTTGCCTGATTGGCATCATAGGCGGCTTTGGCATCGGCATCTGTAATTTTGGCTCTTTCATTAACTTCGCTTAGTGTTGCCAGGCTTGCCAGCAGCTGTTCCTGTAAAATTTCCTTGCTTTCCGTATATTTCTTATCCTCGTTAAGTTTTTTTTCTTTCGCTTTCAAGGCAAGAGCTCTGTTTAGAGCAATATTTTTAATAATAGAATGTTTCATCTGCGTAATTTGTTCAGGAGTAAGGTCTTTTTCAGAAATTCCGCTAGAAAAAAGGCTTTTTTCCAGTTCGTTATTAACTTCCTTTTCATACACTTTTATTTTTTTATCTGATGTTTCAAATAGCACTTTGCCTCCGCTACTATTTCCACAAGACAATGCAAATGTGCATAATGCTGTCAAGACAGCTATTTTAAATTTATTTTTCATTTTTTCCTCCAAGATGGTTTTGTATTTTTAAGATTATGTCTTTAGTATATCATAACATTACAAACATTTCAAACTTTATTAAAAAAAGACAGAGTAAAATTATATTGAAGAGAAATTTATCTGTTTTTGAGATTTTGATAGATTAAATCAAGGCACTTACGTTTGTATTCAGTCTTTGGATGGACATAAAGATTTAGAGTGGCATTCATGCTGGCGTGCCCTAAAATTTCAGAAACAGTCTTGCAGTCAATTCCGAGTTCGATGGCCTGCGTTGCGAAAGTATGGCGGAGGCTGTGGAATGTAAGTTTTGGAAGATTCAGGGAATGAAGGAGTTTTTGATAGTAATAACGGTAACGATGAGGTTTTAGATAATTTGTGCTGTTTGTAATAAAATAGTTGTTTTTATTTTGCTGAAATGGTTTTATTAAATTTATGAAATCAGTATTGAGAGGGATTATACGATTGGAAGTTTTTGTTTTTGGAGTGCTTATAATTGTTTTGGAATAGGATTTATTTTTTTCCTTTATATAAATTTTCTGCAAAGTTCTGCAAACTATCAGAGTGTGTTTTTCTAAATTTATGTCCTTCCACTGCAGTCCACATATTTCCCCAAGTCGTAGTCCTGTTTGCAGACAAAGTAAAATTCCCAGATTTTTAGAATTCTGATTATTTATTAAATATCGAAAAAGAATCTTCTGTTCCTCAGTAGAAAAAGTTTTTAAATACAATTTTGAAGAGGAAGAAGGGAACTTGCAATGGAAATTCTGAAAAGGTATCAACCCCTCTTGAATTGCTGTATTTAAAGTGCTTTTTAGAAGCACGGCCATATCCTTAACTGTTTTTAGGGAAAGTCCTTTTTCCAAATTTTTCTTTGAGCCGCTTAATTTTAAGATAATAAAATTTTGTAAATCTTCATTTGTAATATTTCCAATTTTCTTTTTCCCAAGTACAGGCTTTAAATGATTTTCAATAATATTAGTATAAGTCGCATAAGTCGATTCCTTTATAAAAAATCTTTCTTTTTCCAGCCAAATATCCAGCCATTCCTTATATTTCAAGTTTTTGTTTAAATATTTTTTTGTAGCCATATTTTCCTCCTAAATTTAGTTTTTTATATTTTACTAAATTATTGGAAAAATGTTTAGTAAATTTAACTAAGTTTGTTACTTAGTCCATTCCTATTTTTTCACTAAGTATTATACCATAAAATCATATATTTTTGTTATTGTTTTTATATTACGCAAATGAAATTAATAGTCTTTTTATATCAAATCTCATTTTTTGTTGTCGTTAATAAATATTTTTCCTATAATTTTTATATTTTTTCTTTTTTAGAGCCATTTACAAAATCAAAAGTATCAACTTCTTCAACATCTACATAAAATAATTCAAGTATAGGATTGTTTGGAGTTTTAAACATTTCTTTTAATGCAGGATATTCATCTAATGCTCTTGCCTTTAAATTAATGTCATTTACAAAAGTTGCTTTCCCACTTATAGATAATACATAAGAGAAATCAGGTTTATGTACACAAAAAGAAACATTTGGATTTTCTTTAATTTGTTTATAAACAGCTTTATTATTTTCTGTGCAAAAATAAACTTTTTTTCCATCTGAAAATAAAAATTGAAATGCTCTACTCCTTGGTTTTCCATTTTCTACTGTTGTAAAAATACCATTTAAGTTCTCCTTTAAAAAATTACTAAAATCAATCATTTTAAATCCTCCTCATATATTTAATGTTTTTTGTATTTTATCATAATAATGTTTTATTTTTAAGAAGGCACTTTTTTGAATTCTAGTCACCAAATAGAAACCAGCTTTAAATATTTCTAATTTCATTAATATAGAAAAAATCTGTTGATTATGCTATAATAAGGAAATAATATATAGTTTTAAATGAGGAGAAAAAATGAAATATAAATTAGTAGTTTGTGATATGGATGGAACTTTACTTACATCTAGCCATAAAATTTCTGACCATACAGCAAATATTATAAAACAAATTGAAGATAATGGTGTTAAATTTATAATTGCAACGGGCAGACCTTACCTTGATGCAAAATTTTATAGAGATAGTTTAAAATTAAAATCTTTTCTTATAACTTCAAATGGAGCAAGAGCTCATAATGAAGAGAATAAACCTATTGTTATAGAAAATATTCAAAAAGATTTAGTAAAAAAATTATTATCTTATAATGTAGGAACAGATATACATAGAAATATTTATCTTGATGATAAGTGGATAATTGAGTATGAAATAGAGGGATTGGTAGAATTTCATAAAGAGTCTGGTTACAGATTCAATATAGATAATCTAAATAAGTATGAAAATGAAGAGGCAGCAAAAGTATTTTTTTTAGGAAAAGATAAAGATATAGAAAACTTGGAAAAAAACATGAAAAAAAATTTTCAAAATGATTTAAGTATAACTATTTCCTCACCTTTTTGTTTAGAGTTTATGAAAAAGGGTGTTAATAAGGCTGAAACATTAAAAAAAGTTTTAAAAATTTTAAATATAAAGCCAGAAGAAGTTATAGCATTTGGAGATAGTATGAATGACTATGAAATGCTTAGTTTAGTTGGGAAACCATTTATTATGGGAAATGCTAATCAAAGGCTTATAGATGCATTACCTAATGTTGAAGTTGTTGGAAATAATAATGAAGATGGAATAGGGAAAAAATTAATTGAAATTTTTAATATAATTTTATAAAAATAGTTCGTTACTAGCCAGATTTCTTAACGGATAAAAATTAA
>ERZ773043.670-NODE-670-length-19817-cov-158.004959_pt1 | contig 19817 bp, 17 predicted proteins | sample MGYA00580636_ERZ773043 | MGnify/ENA primary metagenome ERZ773043 (study PRJEB29015, sample SAMEA2737992) | human oral metagenome | biome: human oral; feature: human-associated habitat; material: dental | place: China | collected 2065 ...
CCACCATAAAGCAGGATAGCCGCCGCTGACCACAGGGATTCCATGCCTTCTTCACCCCACACCCCAACACCTTGAGCATAGGACTGCAAAATAGTCATGAGAATGATTGACCTGGACCCATAGTGGGAATACAACCTGGGCAGCTGCGGCCATCTCACCACGTTCGCCGCCTCATCAAGCGGGGCTACCAAGGGCACGGGAAGCCGGCCACCGTTTTCTTCACCATAGGTTTCTGCCGCTTTCATCACCGCGGCAGTTAACGCCGTGGTCAACGCCGCAGCGTTATCAGCACCCTCTTTACTTAAAACATAGAGAGTATCGTGGGCGCTACGAACAAAAGCTTCGGGAGAGAACTTCCGCGCACCAGATTGAGGCGTCACCCATTGGGCTGCTGCTTTCCGCCCCAGCGGAGACGCCATTTGGGCGGCCTGGGAGAAAATACCTGACCGGGTTTTTTCCGTAATGTTATATGTGCTCTCCAGCGCACTAGCCTGCATATCCCACTCGCCGGAGGTCTTCAACAACCCCACAGGAGTGCGATCATCTTGGTCATTTACCCAAATGTACACATCAGTAATAGGCTTGTTCGCCACAGTAGCGGCAAGGAATAACCGGGCAAGAAGATCCCTACCCCCATCAACGAAAAACGCGTCACCACCAGTGGTTTCACTACTGCTGCTGGCGCACTTGAAAATGTCAGCGAGTTCCGTTGCGGCGGCATCCATGGTTCGCGGCTCCCGCCGGATAATATCAAGAGGATCGAAATACCAGGGTTCTTGTTCGAATTCCGGGGCGATCCATTGCGGGTCAAAAACGTACACGTCACCACGGGCGGCAGTAATCCCAATGGTGTCGTCGATAATATCGCGTTTATTCGAGGTCGTCAGCACCGGCCCCGGGGCGTCCACAATAGCGGGAATCACCTGGGAAGTGGTCTTGCCCATGCGGGGGCCGAAAATAACCAGGTACAGGTCCTCCCACGTAGAATACAGGCCAGTTTTCGTATTCGGAATTTTTCCCATACGCAACCCTGGGTGAGTATCAGCAAGACCCTGAGGAAGCCATTTCCGGGACTTTTCCACCGCAGCCGCACGCGATAATGATTGAATATCTTTACGACCAGCAAGGTGTTTCGCGGCCTTATCAACACGGATGGTGGGCTTTTTCACCCGCCGAATCGTAATCCAAACCCCAACACCTGCAAGCACACCAATGATGCAGCCTAAGATGATGGTGGCCGATGACGTCCAATGAACACTGCCACGATAGAGTCGAATCACCGTCAGGAACGGATTCATGGAAAGCTTATCCGGGGCCCCAGTCATTAGGTGCGATAACCATAAAGCGGTTTGTATCAGAATAAGCGCCGCGGTAACAGTCACTAAAAGGATGATCCCTAAAACAGTTTGGGGATCTATGGTTTTCCCGGCATCGCGGGCGTTCGCGCGTCCCATTATGACTCCATATCCTCAACAAGATCAGCCAGGTTCGTGTCCTGCCAACGCTGATACCCAGGGGCTTGGGCCATATCAAGGGCGCGGGTATCATCAGGGTCGGCCACAATCTCAACAGCCACACCATTTTTCACCGACGCCGCAGCGAAATCATCAGAGTCAAAGTCCGGGTAATTCGTGGTGATAATGACACGCCCAACATCACCGCCTCGCGCAGTGATGGCCTTATGGGCAATCCAGATGGCTTTTTCAATGACTGACTGTTCGGCAGAGACAATATCACCCGGAACACGGGTGTAATCATTAGGGAAAAAATCCCCATACCAAACCGCGGTGTTCTCCGCGTCAACAATAGCGAACGACGCCTTGGTGTCTTTTTCTACCGCAGCGGTCCATAACCGCACCGTGGGAACAGCCTCAGGCAGGTCCGCAAGCTGTTGTACCCGCTGGTTATCCCGGCTTTTAAAGGTTTTTTCCCGAAGACTTTCATAATCCACACCAATTTTCCGCAATGAGACTTTGTATTTTCCGAAATCTTTTTTGTTCATAAGACCATGCTCGGTGGCGAACTCTTTCAAGTCCTCGTGAGTGCTCGCAACCTTCAGGCTGGTTTTATGATCGGCAACCAGCGAGTCAATTTCCGCCCAGCGGGCCCGTTCAGCATCAGAAAGCGACATGATAGGTGTTCCTTTCAATATAAAGTGGGAATATCCTGCGATAATCGCATAAGGGTAAAGAAAATCCATGAGGTGTATGCGCCGTATCAGTTTCAGGTAACACCAGGGATTGCGGAAAGGTCAATCCCCTCTCCCCCTGCCCGCTATCACCAGGTAAAAGGCGGAAACACCACCAAAATAACGTCAAGGCATCATTATTGTGAGATAGTGCCAACATATTCTAAATCCGAGAGTTTCCATGCATCACTGTCAGGTTCTTTCACCATGCTGGCCTGGGCTTGTGTTGTATAAAGCGGGGTGGTATCCCCGTCTTCGTGCCACACAAACACCCGGATTGTCAACGGGACGGTAGCTGTGGTGGCGTCTGCCGGTGGGGCGTGGAAATCCGCGGTAGGTTCCGCTACCGCGTGCACCCGGTCGTTATGTTCCGCCCATAAATCCCATTGCTTCGGTTTCGGCGCCTTATTGCGGGATTCAACAATAACCCGGTATTTCCCGGTGACCCGATCTTGGACCCGTTTTATGGCATCTGCCGGGGAATCGTCTTCCACAGGGTTATAGGAGTGCACCGCAGCGGCAAGACTAGCGGCAGCAACCCCCACATCCGTTGCTACTGGGTCTTCATCATAATGATCGGCCACCGCCGGTGTGCTGGAAGTACCTGTAACCCGCAGGATAATAACAACGGTACCAATCAAAATGAGAAGACAACTAGTCAAGACCAAACAAAGTCGCCAATGTTGGTATAGTTTCTGTCTCATAGCGGCTATTTCACTTTCTCTTTAAACTTTTTCGCGTTTTCGGGAATCACTTTGACGTAATGCTGGGTTTCAGGAAACGCAGGCACACCATGCGCTTCCTGCACGTTCCCGGGGCCGGCATTATAGGCAGCTAGGATCAACTCGGTGTCATCACCACTGACTAAGCCTGCGGATTTCCATTCCGCAACGCTGTCAGCATGTTTACAAAGCAGTCGCCCCGCCGCCATCACAGCGTCGGGAATATCGTTCGGATCCCCGCTTCCCGGCGGCCCAATCGGTTTGCCGTTATCATCGACTTTTGCCCCATGCCCCACCCAGGTGTCCGGGGTGAATTGGGCCGGCCCAGTTGCCCCGGCAGGGCTGATAGCTGTGGTACTGAACCGGGATTCTTGCTCTAACAAGGCAGCAATCAACGGTGGTGAAATTGCTTTGCACTGTTTCCCGGAGAGTTTGATCCATTTCACAAAGGCTTCGGGGATTTCCCCGTTGGTGTCTAGGCCCTCATCAACCCCGGCTACGGAGTCGCAGTCATCAACACTCCCGCCCCCATCAGGTGGGGCTGCCGAGTTACCGTCAGGTGCCGACCCGTATTTTTGCCCTGGCTTTGGAAAACCATGCCCTTGAGTGGTCACATGGATGTGATCAAAATGGTTTTGGGTTGGTGATCCCCGGTCTTCCATTATGTTTGATTCGCCCTGCGCTGGGCTATAGCGTTGCCGCCAAATGAAATATTCCACCTGGAAGTATTCACGGTTGCCCCATAAATACTCCATGATCTCATCACCGAGTTTTTTCCCCTCATCGGTATCCCAATGCGGGATCATGATATCGGCGGCACGGCCAGACGGGTGATCCGGGTAGGCGTCATACGGCCGCCACCCACCAATGGTTTCAATCTCCGGGAAGCGTTGAGCAACAGCCCGAGCAATACGGATAGTGTCGATCTGCATGTGTTCCTCGGACACAATTTTGTCGGAATCCGGCAACTCCCCCGAAGACTTCCGGGATTTTTTCTTACCAGACTTGCCCGACTTGCCGGATTTCTTCGGGGAAGCAGCATTCACCTTCGCCTGCACCGCATCAGCAAGCATGGTAGCGAATGCTTGCTTGCCGCTCTCGGTCAGGTGAATACCATCAGGGCCAACATAATCACCGTGTTCTCGCACCCGAGCCGCCCAGTCGGCAACAACCACTTTGGATTTATTCTGCTCCACCAGCAGGTTCACCACCGCCCCGGAGGTGACTCTCGGGCCCGCAACCGTGGTCAAAATAACCGTGGCCCCGTTCGCGGCTTTTAACGTGCGATCTATGTGCCCCTGAGTAAACGGCCCATTCGTCCCTAACGCCATAATAACGGTTTTCACCTTGGGGTTTTTCGACTCCAAAATGTCAAGACCCTCGGAATATTGCCGGCCAACCTTCGCATCAATAGAAACCGAAGGAATGGCCTTTTGAATTTCCTGCTTAGCACCAACCGTCAGCGAATCACCAATAAGAAGCACCTCATCCCCCTTGGCCACCGAGCCACCACCGGAACCGGGTTCAACCGCTTTTTCCAACCATGGCCGCGGATTCACATCATGGCCACCGTTTAGCCTACCGCCCTCCCAAACCTCGAAATGCACATGGCTTCCCCCAGGCCCGGCAGGAATCACTTCACCGTTATACCCCTGGTCAGCAATGTGTTTACCAGCTTTGACAGTGTCTCCGGTTTTCACGAAAATGTCCTCAGGGAACATGTGCCCATACACCGTGGAATACAGTTTCCCGTCAATCTGATGGTCAATGATGATCCACTGGCCGAACCCTGATGCCGGCCCCGCCGCAACCACAACACCGTCAGCAAACGCGAAAATAGGGGTTTTAATCGCTTGGGCGATATCAATCCCTTGATGATCAGGCCGATCAGGGGTCCGCCATTCCGATTTCACGTTCTGCGGGTCCAAAGCATTATGCTCCGGCAGGCTATATGCGCCAGATGGGACACCACCATCAGCGGAAGAACCCGAATCAATAGAGCAATGATCATTACTCCCACCGTTAATCACGGTAATGAAAAGAACAAGCATTAAAACAATAGCGCATATCGAGCCAAGAATACGTGAGGTCTTTTTCATCACACGTCACCGGCTTTGAAGAAGTCATCGAAGCGAACATTGGTGTTATGCAGCTGAAACTCAATCTCGGTGGGGGTGAGTATGGTATGCAGCGGGATTCCCGGGGAACCATCTTTTGACGGCTTAATCATGAATCTGCCTCGACCAGGTGGGGTAGCACGAGCACCGCGAGTACGCGCCCGCCGCGGGTGCGCCCCCTTGGACCAGCTTGTGACCATAGCGCCCTCCGCGGGGGAAAACTCCAGTCGAGAAGATAAAATATCTAACTCCGAGTTAGGAAGCCCCCCACAAATCACCATGCCGGCACGCTCAATGAACCCCATGGCGGTTTTCCGGTCTTCCTCAGTCGGTAACGCCTCTAAGTCTTTAAACGTGTGGGTGATCATGTTCAACACGGTGGCATCAGTGCGGTTCAGCCGGGTCAGCGCATCAACATGAGACACCATGCCCGGGGCGGCGGATAACACCTGCCACATCTCATCCAGCGTGGCAGAAAAATACCGTTGCGGCCCCAACCCCGCATCAGCAAGCATGTGGGCCGCCTCGATAGCGCCAAACGCCGACGCCCAGGCAGCCATCATCACAGCGGCTTTCATCGACTCGTCACCACGGTCAATAGAGGACACATCAATGCACACAGCAGTGGAATCCACATGGATAGGGGTGGAGGTTTCCCCAGCGAAGATCTGCCCGGTCGGCCCGTCAAGAAGCGCATTCAGGGATCGGATCAGCGGATCAGTGAGCTCATACCACTCCGTTTTCGTGCGACAGCACCCTTTTTTCCGCAGCTGGGCAGAGCCTTGAGCTAAATGCTCAATCAAATCTTCCAAGATCGGGGGATGATCCCAGTCAATAGCGGCAAGATCATACATTTCCCGCAACGCAACCGAAATCAACATGGCCTCATAGTCATGAATATGATCCGAACGACCCAACCCCACCAAGGTGGACACCATGGTGACCTGCCTGCCATGAACCTGCTCACGTGCCCGACGAAGCATTTTTTCCAACATCTCAACAGTGCCGGCATCCCCCGCCTTGGTGCAGGCGGTGATTTTTGCCTCTAGCTGGGGAATCACCCGGCCTAAAGCCCCAACATCTAACGGGTTCAGCGTCCCCATGCCATGGCCAATAGTGATCACCTGGCCCCCTACCTGATGCACAAACCCGACGTATTCGCCCTTAATATCACCGGCGATAATGGGAATATGCCCTTGAGCAACATCCCCCATGAGCATCTTCCGAATAAGCGTGGATTTCCCCAAACCAGGAAGCGACAAAACAAAACATGAAGGGTTCGCAATAATCCCCTCACGGAACCAGCTCAAAGGATCACAACAAATCTCAGCACCAGTAATCACATGCTCCCCAAGCGGCGCCCCAATCGCCGGGGCGGGGGCACCAACAACATTCGGGTTGAAACCCGCCCCCAGGTTCGTGGTCGTCTGCCATTCCTGCGGGCCAGACACCACCGCGGCATGACCCGACCAGCGGCCGGAAAAACCCCGCGCCTGCGGCAAGCTGAAAGGTTTCTCCTTCACCACAGGCGCATCAGCACCCGGCTGCTGTAATAATCTTTCTACCTGGTGGGCATGGCGTTGATACGTGCGTAACCACCGATAATACCGCCACCCTTGACGGGAAAACCTTCGCGGTGCGGGAATATCCCCAGCAATAATCTGGTCATGCAGTGCTTCAAAATCTGGATATGATGCTTGTGCCATGAAAACCCCTACTTCACAAAGGTGCTCGTCAACTGCCAGCCGTATGCGGGGACACCGCCGGCAAGGAGAACACCTATATGTTGGCGGCCGAAAAGCCTCGTTAAATGCAGCCTGGTTCTTGGTGATAATGACGCCACCAAATCCGTAGCGAAATCCTCCACCTGCTCCGATGACGGCGCCGACAGCACAATGATGCCATCACGGCGAAACGGGAAACCAGCATCATCGAGCACAAACGTTGGGTCTAGAGGGCGCACTATTTCAACGAAATGTATTTTCTCCCCATCCTGGAGCATACTGGTGGACACAATATCTTCGAATTCTTGAACAAAGTCCTCAGCAGCATCGGTGGATAACAAAATTTCAAAAGCCACACGATACACCTGATCGCATTGGATAACGTCGTAATGCTCCACTAATGTTTGCGCAACCGGGGGAAACACCGGGTCAGAATCAGGCGCCCACAACGCACAAGCATGACGCGTGACACTCTCGGCGTCTTGTGGCCACCACATGATTTCTAATTCCTCCGGGGAATACACCTGCACAACCTGCTTCGCTAACCAGGTCAAAAAGTCATCACATGATTTTTTCTCGGCATCAAAAGTGACAAACGCATACGTGATTGCCGGGTCCTGCCCTGACACCACAATCGTGGAGATAACAGTTACACCAATCACGGTGCTAGCAATCCGCCGCCACGCAGCAATATCCTCTAACGAAAAAGACGTTTCACCAGCAAGAAGAATGGTTCCCTGCCCCAGGGAAGGCTGCCAAATCACGCCGAAATCAAAACCACCAGCATCACTGACGGTTTTCATCACCATGTCCCGAGTCGCAGGGGCCTGCACCCGGTTTGTGCGCCGCTTGGAGAAAAGACCAAACATATACTAAAACTCCCGTTGAAAAACGTTTTCACGCCCACTAGCTTGCTGTTGTGACCATGGATGATGTTGACGATTTCGACCACGGCACTTGGCCAACACCACAGGTGATTTGGAAACCCACATCTTGTTGATGCCGCATAGACTGCAGCCGGATAGAAGCGCCAGCACCAAGCTGTTCCACATCATGGATAACGCGGGCCATATCATCATGACGATCCATCGTGGCAGTCACAAACAGGGAAAACCTGCCTAATTGGGCGCCTCGTGCCTGGGCGCGCCGCGCCGCTTCGGTGTGTTCTAAGCGGATTTCAGCTTTCGCTGACGTGATTTTTTTCGACGAATTCGCAGCCACCATGGCATCCCGGTGTTCCGCTTCCACACGGGACGCACCAACACCAGCTTCAAACGGCCGGTAACATAAGGCCACGCGTTTTCTCACCACACGATCATGCGGGGTGATAAGCCCTTGTAACAAGGTGTCTTCAAAGGTAGAGCGGGGTGCTTCCCGCATTTCCCAGGAAACAGAACGCGCACCGTCATGATAGTAGGAATCAGTTAAGGTTTCTGCCACACTCGGGCCAGCATCAGCCCAGGAAAGATCATGACCGACACCATTGATGGCCAGTGCCTCAAAATCGGCTTCTGTTGCCGGGTTGAAAAACGAGTGGATACGAGCCACCAATTTCTCGTAAGAGAGCGGTTCGGCCAGCATACCGGCCCATTGCAGGGAACTCGCCCAGCTTGGCACCCGGGTACCAAGCTGGTTTAAAAAACTATCATCTTTCAGGCTGTCTTTATCCAGCTTCACGGTGATAGCAATATGGCCCAACACCTCGGGGCGGGCAAGGGAAATAACCTGGGCCGCCTCCAACATGATGCGCTGAGCAATCTCCGGGGCCGTGTCCGAGATAATATCGCGAACCTCGTTCGCAACAAGCGACCCCGACCCGGGCCGGGTTGCCACCACCACAACGCATTGGGCGATATCTCCCGACAGAGAAAGTCCCGCTAACCACCTCGACCAATCAGCGGTCATGGAATTGCGCTCCCCTTGCGTCATAGCGGTTTGCCCGGTAAACGTCACGTCCAACATCACGGTGGCTTCACGACGAGGCCGGTCCAGGATCACCACAAACTCCTGCCCTGCCGAGTCAATGCCGCAAATAGCCTCGGTCCTGGCTAACAGCCCAGGAAGCCGCCGCCGGCCCCCAGGGACACGAGACTGGCCGCCAGAAATATAAATATGGGCACCATGGCGATGCCGCTGGTAATCCTGCCATATGATCTGGGCGTATTGCGCCACAGACCTGCCGGCAATCGTGAACGAGATCACCGCCATGATCACCAGCGTCAACGGGATGACCACAACAAACCCCACGGTGCCCATGCCGGAGAGTTGAAGCAGCAGAAAACCACCAAACCCGCCCGCGAGCACAACCGTAGCCCGCATCGACAACCCGCCTAACCCTGTGCGGCGGGCGGGTTCACCAAGCGCGTATTGGATTGGTTCATCATGGTCAATGTATTCAGCCATGTCAGCTCCTCATATCACGTGTACTCGTGGCCACTAACGGTGAATCTGCCCAGGGTAACCAAGGGATCCTTCGAAACTTTCTTCTAAAGTTCGGAAAGCACCACCGGTATTTGCGATCACCCCACCAAGCTGCCTACTCCGAGACGGCCCCTGAGAGCTAGAACTCTGCGATTTCCCACCACTGTTCTCACCCCGAGGAGGCATAGAATCATGCCCATGGCCCCGAACACCAGCAGGAGCCGAGGTAGGTGCCGGCCGTTTGAACCGGGAAGGCCGCCGCCGGCTGGCACCGCCGGAACCACTACTTCGCCTCCCGCCGGAAGAATGCGACCCCGAAGGCACCGACTTCGTCGACACCGACCCAGAGCGCCCCCCAGAACTGCCGCCAGAACCACCAGACCCACCAGAAGACCCGGAACCGCCCCCGGAGCCACCAGAGCCCCCGGAAGACCCGGACCTGCCGCCACTGCGGCCACCACCACCTGCGGATGTGGACGCCCCCACCTGGCCGGAAGACCCGGAATTAGCATTCCCCGCATTATTATTGCCGCTATTGTTGTTCGACCGGTTATTTGCATGCGCTTTGCCGGCAGAAGCGGCACCGATCGCACTAATCGTGGCGCCGGTAGCGCCGCCAACATTCGCAAGCAATGCCCCACCGCCCATACCGCCTGCTTGCGACACCATGGGGGCCACCATACGCACCAGGGAAGGCGCAATCAGGCCAGCAAGCGCCATCATGAGCGCGTTCATGAACGCGCCAATGAAATCATCACCAGACCCAGGGCGAGAAACATTCCATAACACCACCGCATACAGCAAGGCACACACGGGTTTGAACGCAACAGCCGCAATCATGTAGCCCACCAAGTGATGCAAACCATTACGGCCGGTTTCAGTAAACGATAATGCGGCAAACAACGGGGCAAGACCGGCTGCAATAGGCAGCACCAAAACCCGAACAACACACGCCATAATCTGCATAAACGACCCGGCAATAGCGATGATCGCAAGCACCAACATCACAATAGGCCCGACCTCGGCTTCTTCAAACGCGGTCATGGAAATAAAAATCTCCGGATCAGTAGCGCCGAACCTGTTCATGATATCGGCGGCTAACTCATCTGACGCGATCAGCGCCCCAGGCACAATCACGGGGATACAGAGGGAGAAAATCAACCAGCGGCCCACATTCATCCCGATTTCTTCCACCCCGTCTTGAAGCCCGCTACGACGAGCCGCCACCAACCTGGCCCCGCCAACCAGGAACGACGCAATCAACGCGAACCCGGCAATACCCCACACAATATTTTTCACGCCGGTCACATTGGCGGATAACACCGAAGGCGACAAGATTTTAAAATCCATCCAAAACGTCATCACTAACTGCATGGCCTGGGTGTTGCCCTCTAGCACTGCCTTGGTGAAATCCCCAACCGGATCACCCCAAAACGCGGACGCTGCCGCGGCCACACCAGTTGCCACCGCATCACCCGGATGCGCTCTCGTGCCTTCTTCCGCACACCAAGCTTTATGGAAGAACTCCCCCACCCGCCCAGTCCACTCGGCGAAATCCCTCGCCATGGTGCCTTCTTCGGTGAGGAATTCGTGATCGACGCAATGGTCATAAAACTTTTGATATTTGTTACGGTCGTCTAATGGTTCACCTGCTGCCGGCCCCATACCACCGATAACAATCAGAAACGCCGACATGACCGCAAGAACAACACGCCGGAAAACACGCGGCGAAGAAGATCCCTGCTCACAAGCTAGTACTGCCACATCGTCCACCCCCCATCCAAGGAATGAAGCACCGCAATCCCCTGCACCATACCCGGCATATAGAAAATCCACTCACCATCTTTTGACAGTTTCATCGTGAACCGGTGAATATCATAATGCGGATCGTCTTCAGCATAGAACTTTTCCCCATCACCTATCATTTTGTGCGCATGCTCGACCACCATAAAATCCGGCTTACACGTAATAATCCGCGCCGCTACCGGCGCCAACGTACCAAAACCCGCCTGGTAAGGCACATAGCTACTGAAGTCTTCAGTCTTTGCTTTTTCCTTCTGTTCGGGCCCAAATTCAACATAATTACGCACAACGGTATCGGTGAATTTTCCGCCGCCGTAAAACAGGGTACGGTAGTTCCACGCCGCTAACGCCGCCCCGGTCGCATCAGCACTATACCCGGTCGGGATCACACCATTATATTTTGACGGGCCGGCCGTTTTCGACCACATGATCTCCGCCTCAGCGTTCTCACCCATGGTTTGGATAGTCAGTTCCGGGGAAATATCACACCGATTCTTACTCTCAACCGGCTTTGTTGTCAGCGGCTTCGGATTCCCCGCAGCCGGCGTAATAATCCGCCGACCATTCGGGTCAACGGAAATCTGGTCTTCCCCACCACCTGGCGACTCGGCCACGGCCGATTCCGACCCGCCACCCGTATCAGGACTGGAAGGAGCATCCGACGACGCCACCGCACCCGTTACTGCCTTATCCGGGGTCGAACGGAAAAGGAAAAACGCTACCACAGCCACAATCATGATGGCGGCAATAACACCAATGATTTTTACTGTTTTACTCATGGAGTAAACCTCACAAACGTGTCTAGGTCCGTATCGGATATTTCACTCAGATCAGGCTCTGACCCTTGGGGTGGGATCACCACCCGCCACCCACCAGTCAGTGACGACAACTGGACCGGGTAAGCCGTGAGCATTCCATCCGCCCACCGGGCAGCTAGGAGCACTATGGCTTTGTCTGCTGCATAACTGGTGAATTTGAATGCGATAAACTCCGCCGGGTTTTTCACCATCCCTTTCACACTCACCAGTGCCCTGGCCTGCGCCCACTGGTCCCGGCCAAGACCTGGTTCTAGCAAATATTCGGCAACCTTAGGCCACGCGTCATCATCAGCACCAGCCATCCATACCTGCGCGGTTATCGCCGCGAGCACTGCCCCCTGCGGGGTGGCGGCAAACGTGTGCGGCACCGGGGTCATGTCATGCGGGCCTGCTTCTTTGCTGATGGGCATTTTAAGTCCCGCCGGACCGGGCTGGAATGATAATCCCGCGGGGGGCACAGATGTTGCTGGTGACGCAGATGACGTGGCCGGATCAGGCGCCGGCGGGTCGCTACTGCATGCTGTCAACATGATTGCCGTCACCAGGATCGACCAGGTTCTTTTCAACATCACCATTTACCTACTTCACTGTCTGTTATGCGAAATATGCGGCTAAGGATCCAGCGGCGGAAATAATCATGACGCCTAAAGCGATGCGGATCGCTGTTACGTACGGCGCTGACCCCGAGACCGGTTCGGTTCGGTCCCGGTCGAGGATGATCATCGTGGCGAAAATCATGACGGAAATAACCGAGATCGCAAGCGCCGTATACATCACGTACCCCAGCCATGTCATGATTTCGTTCGTCACTGACGGTGGTGGGGTATACGGCGATCCCGGTGGATCAATCACCGGAATCGGAACCCGTGAGGGTTTCGGCACCCCAGAAGTCGCCGGCACCGCAGATGTTGAAGGCACCCCAGAAGTGGTGGGCGACTCAGAGGTTGCTGGTGGAGCAGCTGTTGATGATGCCGCGAAAATCCATACCGCCATACATCTGCCGCCTTACAGGAACGCGCCCACGATCGAGGTAGCGCCACCTAAAATCATGGCGCCGAACCCGATCCGCATGGCCATTGCGGTCGCTTCCTCACTAGAGCCTTCTCGACGAGACATCAGCAAGGTAATCCCGGCCACCATCACTCCCACAATGGCCATGGCAATCCCAATGTAGAAAGCGAAATTCAGGCCCTGTTCAATCTTCGCCCCGAACCCCGCCGGCGCCTGGGGCTGCATGTTCTGCCCGGGCATTTGCGCGAGTATTAAAGATGCTCCGTACAACAGCATGGTTATTCCTTTTCTTGCTTGTGTTTTTGTGTATCCACCACATGAGCTGCGGCGTGGAAAATATCGTGCCCTACCTGCGCAATATGCGCGGGAGGCCGCTCAGTAAGGGGTATTTTCTTCCCCCGGCGGGTGGTGTCAATATCGTCGCCAGGGCCCCATGCCGCAAGCTCAGCCATGGGGGTTATCCGTAACGCGGGAAAGTATTTTATGTGCCACAACGGCACAAGGGATTCTAAAACCTCCAGCTTATGGGCGATAGGTGCCGGGTTCTTCCCAGGAATATCCGCGACAACTGCAATGCCTAACACCGTAACCGGCTTAATCTCCCGGATGCCCTGCAACACCACATGGTGCGCGCGTTCCAAACCCGCCATTGTGGACCTGGCAACTACCACACACAACGGGTAGGCGTCATGAACCGGCCACACACATCCCGCATCCCCGGCAGGGGCCATCATGGCCGCCAGCGTTGACCCGCCGGCAAACCCATGGGCCCCAACAAACCAGAAAGCAGGTGGAAACGATGCGGTATCATCTGCAACCGGCTCAATCTCCCATAACGGAGCTGACGCCTCCGGCAGGAGGAAAGCATCATTGAGCTTTATTGACCGTGGTAAATGCACCTGATGGTTGTGATCAGTCACCTTGTCATCTTTCTTCCCTACCATGGTCTTTTTTGTTGCTACCAGCGTCATCACTCCACCTACTTCCTCACATGGTTACCGTGAATCTGCAACCGTTGATGCCGGCGACGTTGTCCGCAACGATTCCGTAGCTGACCGTGATGCCGCCTGGTCGTACGTTGCCCCACGATTTGATTGTGTTTTCGCAGCCGCAGTCACGAGTTCTGCCGGCGCTTCAGCACCTAATTCGTCTGCCGCCATAGCCGATAACCACCGCGTGGTTGCCGCCGCCGGTGCTTGACCGGAATCTGTCACCGCCTGGTTTTTATACGCGGTTTGGCCCACGGATTCGGATACCACCGTGGTCACGGCAGCCTCAGCAACCTCGGGCACTTCCACACCAGATGCTGTGGCTTCATCAAGGAGCCGGGTTGCCCCGGTTGTTGCGGTTTCTGGTGTAAACAGGTCCGTGGACGCCTCAATGATCTTCACGCCGGCAACCGTGGCCCCAGCGGCTGGGTCTAGTGTGGCTGCTGCCGCGATCTGGGCGATATTTGATGGGGTGAGGACTTTCTTCGCCACGGTAATGCCAGCTGCTAACGCCATTCCCCCTAATTGTTGACCAGAGACAACCAGGCGGCGTTCCACATCTGTTTGCTTGTTATCGGATTCCGTGTTTTCGGCGATCCGACCAATCAAGGTTTCATCAGATGATTGTGCACGCTTGAAAGTGAAACCGTTCGACCCAAAATCTAGGTCTTTCGCTAACGACTCCACACCAGCGAGTGCTACCGCAGGCCCAAGCACGTCAGCAACATAGCGCACGCTGCCTTGCGGGTCGCGTTGAAAATCCATGTTCTTGTTCGATGCCTCCACTAACCGGGTAAGTGGGGCGGCTTTTTTCACGCCGCAACGGACATCACCATCAACACACCACGATACGGTCCGGTCAGAGAGCTTCCCGTACCCGCTAGGGGTGGTGTTTTCCGCCACGGTAGCTACTCCCGCGCCCTGAGCCGGCTGCGCATTCATGGAATCAAGTTTGCTGGTATGTGTTCCTGCGGTTCCCGGGGAAGCAGCCGGAGTGTCAGCGCCGGATGCGACCGTGGGCTGGTTTTCGCCACGAGTGGGGTCAGCAAAGGCCGCCACCCCGCTTACCCGGTCCGCGGGAATTTCGCCTTTGCCGGCGCCAATATCACGGGCGATATCGGATACCACCGCGGCGCCTTCATCCTGGCCGATGAACGCAACCTTCGTGTTCGGGCACTGGGAAAGAATGTTCTTGGCAACCGCATTGACTTTGGTTTTATTGCCGTCGAGTTTTTCCCGCCATGATTGGTCAGTTTCGGAATGCACCCCAGGGATAAACGCCCCGGAACGCACCCCATCAATATTGACGTAGGTGCGACCAATCGATGGGGTGTCGGATTCCGCCGAGGCTGCCCCAGATTGCGCCGCAGACGACGTTGACGCTGTTGAGCTAGCAGCCGCCGGGGCGCTGGTCACCGGTGGTGATGTGGGTGCCGCAGCCGACGAAGTGGGGGCTGATCCCCACACCTTAGGTTTCCACGAATCCGCCGACGCCCCCGATGGGCTTGGCGCTAATGATGTAGTAGCAGGGGCAGACGTCGATGCCGCATCAGTGTTAGCTACCTGGGAAAATCCCGCTGACTTGTCGACTTTTTTCCCAGTGTTCGCAGCATCAACAACCGGGGACACTACTTCCCCTAAAAATCCCTGGTCAGCGTTGGTATCGGTTGTGGAATCCTGGGCGGATCGGACCACAACGAATTGCATTTTAGGACACTTGGGTGATTGCTCCGCCGCGGTTGCAGGTAATGCCACCACCGATGACACAGCCAGTACCATAACTGCTATCATTCCTGTAAGCTTCATTACATAACCTTAATTTTATATTTTTTGCAAAATTATTTATGTTTCTGTGGGTGCGGGTTTATCTTCGATACTCGAAATTTTGTATGTTTTTCCTTCCTTGATCGTGCGAATTGATTGGATGAACAGCAGTTCTTCTCCTTTAGGGGTGCGAACCGTGGTGTTGGCTTCTACCACGTTGTTTTCTACGGTGGATATCTTGACGCAGAAATCAGACCCCACAACATCACCGGTTAATGTGGGCCAGTCGACGGTTGCGAGATAACTCGCTGGGTCAATCACCTTGATGAGTTCTGCGGTGTTACCGGCAAAGTAGGCTTTTTGGAACGCGACGACTGCCCCTTGCGGGGTTGTGGGCGTGGCTTTGGGCTGGTCCGGGCATCGTTGTGGCGGCGCAGGTGAGGTAGAAGCCGATTGAGACGTCGTTGGTGGTGATGTGGTGGACACAGCGACCGCCGAAGGAGATGGCGGCGCAGGTGGTGGCGTTGCGACGGCATTCGTGGGGGAATCGTGTTGCATGGCGGTATAAATCCCCACAGATACCACTGCTAATGCCACCACTACCAGGATTTTTATCATCCGGGGCGGTATGGGAGAACCCCCACTATGGGTATACCACCGCATCCGTCGAGCAGTTGTTCCTTCAGGCTCTGGTTCCGAAGGTGAGGCGTCCTCGACGGGTGGTTTATCATCAGCTGCCGGCGGCACATCAAGATCGTCCGGGATAGCTGATGATGCGTAGTGGTCAAACCAGTTCGTAGTCACAAGTAGGGGTCCTTACATGACGTTACGCCGCAAATGGTGTCGTCGGCAGGCCGAATGCTGGGGCTGGTTGCGCCATTGAGGTCACGGTGGGCCACTGAGGGAGCTGACCGGCTGGGACAGAGACGGGAATGTTCTGCGGCACGCTTGACGTGGCCGCTACGGGCACGGTGGGCAGTTCTGGGGTAGGAAGTGCCGGGGTGGTTGCAGCAGCCGCCTGCGGGCCGCTCGGCATGGAATCGCCGGGTTTTTGTCCAGCTAGGGGTTCAGCGCCTTGGGCGACTCGGGCCTGGGATTCCAAATCCCAGGTGGTGTCAGCAACGGTACGGTCGAATGCTGCCCGGCCGCCGGGAACCGCGCTAGCGCCGGCTTGAGCGCCAAGGAACGCCCCGGTGGGTGCTCCCGCTAACGCCCCAGCGGTAGCCCCCACGGTGCCGACAATGGCAGGGCCAACAATGGCGGGGCCGGCAGCCCAGCAGCCTGCAGCGAGCGGGGCAGCGGGTGGGGCGGCAACCGCCCCTGCCGTCGTCAGGCCGCAGATAGCAACACCAGCTCCGGCACCAGCGGCCGCCCCGGCAGCGGCACCACCTGCAGCCCCTACCGCGGTGCCGGCAATACCACCAGCGACAGCGCCGCCGGCAGCGGCACCACCTGCGGACTCTAAAGTGCCGCGGTCTTCGGAACGGATGTTGCGTTCAAACGTTTGGGCAACATTGACCGGGTTTAACACCCGCGACCCGCCGGGAGACACCATGGCCAAACCCGGGGATGTTTCGTAAACGACTTTCTTCGTGATGACGTTTTTCACGACCACGGGCTGAACCGCCTGGGAAACCCCAGGAACATATCGCACAACTTCTACTCGCTGCACCGGGGTGGCAATCTGCTGTGCTGCAGGCGCCTGGTATGCCGGAGTTTGGTCTGCAACTGGTGCCGTGGCTGCTTGCTGCTGCTGGGTGCCTGGCTGTGAGACCACCTTTGGGGCGGCATGAGCAGCAGTCATCCCACCGACCAGTATCGCCACCGCGCTTAACATGCCCACGGCGATTCGTGCTGTGCGATTACGAGTTCGCATTGATTTCTCCTTAAAAACAATCTTGTTCAACAAGTGATGAAGTTTTCCTGTGGTTGCCGGTGGCTTGTGAATGACCTTTGAGCTACCGGCAGGCTCTCATGCAGGTGTTTTGGTGTATGCCTGCAGCATACGGTGGTGTTTTCCGCTCTCGGGGTGAGGGGAATTTTTCTGGCGCTGCCGTTTTTGGGGTTGAATAAATACCCACCCCAGACCCCGCTGGGGGCTGCTTCCTGGCAGGCCACCGCCAAACAGTCCCGCTTGAGCGGGCACGTAGCGCAGACCGCCGCGGCCTTCGCTTGCCGATGATGCCGCTCGGAAAACGACTCGCCAGGAATGTGTAAATCCCACGTTGTGGCAGGTAAAAGCATATTGCTGCTGCACGGTGCCCCCTGGAAACTCGGCAGGGTAGGCAGCACCGTCCACCCCGGCACCAGCGAGATAGCCCAGGCAGGGGCCAGGTCACATGTTCGGTTCATGGCCATCCTCCTCGCTTAAGAGCTTCAAACATGCTTCCTTCAACGACGGATCAAGCAAATATTCCACGGCTCCCACCGCTTCTAGGAAGTCAAACTTGCTCCTGTAAGCACGCGGGTCACCGGCATCTTGCGCCGCGTAGTAGTCGGTGCTCACGCGCCCCATGTCCAGGTCTCTCACCGTCACCAAGTGCCCGTTCGGCAGCGTCCAACGCCGTGGCTTCCGCGCCGGCATCGCCGGCATCGCGGTAGGTGCCGCAAGTGCTGCCGGGTCACGTTCCACGATGACAGGCGGCGGGTAGTCAAGCGAGAGGTCATCACGGAAACGTGCCATGACCAGCCTGGTTAAGTCGATGACGTGACTGGGCAGAGCACGCGATCCCAACACACGCGTGATCTGTCCTCGCCGCCAACCGGCATCAAGGCGTTGCCGGATCGCATTCGCTACCTGGGCGTGGCTTCGAGTTGGAATTGCCTGCATACTCGCAGGGAGTACCTCGGCGACCAATGTGGAATCTTCCGCCTGGGTGGCCAAGGCCGCCTGCACTGGCCGGGTTTTCACGGCCACCCCGCCAGCAGGTTCGCCTGCTGGCGCACCTGCCACCGGGCCGGCAAGGCCCGTGGCATCAGACAGCATGTTTTCGGGAGAGAAATTATCTTCCCTGGTTCCGCCGACAGGTGGAACCCCTGACGGCGAAGCCGGCCCCTCCTCCCCACGCGGTGCCGGTGGCGGCGCCGAAGGAACTTGGGGGGTTTGGGGGGAAGGATGGTTGTTATCTTTTACCCGTAGGGTATTGGGACTACGTCCTGCGCTGGCTGACCGTGTGCCGGTTTTCCGGCACGCGGTGCGACCTGCGGTTTTGTGATTATCCAGCGGTTTTGCATCACCACCGGAACCGGGTTCGGATTTCGCCTGGTCAGACCGGGTACGGGTTTCCGGCGCACGGTGCGACCTGCGGATTTGCCGGCCAGATCCTTCCACCTTTGGCCGGACAGGAGGCGGCAGTTTCGGGTCATCATAATCAGTCACGATTGAGAAGACGTAATGCCCTTTAGGGAGCTGAATCTCCTTCAAAACGTCCCGGCTTTTCATCGACACGTCCGTAACGGCAGTGATGGTTTTGAGGATGCCTGTTGCGGTACGGACTTTGTATTGGTGCCGGAAACCAGCCGCACTCAGCTCCTTAAAGCCGTTTAGGATCCTGTCTCTTCCTAATCCCCGATTCAGGGCGCTGCGATACCCTAAAGGGGTTCCTGGGGGCAGCGACAACTGGAAAAGCAGTAAAAATACCGCATCGGATGAAAGACCGGATTGGATCACTTTGTTTTGTAACGATGTAGAACCACGTTTGACAAGATAATATTCATTGCCACTCATGATGGCTTCCTCATTCCATAACCGAAACGAAATAGGCTATATGACTTGACTCCCTGAGGCACTCGTGCGAAAATAAGAGAGTTGTTATTTTGTGCGTGTTTTGTACACGCATTCTCGATTCCGCCCCTTAGTTGTTTGGGGGCGGTTTCGTTTTGTGTGGTGTGTGTCTTGGTACCGCCCACGGGGGCAGTGTTGGTGGCATAATGGGTGGCTCCGTCACTTCCGGGCTGGTTTCCCACCACCTGGGTAATGAGCGTTTGTTGGAAGGATGCCTCATGTCGTTTCTTGGAAACCCTGATCACGCACACGCCCTGCAGGATTTGATTGCTGCACACCAAGGTGGTGGATACATCATCCACGTTGATTACATACAACAACGCAATGAACGGTACACAAGGGTTGTCTCCCATATCGGCGATAATCCAGCAGATCATGACATGTGGTTCTGGAAAGAAGACATCCCCAGCAACAGCATTGTGGTAGCAACCCAACCCACCCGACGGGACAAATACCGCATCACCTACGTTGGCACC
>ERZ773043.673-NODE-673-length-19754-cov-12.216052_pt1 | contig 19754 bp, 15 predicted proteins | sample MGYA00580636_ERZ773043 | MGnify/ENA primary metagenome ERZ773043 (study PRJEB29015, sample SAMEA2737992) | human oral metagenome | biome: human oral; feature: human-associated habitat; material: dental | place: China | collected 2065 ...
TTTTCTGGCTTGGAACAATGTGGGTAAATCTGCATAATGAATGGCATAAAATAAACTATATTACCCTGTCAATTGTCTGGATAAATGTAGTACTACTTTTCTCGGAATTGTACTTCCGGCACAGTATAAGGCTGCAAAAATAGAAAATAGAAGATATTGAGAAAAATGTCGTGGATTGTCAATTAAATGTCGTTATTTGCTATTCAATAAAATTTATTTTTCTGATAAAATTATTTCATAAAACAAGAAGAAAGGAATGGTATAGAGATGAAAAAAGTAATTTTATTAACAGGAGCAAGCAGCGGAATAGGATATAATACAGCAGAAAGTTTGGCAAAAGAAGGACACATAGTATACGGTGCGGCAAGACGTACTGAAAGAATGGAAGATTTAAAACAGTTTGGAGTTAAACCTATATATTTGGATGTAACTAATGAAGACAGTATCAAAAATGCAGTCGATATGATAATTGAAAATGAAGGGCGTATAGATATTCTGATAAATAATGCCGGATATGGTTCTTACGGAGCAGTGGAAGATGTAGACATAAGCGAAGCAAAAATGCAGTTTGAAGTAAATTTATTTGGACTGGCTAGATTAGTTCAGCTGGTACTTCCTCATATGAGAAAACAGAAATCAGGAAGAATTATAAATGTTGCATCAATGGGTGGAAGACTTACAACTTATTTTGGAGCATGGTACCATGCGACTAAGTATGCGCTTGAAGCATTTAGTGATGCACTGCGTATGGAGGTGTCTGATTTTGGAATAGATGTTTCTATTATTGAACCAGGTGGAATAAAAACTGAATGGGGAATGATTGCTGCAGATAAATTGGAAAATTCTGCAAAAGGTGGAGCTTATGAAAAGGCGGCATTAAAAACAGCAGAAGGAATGAGAAAAAATTACTCAAGTAATAGACTTTCTAAACCTGAAGTTATTACAAAAGCTATTTCAAAGGCAGTAAACAGTAATCGTCCAAAAGCAAGATACTTAATAGGATTTATGGCAAAACCGCTGGTATTTTTACATACAGTACTTCCAGCAAAAGTTTTTGATAAACTTATGAAAAGTACAATGGGATAATCCATAAAACTGTTCTGAAGAAAGGATAAAATAAATGAAATTAACTGTACCAAAGCAGTTTCAGAATTTTTTAAAGAGCATTGGGATGTCGATGGAAAATATACTTGAAAAAGCAGGAATACCTAATATTTTATGGAAAGAGGAAATTCAGTTTTCTACTGAGGAATATTATTTGTTTTTAAAGGAAATTGATGAAGTTATTACAGATGAACAGATCTTAGCGATTAGTAATATTGATAACTTGAATGTGTTTATTCCCTCATTTTTTGCGGCACTTTCCTCTAAAAATGGACTTGAAGGTATAAAAAGGCTGGCAAAATATAAAAAACTGATAGGACCTGTATTTCTGGAAATTAAAGAATTTGAAGAAATAGTTCAAGTACAGTATTTTTTTGAGCAAAAGGAAAAAGAGTTACCGCGTTTTGCAGTCTTAAATGAGCAGCTCCTATTGATGAATTTGTTGAATAAAGGAATTGGCAAGGGAATAATTCCAATAAGTGTGACAAGTCCATTTGAATATGGGGAGTTTTTGTCCAAGGAAATGAATATAACTGTAAATAAAGGTGTACAAAATGAAATTATTTTCAGCATGAAAGATTTGAAAAAGCCATTTTTGACAGCAAACAACATAATGGTGGAATATTTGGAACCGCAATTGAAACAGAAACTGGCAGAAAAAGAAAGTGAATCTCTTGAAACTTTTGCTGACAGGGTTCAGAAAAAACTTTTTCAACTTATTCCAAGTGGACAGTTTAGCCTTGAAAATGTTGCGGAAGAATTTGGGATAAGTACTCGAATCGTTCAAAGAAATCTGGCTGTAGAAAATATAAAATTTAACCGGATAATGGTCCTTAACTATCTGGAATCAAAAGAACTTTCAATAGATGAAATAGCCTATCTGGTGGGATATAGTGAAACTTCTTCATTTTATCGTGCATTTAAAGGCTGGACAGGGAAAACAGTATTGCAGTATAGGAAAGAAAAAGAATAAATATTAAAATACGTCATAAATTTGGCGTATTTTTTTCGTTGCAAAAGTATAAATCGTATTGATTTTTTTCAAAAAGATAGTACAATAATAAAAAGGTGGTTTGGATGATAGCTAGAAATTATTCGAGTGTGAGAAACAATTAAAAAAAAATATTGTAATAAGGCAACGGATGATTGTGAAACTGTTATTTTTTACTCTGTCATTAGTATTCTTCTTCTTGACTTTACTTTGAAACAAGAATATACCTTATTAAGTAGAAGTTAACAAAATGAAGCTGGAATAGATATTATGACAAAATTACGTAAGAAATGAGGAATGACCTATCCTGAAGAAGAATAGAAAAGGAGATGTTCTGTTATGAAAAAAATAATGAATTTTGTATTACGTATGCTATGTCTTTTTTCATTTAATGCTGTTGTGAATGGGGCAACTAATGTAAATTCTGTAGTACAGGAAATAAGAAATAAAAAAGACAGAACAGACAGGGAAAAATTGACAGTCAGAAAAGAAAAAATGAAAGAATAACTTGAGGGAGAAGAAGTCAGTTTTTACTATAAAGGAAATGTACTGAAAAAAATAGCAAGTATCCGTTATTATGACACATTTTATGAAACAGCAGAAGAATATAGGGAATACTATATAAAAAATGATAAAGTTTATTTCATATATGAAAAAATGATGAATACAAAACATGATACGGTAAAAAACACATCTAAAGTTAGCGGAATTTATGAAACGAGATATTATTTTGACCCTAATGGGAATATTGTAAGATATGTGGATTTAGATGGAAATATTCACGAAAATGATTCACAGATGAGAGAAGCAAGTAAAGAGATTAAAGGATATAAGCCAAGTTTTTTAGGAAATAGATTATGAGTTTAAAGGTATGAGTAAAATAACCAAAGTTTATAAATTAATGAAAACTTGGGCTTTTTTTGTTTGTAAGGAAAGTAAATTTATGTTTGTTTTTTAATATATTAATTAACTATTAATTAACTATTGATATGTCTAATGAATTTACACTACTCTCAAACATAGATATTCTCTACTTTTAAATTTTTTATGTTTGAATATTATCTGAATTTACACTACTCTCAAACTGATGAGAAAAGGCGATATTTTAAGTTCGGTTTGAATACTATCTGAATTTACACTACTCTCAAACAACTGAAATATGAAAATTATCGCTAATTTTGTTTGAATACTATCTGAATTTACACTACTCTCAAACCATACAAGGCGTATTATGGTATATTTGAAGGTTTGAATACTATCTGAATTTACACTACTCTCAAACTATATAGTCAAGTATCTTCTTTGTCTGAGGGTTTGAATACTATCTGAATTTACACTACTCTCAAACTATGAAACTCTTTGGCAGGGGCTTTATAAAGTTTGAATACTATCTGAATTTACACTACTCTCAAACTCAAATTTAGTAAATTAAGTAAAGAGGTGTGTTTGAATACTATCTGAATTTACACTACTCTCAAACGGAATGTTGATGTCTCAATTCCTGATGAAGGTTTGAATACTATCTGAATTTACACTACTCTCAAACGTAGTTGTAGAGTTTCTTAAATATTTAACTGTTTGAATACTATCTGAATTTACACTACTCTCAAACCACCGTTCTCAATAACTCCACAAGGGAAAAGTTTGAATACTATCTGAATTTACACTACTCTCAAACCTCAAATTTATTTTTAAGGGAGAACAGTTTTCGTCATTACGTAACGCTGAAATCCAGATAATATCTAAATTTATGAAAGATTTATTTCGCATAAATCATTGTCAATAATAAATAATTTCTCTTCTTCATTTATTATATCAGGTTTTTGACTTTCTGCAAACAATAATTTTATTTTTTTATAAAAACATTCTCTGTATAATGCTGCAATATCGTCTTTTTCTAAAAAAATATGAAAATTAACTAATATAAAAATTTCCTTTTTTAAAACATTTGACACTAAATCAATATATTCTAAAATTTCTTCTACTTTGTTTGAAAAACACAAAGAAAGTTTCACAGACAATAATTTAAATAATTCCTTTAAGTCCAATCCTTCCGTTATCTCCAAAGGATAGTCATATTTTTCTATTAGGCAATAAATATACTTTAAAAGATTGCTCTCCATAGTTTTAGTTTCTAACAAAAACTCACTATCTACGGATAATTCTTCTAATTCGTGATAAATTTTATGCAATACTTTTTTATTATTTACATCTAAATCAAATATGTCTTTTATTATATCGATCTTATCCTGAATTTTTAATTCAGTATTTTCTTCAAACAAAGAAAATTTTCCTTCATCTCCATTAATTTGTTTAATAATTTCTTGAATAAATTCAACAAATTTTTTCTTATTTTCTACTACTAATAAATTTACTTTATTTTCTTCAAAAACTATTTCGTTATTTAAATCCTCATTTATCAATTTCATAAAAACACCAGTCTTTCAGTTGTATCTAAAACTTCATTTCTATTTTCACCTAGTAACATATATAATTTTGAATACTGTTTTTCAGTTACTAATAATATTTGAATCAATCCTTCTTCAGGTTTATTTTTCTCTAAATTATTCATTAAAGTATTTGTTATTGTTGCATTTAAAGCTAATTTTACATAAACAGATTCTTGTAACATCATAAATCCTGTTTTTATTAAAAATTTTCTAAATCTTGCATATTCTTTTCTATTTTTTTCTGTAAGAGTAGGTAAATCGAAAAAAAGAACTATTCTCATAAATCTATAGCTCATCTTTAGGAAACCTAATTAGGGATATATCATTTTCATTTAATGAATCAAATACACTCTTACAGAAAATTTTTATTGCATTTGTCATGTGCTGTTGTTTCCCTTCCAATATAACTTCTTTATTTAAGATATCTAGTATTTTCATTTTTTCTTCTTTTTCAAATTTTTCTAATTTCATTTCATAAATCAATCTATCAACAAAAGGTCTAAAAGGTTCCATAAAATCACACGATAAATTAAACTGGTTAAACATATTGTCATGAAAAATTCCTAACATTGTCAGATATCCATTTGATACAATTTCTTTATTAAAACTCGATAATATTAAAGAATACCCATAATTTAGTCCATGATTTATTGAAATATCCATACTTCTTGAAAATTCTGTTCCAAATAAAGAATTAAAATATACTTTTGCGGCATGTCCTTCCCTATTGCTTGTATCGTTTATCTCTACCTGTGATATATAGTTATCTAACAATTCAAAATTTTTACACTTAAATCTTTTTAGATTCTCGCTTTGATTTCTTATTTTTTCCCTTACAATTTCTTGCCAAAGTTCTCTCATATAATCTTTTTTCCATTTTAACTGAGACTTTATTTTAGAACTTGTATCATGACTACCATAATAAGGCAGTAATTCTGAACTTGGATTTCTTTTTTCATCACAGAAAATAATTTTAATCTTTCTTTTTACCATTTCATTGATTAGAGCTGCTGTTAATGAAACAGCAGTTGACTCAATAATTAATGTGTGAATTTCACTTAGATGAACTTTTGTTGTTTTTTCATTTCTTACAACTAAATATCCTAATTTTAAATCAAGTTTTGATACACTTGATACGACCACTATTCTCCAGCTCACTTTAAAGACTCCTTTACTTATTTATCTAAAAATATTTTCTTTTCAAATAATCCTGTTGGTGATTGATTTATAATGCAAAAATTATTTTCAAGAATTTTTGATTTATTTAATTGCATATTATACTTTTTACTGTAATTATGTGTATATTTTGTATCAAATTCACCTTGCTGAGAATTTAAACATTTTAATATCTCTTGAATAAATCTACTCTTAGCATAACTGTTTAATACTGTAAAATCTCTTAACTTATTACAATCCTCTATATAAATAGGCAAAGTACTCTTAAACTTTGAAAAAATTCCTTTTTCTATTTTTTCAAAAATTTCTTTATACAATCTTCCAATCTTTTCCGATACTTCATTTTCAGTTAAATCTTTATCGTTTTTATTTCTTTTAAGTACCCTTGGAAGTTTTTCCAAAAATTTTTCTTCCCTTATTTTCTCATCTTTACAAATCAGCTTTAGGTATTCTAAATTCTTATATATTTTTCTATAAGTTTCATAATTTTCTTTTGTTAAAATAATTTGAATTCCATTTTGAACAGTTATACTATTTACTGTTTTAGAATTTATATAATATTCATATCCATCACTGTGTATCAAAGACTTATAATTCAACTTACTTATTAAAACTTTAGGTTCCACTAATTTTAAATTCTCTTTACAGTATTTTTCTAAACTCTCTTTTCCTGTAGCTAATTTTTTTATATAAATAGGTAGTGTTTCTATACTTCTAACTCTTCTCTTCTTTTCTGTATATTCAACTATGAAAAAATAACTGTTTTTTATCTTATCATAACCGCCATATCTTGTATTACTCAAGACTCCAGATAATTTTAAAGGACGTAGTTTATCCTTTTCAGAAGATATATTTTGATCACTGAATCCTCCTTTTTGCTCATATGAAGCTCTTGTAAATAAAGGTCTTATTTTATAGATATATCTTTCTATTTTTGTAATCATTGTATCAGGATTCCACACGTTATTTTCTCTCTCAAAAACTTTATTCAAATTATATGCTCTATTATCTTTTTTCCTATCTTTTATAAAATTATATGGATTATCAGTAAACAGAGTATTGTATATATTTCCTGTCACTATATTTAAATATCCATCATGAGCATGATGATAATCATTCAATTCCCTGAATTTATAAATACCAAATTTTTGTCTGAAATCAGATGTAAGTCCTGCTTTTACATAAACTATCCTTGTATCGCTTCCAAATATCGTTTTCAATAAATCTGCCAGAACTTTTGTAGCCTGTCTTGTTTCAACTATTTGTCTACTTATGAATACTGCCAGTTCATCATCTGAAAATTCTTCTGTTCTTGTTAGTCTTTCATATTTAACATTACTCATTAGTCCTTTTTCTTTCAGAGAAGTCCATAAAGCTTTACATTTGACCTGTATACTCTTATCTATAGGGTATACGTCTATTTTATCAGCATTTATCTGTTTTTTTACCAATACAGTATTATCAAAACTATCGTCTTTTATCTTAGATTGTGGATATATATGGTCAATGTCATATAAGTTATCATTCATCAAATCTTCCAATCTAATAACTTCACCACTATACATGCATCTCCCAAGTTGTAAATAATATAAATAAAGTTTTTTAGACTTTAATTCATCGTTTGTTTTATCTTTTAAATTTTTTTCCAATTCTTTAACAGAATCATCATTTTTTATATTTTTATATAATTCTAATAATTTGTCCTTTCTCTTTTCAGTTCTTTTTTTCTCAGTTTGAGTGTCTCTCGCCATTTCAATAAATACTTTTTTAGGAGATTTATTAGTTACTTTTTTTATTTCTTTCACTATTACTAAGGCTCTCCAAATCATTTTCTTTACACTAGGAGATACTTGTAAATCTTTTACTAAATCTTCATAAGTTATATTTTTTTCTTCGTCATTTATTCCATTATATTCTTTAATTTTATCTGAAAAATCATATTTATAACTCAATAGTTCCATAATATTTTCATTTTTTCTCCATAGCATTTGAATTATATTTATTAATTCTCCTGTTTCTTCATCCATTGTTTCAATTTCCGTTAAAAATTCTTTTGATAATCTTGACCAGTCTTTATATTTCAATTTCAAAATTAGCTTTATCTGTTCAGCAGTAACTTTTTCAGAATATTTTTCTTCTATTTTTGTTTTTATTAATTTTTTTTCTTCATCATATAATGTTATCCATAAAATAATATCTTCTATCATTTTTTTATAGGTATCTTTTACTATATTTTCTTCTCCAAATATTTTTATCATATCTATATAAGAACCTAAAGAGGTGTTAAATGTTCCGTCAATTCCTGTTATCTCGGTTTTAGTAACAATTATATTTTGACTTTTCAAAAACTCAACTAATGTCTTCATTCCTATCTTTTTATTTTTTTGAAATAATTCTATATATATTTTTTGTTTTAAATCTACCGTTATTTTTTCTCCTCTTATTTTTAAATTATTCAATTCATTTAACACCATGTATTTTGTATAGAGTAGAGAGTTTTTAGGTATAACATCTTTTTCAGGCAAATACGTACACTTATTTGTCATTCTTTTTACAAATTTTTCTGCTGTTTTAGAAACATCTACCATTTTTTCAAAATTCCAAGGAAGTATTTTCCCATATTCTTTTCTTTCAATCCATGCAAAAGGACTTTTTGAATTTAAAGGCCCTACGTAATAAGGAATTTTAAATTTGAATATTTTCATTATTTTTTCTGATACTGATAAGCCCGTTTCATCTTTTTCAGTAAGCCATGTAAAATATTTCTGAGCATTTTTCAGTATCATCTCTAATTCTTTCTGATGTACTTGTCTTGGGATTACTCCATTATCCTTTATTTTTTGTTTTGGAAGAAAACTATCCAGCTCTATTTTATTCAATATATTCTTTACAATTTCATTAGTATTTTCATCATTAAAATATGATTTTATTTTTTTATAAAATTCTTCTTTTTCATTCTTTTTTGCATAGTTTTCATACAATCCCTGTTCTGAAAAAACCTCTTTATATGCTTTTTTATCTAATTTTTTCAATACATCTTTTAATACTTTCAAATCCTTTTTATGTTCATCATAAAGCTTAACTTTTGAGTAGGATAAATATTTATCTTCTTTTAAAATATTTTGTAATAACATCCAATCATAAATTGCTTTTGCTTTTTGAATTAATACTATTTTTTCGCCTAAAATACTTTCATATTCCTCTTCTTTTTCGTCATAATTTCCTTTTGAAAAAGATATTTTTGTCTCTTCATATTCTTTATTATCAAATATAATAGACATTTTTGCTTCATTTCCAACAAGTAACTTCCATATTTCCTGATATATTTTATTTTTTTCTTCTTCTAGTAGTTCACTTAATTTTTCTTTCTTTCTTGTTCTATTTAACATTTTATCTGTTAAAATTTCTTTTATTTCCTGTAATGAAACATCTAATTTTATTCTAAACTCTATATTCAATTCTTCATTTAAATATTTCACAAATTCATTAAAAATATCGTCAAATTCAAAATTATCTGATAATTCACCTTCAAATAAAAAATGTCCTCTATGTGATAGTATATGAGATATTGCCAAATATAACTTTCTTATCTCAAAAGCATTTTCTTCGTTGTCTATCAATGCTTTTCTTAAATGATAAATTGTAGGATACTCATCGTGATAATCCTTATCTGTATAGTTCTTATCCATAAAAAGTGTATTTTTATTTTTTACAGTTTTATCTTCTATATCATATTGACTCTCTTTCAATCTCTGAAAAAATCCAAAATCTTTTTTTGATATTTCTTCACTAAATAAAGTTTGTAACAACTCTATTCTATTCTTCTTTCTTTTTAATCTTCTTCTCGATGTTCTAAAAATTCTTCTTTCTGCTGCTGTATTTCCTGTATCAAACAAATGTGTTCCCCACATAAATTTTTTATTAAATCTTAAAATATCGTATTTTTCATCTGTAACTGCCCAACCAATAGAACTGGTTCCTAAATCTAATCCTAAATAATAATCACCAAATTTTTTCATTTTTCCTCCTTAAATATTATTGACTTTCGTCATTTTATATGTTATAAATTAGTAAATCAGAATACTATCTGAATTTACATTACGAGTTCAAATAAAAATTTTTTGAAATCGTCATCATGACTCTGCGAGTGCAGGTATAAAAGTCTAAATAGAAGGCTTTTTTTATTAAAAAAATTTTTTATTACCATAATAAATTACAATAATATTTGTTTTCACTTTAAGTTTAACACATTTTTTTTGAAAGTCTATATCAAAAATATGAAAATTTTATCTAAATTTAAAAAGTATGATTATAAAATAGAAAATAGGATTAATAAAAGGTTTTGAATAAACTAAAAAAGTAGTAGAAATTTTAAGAGAAATACGTAAAACAGAAGAAATTGTTGAAAATTTTAAATAGGATATTTAGCAATTAAAGATATGTAGTATTTTTATCAATCCATTCTAGTTCAAATTCATAATCGTATAGTTCCATTTTTAAATCTGCTACTTGTTCACATAGATATTTAAAATAAGAACTTTCTACTTCTAATTCTTCATCATCCATTTCTTTTTCAATTTTACGGATTTCTTTTTTTAATTTTCGTATTTTCTCTTTTAATTGATATTTCTTTATCTGTTTTTCTTTTTCCTGCTCGTTTTCATTTAAATTTTCAAGTTTTCTGTTTAATTTTGAAATATTAGCATTTTTTTTATTAATATTCTCAAAGAGAATATATAAAATTATGATTATAACTATTAAAATCATGGTTACTCCTAATAAAATAACATTTTTTATTTCAGTTCACTTATTATAAATAATTTTTACATAGAACTGTATTATTATTTTTTGTTTTTTATTGGAGGAAGCAAAGGGCTTTTTTCTTTTGCACGTTCCCATAAAAATTCACCTAAATCGTATTTATCTTCTCTTTCCAGATCCAGTTCAGTTTCAATTTCATTTTCTCTTTTTTCAAGTATAAGAGTTCCTATATTATGATTTAAAATGACAGTTTTTCCTAAAGCAGTAAATTCTGCCCATCCTGTATCAAGAGCTTTAGCTACCTGTTCTCCTGTATATAGATTACCCACTCCAATTAACGGAAGCTTTCTGTTTATTCTATCATGAATCTGCTGTATTGCAGGTTTTTTAGTATCTCCTCCACGATAAGCGTTTATATAAAAATCTGGAAGTGAAACGTGTAGATATTGTAATGGTTTTTTTACAAGTTCATCAATCAATGCGAAAGTTTCAACCATTGTCAAACCATTTTCTCCTGGCTCTTCAGGTGAAAAACGGTATCCTATGATGAATTTGTCAGCGTTATGTTTACTTTTAACTTTATTTACTTCATCTATAACAGCTAAAGGGAATTTCATTCTTTTTTCTATATTTCCTCCCATTCATCAGTTCTTCTGTTAGTTATTCCTGAATAAAACTGCTGGATAAGATATCTGTTTGCACCATGAATTTCCACTCCGTCAAATCCAGCCTGAATAGCTAAATCAGCAGCATTTCCAAACGCCTGTATAAGTTTATCTATTTCATCAGTAGTTATTTCTCTTGCTTTTGTTTCGCTATCATAGCTAGGAGCAATTATATCATTTTTATTTACATTTGGAAGGGCAAGTCTTCCGCCGTGATGTATTTGTAAAATTGCCTTTGTACCTTGATTACGTAGAATTTCTGCTACTTTTCTTAAAGATGGCAAATGTGTTTCATTGATAGCTTCGGGCTGTCTTGTGAAAGCTTTTCCCCCATCAGCGACTAAAGTAGCTTCTACTATGAACATTCCTATATTTTCTCCACGTTTACTCATAAATTTAAGGTCTTCTTCTGAGAAAGTTCCGTCTTCATTGGCAACAAATAGAGTCATAGGAGCACTACAAGTCTATTTTTAATCTCTACTCCATTATTTAATGTATATTTTTCAAAAATTTTATTTGAATTCATTATGTCACTCTCCTATTTTAAGTTATATATAATCTTATCATATTTGTATATCTAAGTAAAGGAGAAAATAAATTGTGAGATATTAAAAAATTAGGATTTACAAGACTATACAGTAAAAATTTTTTAAAAAAAAGTTTTGATTAAAATTAAATTTTTAAAGTAGCTAGTTCTATTTTTTATGCACTGCTCAATTAATTTTAAATGTTGCCCTTTTCTTCTTTTTGTTGTATACTTTATAAATCATATTAGTTATTTACTTTGATTTTTCTAAGTTGATTAATCGTATTTTAAAATTTCTAAGTATTTATCACAAATAAAAAATAACAAATTTTCTAAAATTTAAATAGTTTGAGAAAATTCTAAATAAAGGAGCGAAAAATGAACTATAAACTTGTATTAATAGACTTGGATGACACACTTTTTGATTATCCTAAAACAGAAGAAACAGCATTTAGGAACACTTTCAAAGAATTGGGGTTTTTTGTGGAAAGTGAATTAAGTAATGATAAAAAAGAAGAAATTTATGAAAAGATAAAAGACAGATATAAAGATGTGAATTTGCAGTTGTGGAAGGATTTGGAAAAAGGGGCTGTGGATAAGGATAGATTAAAGGTTATGAGATTTGAAAAAATAATTGAGGAATTTGATTTGAAATACGATCCGTATGAAATGAGCGAGCTTTACTTGAAAAAGCTGGGAGAAGGGATTTTTCCATTTGAAGCAGCTGAAAAACTGTGTGAATACTTACATTCAAAATACAAAGTTGGGATTGTAACTAACGGAATAAAGGAAGTACAGCATTCACGAATAGAAAATTCAGCAATTTCTAAATATATTGATAAAATTATCATTTCTGATGAAGTTGGTGTAAATAAGCCTGATAAACGAATATTTGAATATGCAATAAATTATTTTGAAATAATGGATAAATCTGAAGTTATAATGATAGGTGATTCATTAGGAGCAGATATAAAAGGTGGACAAAACGCTGGAATTGACACTTGCTGGGTAAATTTGAGAAATAATGTGAATGATACAGGGATTGTTCCAAAGTATGAAGTGAAAAAGTTGGAAGAGTTGTTTGAAATATTATAAATTTATTCAAAAATTTAGTAAATTTATAAGAAAAATAAAAATTTTTTGTAGTAAAATGACTAGAGAGTCAATTATTTAAAAAATTAAAAAATAAATAAAAAAGTAATTATTAAACCAAACAGCCTAATATAAAATTAAAAAAGTGAACTGCATTAATAATTATAGACAAATTTTTATAAATTAAGTTTAATAAAAAATAAGTGAAAAAGGAGGATAATGTAGATGATTGAAAAAAGAAAAAATTTTTTGTTTTTAATTATTTTTCTTTTGGTAAATAGTTTTGGGATTTCTGAAAATTTAAAAGATGAAAATTATTTTGTACTAAAAAAAGATGAACAAAATTTACAGGAAAGTAAAAAAAACAGCGAAAAAGAAGTTTTGGAAAATGAGCCTAAAATAGAATTGGACAGGGATATTTTAAATAAAGAAAAAAAATTAGAAAATAAAAAAGAGATAACTTCTCAGGAGAATAAGAGAATCGGGCTGGTGCTTAGCGGGGGAACAGCGAAAGGGCTTGCTCATATTGGGATATTAAAGGTGCTGGAAGAGGAAAAAGTGCCTGTGGAATATGCGACTGGAACGAGTATGGGAAGCATTATTGCAGGAATGTATAGCGTCGGATATACTCCGCAGGAAATTGAGGAAATAGCGATTAGCATGGATTGGCTTGGACTTTTTAGCGATAAAATCGAGAGAAAGGACAAGGGGGCTATAAGAAATTCTATTGAAGATAGGAATAGTACGGTAATTCCAATGAAAAATTTTATGCCAAAACTACCTAGCGGAGTTGTTGGTGGGAAAACTGCAAGCCAAAGGCTGAATGAAATTTTTTATGGAGCATTAAGAGTACAGGATTTTAGAAAATTTCCTAGAAAATTTGCGGCGGTTGCAACTGACTTGGAATCTGGAGAAGGAGTTATGATTGACAAGGGGTCGATTGCAACGGCTATAAGAGAAAGTTTGTCGCTACCATCAATTTTTGCACCAATTCGAGATGGGGAAAGACTTTATATTGACGGAGGAGTTACACGGAACTTACCTGTGCAGGATGTGAAGGTGCTTGGAGCAGATTATACAATTGGAGTGAATGTAGGAGACGGATTTACAAAAAGAGATGAGAATAAAATGAATTTGGTTGACGTAATTACAGATTCTACAACAATTGCTGGAAGGCAGGAAGTAGAGCGTCAAATTCGTATGCTTGACTTATATATGAAACCAGATTTGGAAAAATTTGAGTCTTATGATTTTTCAAAGGTAAAAGAACTTATTGCGGCTGGAGAGAAAATTGCAAGAGAAAATATAGATGAAATCAGAAAATTATCAAATCCTGAACTTTTTGAAAAATTGGAAGAAAAACGGAAAGAGTTTAGACGGACTTGGAAGGATGAGTATAATATTTCTGGAGTTGTAATAGAAGGTAACAAAAAATATAAAAAAGAATATTTTGATAAATTTTTACCTAAGAAACTTGGTGTTTTAAGCAGGCTGGATATGGAAAAAATTGTTAATAATATTTATCAGAACGGTGATTTTACAACGGTGTATTACGAAGTGAAGGACAATGATTTGGTAATAAATGTGCAGGAAAAACCAAGTGATTATTTGACACTTTCGGGAAATATAAATAACGAAGACTTGGCAACAGTAAATGTTGGTTTTCAAGGAAGTAAAATTATAAATAATACGAATGTCAGATATTCAGTAACAGGAACAGTTGCAAATGAATATGGGGCAAGAGGTAAGGCTACCGCTGAACTTGGAAAAGATTCAAAATCTCTTGTTTATACCGAATTTGAATACAAACGTGATATTATAAAAAATCAGAAATACAATAACGGATATTTCAACTTTGAAAACAGAAAATTCAAAATTGGAGCAGGAATTGGATTTGAAATGTATAAAAATCTGTTATTTTCAATTGGTGGAGGCTATCAGATTTCAGATGTGACAAAACATCAGAATAATGCTGAAAATGTAAGAAAAGTCTTTCCATATTATGAAGCTAAGCTAAATTATGATACAAGAGACAGCCTTAATTTTGCAACAAAAGGTATTTACTTTTTCTCAAATTATACTTTGGCAAACTCAAAAGAGGCTAAATTTAACTCATTAAATGCGGGTGGAGAAATTAATATTCCGATTGGAGAAAAAATAACAATTACTCCAAGAGTGTCTTATTTGACAACAGACGGAAGCGATATTCCAGAAACTTACAGACCTAAAATGGGAGGAATACGAACAGCTGACAGTTCATTAGAATTTGCTGGAATGCCAGCAGATAAAATTCGTGGAAACAGTATTTTTATTGGAAGCCTGAAAGCTCAATATAATGTGTCAAAACTTGTATATTTAGATACAACTTACTCAAGGGCAAATATTTCTCAAAAAGCCTACAGCTTCGGAAATGAAGAAAAGGAAAGCTATAAATTTGGGCTTGGAGTAAAAGCCTTGTCAATTCCGCTTTACTTTGGATTTGCAAAAGTTCCAGGAGAAAGCTGGAGATACATCATAAACTTTGGATACTCGCCAGAATAATAATTTTGGGAATAGTAAGCAAAGTGAAAGAAAAATCTTTTTCATATTGAAAAAATATGATAGAATAAAATTGTAAAATTTAAAAAATACGAAAAATTAGGAGGAAGAAATGAAAAAAATACCAGAAGCAGTTGGACCATATTCAGCCTTTAGAAAAGCAGGCGACTTTTTGTACATCTCAGGACAAATCGCAATAAATCCTGAAAATCAGCAAATTGAGGCTGTTACAGTAGAAGAACAGGCAAGACAAGTTCTTGAAAACTTGAAGGCAATCTTAGAAAATAACGGATTAACAACAAAAAACGTTATAAAAACAACTGTATTATTAGACAACATCAACGACTTCGGAGCAGTAAACAGCATTTATGCAGAATACTTTACTGAACCTTATCCAGCAAGATCAGCCTTTGCAGTAGATAAATTACCAAAAGGAGTTTTGGTGGAAATTGAAGCGATAGCTTATTTTGGAGAATAATTTTTAAATGAAATAGATGACTTTGGGGAAACTTGAAGTTATCTTTTTTTTATTTTTATTTGAAAGGAAAGTGTAGTATTAGGACAGAAAAAATATATAAAAAAGTTGGTTGTTTTCCCAATTTTGAGACACGTTTGAAATATTAATGTCAAATAACACAAATTTCCTAAAATTTTTTAATTCAAATAAAAACAGAATGATTGAAAATCTTTGATAAAAATGATAAAATTATAAGGAATAGTATTAAATTTAAGAGAGTTATTAATTTAATAAAATTGAAAAATAACGAAAGGAAAAATATGATACATGAACTAATTGTAATTTTGTCCACATGGATAATTCCGATTGAGAGGATACATTACTTGTTAATTGCTATTTTACTGGTTTCGGTGTTGTTGTCGGATAAATCGCCGAATGCGATGCTTGCCTGGATTTTTACGATTTTTACGTTTCCGCTTGGTGGAGCGGTTTTGTATCTTTTGTTTGGAATAAACTGGAGAAGAAATAAGATAATTTCTAAAAAAATGGCTGGTGAGGGTCAAAAATTATATTCAAGAATTTTTAATTTTATGCAAAGAGATGTATCGGATATTTTCAGGTCAAAAGACTTTTTTTATTATAATAATTTAGAAAATGTGGATGACATTGAAAAAAATAAAATGAGTGAAAATGAAAAAAAGGAAAAAATTCGGCAACAAATTAACACAATGATAAAAAATATTAAGCTGGACAATCAAGAAAGCGAAATTGTAAAAATGCTGTATGAAGCGGAAGGTACATTTTTAACTAACAACAATTCTTATAAACTATTTTTTAATGGAAAGGAAGCCTTTGATTCAATTCTGGAAGATATAAAAAATGCTAAAAGGACAATTTATATGGAATATTTTATCTGGAAAGCTGATGAACTGGGAGAAAAAATTAAAAATGCACTTGTGAAAAAAGCCAGGGAAGGTGTGAAGATAAGATTATTATTTGATGGTGTAGGGACTTGGAAATTGCCTAAAGAATATAAGAAGGAACTTAGAAATGCAGGAATTGAGACAAGATGGTTTCTGGATGTTAAATTTTTTATGTCAAAGATGAATTATCGGAATCATAGGAAAATTGCCTTATTTGATAATCAAATAGTGCATACTGGCGGTATGAATGTGGGACAGGAGTACATTGATGGCGGAAAAAGATTTGAAAGCTGGAGAGACACAAATATTCGGATTACTGGAGAAATAATCGGACAATATCTTGCGATTTTTGTTACGGACTGGCTAAATAGCGGCGGAAAAGATGATTTTATTGAAGATATAAAAAAGGAAGCAGTTCACGAGCTGGAAGTTCAAAAGCCGATAGACAAGCAGGAAAAACTGGAATATTTAATGCAAGTCTCTTCAAGCGGACCAGACACAGAATGGACGACTTTAAAGTATTTGTATTCTAAAATGATTGCAACGGCAAAAGAGGAAGTGTTAATTCAAAGTCCATATTTTGTGCCAGATAGTGCTCTAGTTTCTCAATTAAAAATGGCAGCTCTTTCAGGAGTTAAAATTAAAATAATGGTAACGGGTGTGCCAGATAAGAAAATGCCATACTGGATAGCGGAAACTTACTTTGCGGAACTGATTGAGGCGGGAATAGAGATTTTTCGATACAAAGCTGGATTTTTACATAGCAAGGATATTATTGTAGATGAAAAAATATCGACTGTAGGAACTTGTAATTTTGATATGCGTAGCTTTGAAATAAATTATGAAGTGAACGCTGTATTTTTTAACGAAGAAATTAGCAAGGATTTGAAAAAGCAATTTATAGAGGATTTAGGAGTATGCGAAAAATTTGATGAAGTTAGGTTAAAAAAGGTTACATTTAGAAAAAGACTGAGAAATTCTATATTTAAACTGATTTCACCAATAATGTAAATTATAAGGAGTAAAGGAAGTGAAGTAGGATGGAAAGAAATTTTACAAAAGATGGGATTATTCTTTTAAATAAGAGCAAAGGAATAAGTTCATTTAAAGCAATAGATGAGCTAAAAAGAAAAATAAAGGCTAAAAAAGCTGGACATGCAGGAACTCTTGATCCAATGGCAGAAGGTCTAATGGTCGTTATGATTAATGATGCTACAAAATTTTCAGGCGATTTAATGAAAAAGGACAAAGAATATTACGTAGAAATGGAACTTGGCTATAAAACTGACACTTATGATTCAGAAGGAAAAGTTATAGAGGAATACAAGTCTGAAATCGAACTAAGTGATTCCCAAATAATAAGAACAATACATAGTTTTAAAGGAAGAATAAAACAAGTTCCACCAATGTATTCTGCAATAAAAGTTGAAGGACAGAAACTTTACGATTTGGCAAGAAAAGGTATCGAAATTGAAAGAATGCCAAGAGATGTGGAAATAATGAATATCTATAAAATCAAAATTCATAGACCTAAAGAAAATTCTTCAAGAATAAAAATTTCCTTTTACGCCCACGTAAGTAGCGGTACGTATATTCGTTCATTAGTTCACGATATTGGAGAGAAATTAAAAGTTTTTGCCACGATGACAAAGCTTGTAAGAACTAAAATTGGAAGATTAAGTATTGAAGATGCAGTTTCGCTGGAAGAAGTTCAAAGTGAAATTGGGAAATTGAAGGAACTTGTGGAAGAAAAGAGAGAGAATGAATCTTTCTGGGCTACAAAAAGTGATGCTGCGATAAGAGCTGAAAAAATTCGAGAGATAGTCTGTTTTGTGGAAATAGAATATATCTTGGATTATTATGGGATAAATGTTTCCAATGAAAAATATGGAAAGCTGAAAAATGGAATGACTGTTATAGATACATTTAAAAAGTTTGAAAACATAGGTAAGGACATTAAAAGACAGGAACATATTAGAGAAAATCAGAAGTTCAAAATTTATGTGAGAAACAGGAATACCCAGAAAAGAGAATTTAAAGGGATTGTAAAAATCGTAAGTATTCGGGGAAACAGGATTTATTTAAAGAGGGATAAGTATTTTTTGTAATTTTGGGACTGAAAAGTGGTGATATTGATATATGAAAAAATCAAATAAATATGTATTTGATATTGAAGTTTTTCCCAATTATTTTTGTATCGTGTTAAAGAAATTAAATGACAGTAAAATTTTAATTATTGATTCAGATAATTTTAACCGTCAAAAGAAGCTCCTTTATGACATAATTTCTAAAAATGTACTAATTTCATATGCAGGACGTGGATTTGACGATATTGTCATTAATAATCTTCTAAAATACAGAAATTCAAATGTAAATAGGAAAAAATTAAACAGCGAATTAAAATTAATAAGGAATATGCCAAAAGATGAGTATAAAAATGAAAACCATGAATTTTACTCATACGATTTGGCTTATGAATATAATCTAAACCTTGGTGTAAAGGGATTTGAGTTTAACTGTGGAGATAATATTGAAGAACAGGATTTTGCAAACTTTAATTATGTGATTAAAAAAAATATATATGATGAAATTGTGGATAAAGTAATTGACTATTGTATGCAGGATGTGTTGGCAACAGAAAAGATGTATAACTTGATAATTTCAAATAAAAGTAACTGGGATGAAAAGGAAAATCTTCTAAATATAATCACAGAAGGAAAATACAGTAATGGTATGAAGCTGAAAAAAAAAATAAAGTATTTAAATTATAATAATGATAAATTAGTAACATTGCTCTTAAATAATGAAATCCCAGTTTCAAGTCAATCTAAATCTAGCTATTCTAATAGTAGTATAGAATTAGGTGATTACAATAATCAGCTTCAAAGTAAAGTATATAAATTGTCAATAAAAAAGGATTATCTGTATGACTGGCTAATAAATAGCAGAGCCTTTTGGGGAAAAGACAAAAAAATAATAGAAGAAATACCAAAGGAACTCCTTTTGAAATCTACATTTGCAAAAGAATTTTTAAAGCGATACCGTATAAATATAGTAAGATATTTAAAAAA
>ERZ773043.678-NODE-678-length-19679-cov-19.634325_pt1 | contig 19679 bp, 23 predicted proteins | sample MGYA00580636_ERZ773043 | MGnify/ENA primary metagenome ERZ773043 (study PRJEB29015, sample SAMEA2737992) | human oral metagenome | biome: human oral; feature: human-associated habitat; material: dental | place: China | collected 2065 ...
AAATTGAAGAAAATGAGTTTGATATAATACTTTTGGATGTAATGATGCCAAAAAAGGATGGCTTTGATGTATGCAGGCAAGTGCGTACTTTTTCAAATGTTCCGATTATAATGATTACAGCACGTGGGGAAGATTATGAGAAAATAATGGGACTGGAAATAGGAGCAGATGATTATATAGTAAAACCTTTCTCGCCAGGAGAAATAATTGCAAGAATAAATGCAATTTTACGTAGAATAACACCTAAAAATGATGAAAGTGCAAAAATTTTTACATTTGATAATCTTGAGATTGATTTGAATAATTTTACGGTAAAGATAAACGATGAAATAATTTCGTTGACTAAGAAGGAAATAGAGATTTTATGGACTTTGGCAACAAATCAGAATAAAGTTTTTACAAGAGAAAATTTGCTGGATTTAATATGGGGATTTGATTATTTTGGAGAAAGCCGTACTGTCGATACGCATATAAAAAGGCTTCGTGCAAAACTTGACAATTATAAGCATGAGAAATGGAATATTAAGACAATTTGGGGAGTTGGCTATAAATTCGATATTTTAGAAAAGTAGCTTTGTTAATAAATATTATAAAATTAAATCATTGGATAAAAAATACGAAGTTCAAAAAAATAAAAAAGGAGTGAAGTTTTTTAAAATGGGTAAAAGAATAAAAAAGATTTTTTTTAACGGAGAGGAGTATCCGCCAGAGACATTTAGATTAGGAATGATGCTATGCATGGTTGGGGGATTTATGGATGCATATACTTTTGTTACGCGTGGAAAGGTACTTGCTAATGCACAGACAGGAAATGTTGTTTATCTCGCTATAAATTTACAAAGGGGAGATTTTGGAAAAGCCTTTAATTATTTTATGCCGATTCTGGTTTTCACATTTGGAATACTATTTACGGAATTTATTAGAGTGCGATTTGAAAAACATAGAATTTTCAGATGGCAGCAGATTGTTATATTTTACCAAGTTATAATAATGTTTTTTATTTCATTCATTCCAAGTGGAAATTGGAATATTGTTGTAAATATGATTATGTCGTTCATTGCCGCAATTCAATATCAAGGATTCAGAAAAATTAGGGGACTGGCAGGAGCGACAACAATGTGTACTGGGAATTTACGAAGTGGAATGGAGAACTTGTTTAAATATATAAATACAGAAAACAAGTCGTATTTACAGAATTTCTGGATATATTTGGGATTAGATGGATTTTTCTTTGTCGGAGCAATGCTTTGTGTAGTTTTAGTAAAAATATACGGTATAGGAGCGTTGCTTGCTTGCTGTATTTTGCTGGTTGCGGTGTTTATTATAATGTTTAAGAAAACTATTTAGAAAATTTATTAAAAGGAAATATATGGATAAAAATAAATTAAAAGAAGAGTGGCTGAAAGAAGAAAAAATGGCACATATACACGGCTGGGATTTTTCTCATATTTATGGACGTTATTCAGAAGAGGAAAATTTACCTTGGGATTTTAGAACAGTCATAAATAAGTATTTGAAAGATAATATGAAATTGCTGGATATGGAAACAGGCGGTGGAGAGTTTTTGCTTTCATTAAATCATCCAAAACATAACACATCAGCAATCGAAGGTTATCAGCCAAATGTTGAACTGTGTAAAAAAGTATTGTTGCCATTGGGAATAGATTTTAAAGAAGCGGATGGAGATGAAAAACTCCCATTTGAAAATGAATATTTTGACATAATTACCAATCGGCATGGGGCTTATAATGTTACAGAATTAAAAAGAGTCTTGAAAAAAGATGGAATTTTTATTACACAGCAGGTAGGGGCAGAAAATGATAGGGAACTTGTCGAAATGTTACTACCTAAATATAAAGATTTACCGTACGCTGAGCATTATCTCAATATTAAACAGCAGGAAATTTTTGAACAAGGATTTGAAATATTAGAAAGTGGGGAAACATTTCAACCAATAAAGTTTTTTGATACAGGAGCTCTTGTATGGTTTGCAAAAATTATCGAATGGGAATTTCCAAATTTTTCAGTCAAAAGCCATCTTGACAATTTGTATAAAGTGCAGGAAATAATTGAGTCAAATGGAGCAGTGGAAGGAAGAATTCATAGATTTTATATTGTGGGTAAGAAGATTTGATTTGTTGTTGTAATTTAATTGGAAAAAATTCTAGAAAAATAGGAGGTATTTAAAATTGAATAATTACAAGCCACCTTTTCAAATAACTGAAAAAATGACAGTATTAATAGGTGAAATAAGTGAAGAAATAGGGAGAATGTCTATTTTTCAGGAAAAAATTTCAAATCCACATTTAAGGAGAGAAAACAGAATAAAAACAATTCATTCTTCACTTGCTATTGAACATAATTCTCTCTCGCTGGAACAAGTTACAGCCATATTGGATGGAAAAAGAGTTTTAGGAAATCCTAATGAAATAAAAGAAGTAAAGAATGCTTATGAAGCGTATGAATTATTAACTAAGTTAAATCCATTTTCAGTAAAGGATTTATTGAATGCTCACAGATTGATGATGAATGGGCTGGTTAAGGAAAATGGTAAATTTCGTTCTCAAGGGGTTGGTATTTTTGCTGGAAGAAAGGTTGTACGTGTTGCTCCGCCAGCAGATTTAGTACCTAAGCATATAAGCGGTTTAATTTCATGGTACAAGACTTCTTCTGTACATCCATTGATTAAAAGTGCTGTTTTTCATTATGAATTTGAATTTATCCATCCATTTTCAGATGGAAATGGTCGTATTGGAAGAATGTGGCATACTTTACTGTTTGGAAAATGGAAAAAAATATTTTTTTGGCTTCCAATAGAGGAATTGATAAAAAAAGAACAGAAAGAATATTATGATACTCTTGCAATAGCTGATAAAGAAGGTGAAAGTACAATATTTGTAGAGTTTATGCTCAAAATTATAAACGATAGTTTAAAAGAAATTAAAACTTCTGAAAAAATAATCGACCAAGATAACGACCAAGTAACCGTACAAGATAGCAATCAGAATAAAAATCCAGTTGAAAAATTACTTAGTGTCCTTGGAGATAATGTTTTATCAGCAACAGAAATTATGGAAAAATTAAATTTAGTACATAAACCTACTTTTAGAAAAAATTATTTAAATCCTGCCTTAGAGGCAAAATTGATTGAAAGGACAATTCCCGACAAACCTAACAGTAAAAATCAGAAATACAGGAAATCGGGAAAAAATTATTAAAAGATAAAATGGATTGGAAAGGTGGTAAAAATAATGAATCTTATAGATAAAAATACCAAAGTTTACTATATAAGCACTTTTTTACTATTTTTAGCTTCCACAATGCCACATTCCATTCTGACTGTACTTTTTCTGAAAAAAGGCTTGTTAATGTCGCAGATTGTGCTAATGCAGTCTTTTTTTAACCTTTCAATGATTATTTTTGAGATTCCAAGTGGAGTAATTTCAGATTTATATTCACGAAAAAAAGTCTATATTTTATCATTGCTCACATTGATTATAACTTTTTTCCTAATTATACTTTCTAAAAGCCTTTTCTGGTTATCAGTCGCATATACAATATATGGATTGGCAAATGCACTGGAAACTGGAACAATTGATGTAGTTTTAATAAATAGTTTGAAAAATAATGAGACTGGATTGCAAAAATTTTTAAAATATCAAAAGCAAATTTCGACTTTTTCCTCCATTTTAGGTTCAGGAATAGGATTTTTACTTTATTTTAAGATAGGTGTAAATATTTATTTTATTTCCATTGTTTTAATATTTTTCAATATGCTTCTAACAGCCTTATTTTTTTCAGATGAGAATGAAAAAGCAAATGAAAATATAAACTTTCAAATTTTTAAAATGCATATAGCTGAGTGCATTTCTGAATTGAAAGAAAAAAGAGTGATGAAATATTATTTTATATTTTTTGGAATTATACAAATTTTTATTCAGAGCCATTTTCAGTTATGGCAAAAACTTTTTTTAGATAAAGGAATTGGAGAAAAGAATTTTTTTGTAATGTATGTGCTGTTTCAAATAATTGTGATTATTGCATACAATACAAATATTCTGCTTATAAATACGAAAAAATTGTATTTTTTATTAATTTCAATATTTTTAATGGCAATAACTGTAATAATATTAAAAAATAATCTGATATTTACAGGAATATACCTAATATTATGTACAATTTTTTTTATAATTAACTACTATTTTGAATTTCACTTTAATAAAATCCTGTCAAAAGAAAAAATAAGTGCAATCACTTCAATGAAATCATTTTTTTCAAGGATTTTTTCATTCGGAACGTTATTTATTTCCAGTTTATTATTAAGAAAAATTAGTGTTGTTAATTTATTTGTGATAAATGTTACAGTTGTTATTTTTGTGGTTATGTATTTAATTTTTAGAATTAATAAATCTGTTCAACAATCTTTAATCTAAAGAATAATATCAGGGTATAATAATACTGGTTATGAAAATGATAAACAATGTTGGAAGAATAAAAAAATTTAAAGAAGAAAAATTTTCTAAAATTTTTGACATTGAAAAGGCTATTTTTGATAGGATGCTAAAACTTTTGAGAAACATGCAGAATTGAAACTTAATGGCTCGTTATAATATGTCAAGTGGATACAGATATATTTATCAAGAAACATTTAAAAATAGAGAAGAAGTATTGAAATTTTTAAAAGGAAAGGCTGAAAAATAAATTAATTAAATAGAGGAGTTTAAAGAATGAAAAGCATTGTATCACTAGGCTTTGGGATTTTTTTAATGTTTATTGCTGTTGTATGTGCTATTCGTTACATTATTACCATGCCAAGCAAACAATATAACATGGCATACCATATAAATGATGATTATATTATTCAGAAATATGGAATACTTGAAGACGATAAAGTGGAATTATTGATGAATGATAAATTAGGATTAACGACAGAAAATAATGATAACTGTAAGTTTGTAGATAGATTCTCTGAATTATCTAATTATTATATTGGACATTTTGATGGGACAGATTTAAAGAAGAAAAGATGTTCAGGGTATTTTTATATAAAAAAAGACAATACTGATATTCGATTCAATGTTTCTGAGGAAGAAATCAAGGAAAAATTTGGAAATGTAAAATTTAATGAAACTCCAGATGAATTTATAAATAAATATGGTATAATAAATTAGCATGGTTAAAACTATAGTAGAACAATATGAAAAAAGAAAAAATGAATTACCTATTGGAACAAGACAAAATATTATTATTGATGCTAGAGGACAAGGTATTTTTTATTTACAGGAACAAAAATAATAGATAAATCTAATGGAACAATAAAAAAATCAGATATAACAATATGGAAATAGAAAGGAAGAAAAAATGGAAGAATTATCAACAAAAGAATACAATGAACTATATAAAAAATATTTTAAAGAAATTTTTAATAAGCCTATGAAAGATTTTGGATATAAAAAGAAAGGAACAGGAAAATTTTTTAAATTAAATAAACTAGGATTATTTGAATATATAGGTTTTTTCAGATATTATCATGAATTAAGAGTAGAGTATGCAATAATACCGATATATAGTTATATAATGAAAAATTCTATAGGAAATGGTGCAAAAACGGCATTTGTAGATTTGGATGGAGAAGAAAAAATGGAAGAAGGAATGAAAAGTATTTTAGAGGAAATAGAAAATAAAATAATTCCTTGGTTTAAAAAATATGAAGATTTAGATACTTTTTTTGAAGAAGTAGTAGAAAATGATAGAAAGTATTTTTGGTCTGACATTTATAAATATTTATTCAGAGCGACTACTTTTGCAAAGTTTAAAAGATATTCAAAAATACAGGAGAATATTGATAAAGTAAGAGAAGAATATAATAATCTTCCAGATGAAGAAAAGACATATGACTTTTATAAAGACATATTAAAAGAAGTAGATGAATTAGAAGAAAAATTAAAAGAAGGAGAAGAAAGCGTAGAAAAATATATTGAAGAAATGGAATATAAATCACTATTATATAGAAAAATGGAGAAATTGTTGAAAAATAAAGTTAAATAAAAAATAAAGCTAAATTTTCAAATAATCGTTGTTGTAAAAGACAGCGGTTATTTTTTTAGAATATAAAATTCTTTTTTATTTATTAGACCTGTTCGATAACCTTGTATAAAGACCAATATCAGGGTATAATAATACTGGTTGTGGAAATGATAAATAATGTTGAAGGAATTTAATTTAGCTACTGTCACTTCCGAAGAATGGAAAAACTGGATATACAATTGGAGTCAATAAATAATTTTTTACTTAAAACATTGTTTTATTTTAATAATGTATTTAGATAAAATGAAAGCCGAATAGGTATTTATTCAAGAACCTTGGGAAATTCAAAAAGTAACTAAAATGAAATATCCTAAGTAATATTTAAAGTATTATTTAAAAATAAAAAAGGATATATTCCACTTGATATAGCTAGAAAAAAAGGAAGAGATATAAACATAAAATATATGGAAGAGTATATAAAAAATATAATTTAACGAATAGATAAAATATGTTATTTAATATAATAAGGAAGGTCAATAATGAATAAAAGTTATATAGGAACATGTGGAGTATTAAAAAATAACTCTCCCTCTCCAGACAAGATTATACATTCTGATGATATTTTTAAATATGAAAATTTTAATAAAAATTTTGGTTATCCAATGTCAATTTTATGGGGAACGATATTAGAATGTAAAACTGAAGAAATAGATTATGTAGGTATAAAAATGCTTGGAAGTAAAAATCAAGAAGTAATTAGAATAAGAAAGGAATTTTATGAAATAATAAAATGTCCACGATTTAATATAGGTGACAAAGTTAAATTAATTAAATATCCTGATAAAAAAGCAACTGTTAAAAAAATTTGTTGGCATGATAAGGATAAAAGAATTTACTATTTTCTTAATGTTGAAAATGATAAAAGAAAAAGTACAAGTAGATATTATGAAGATGAAAATAAGTTAGAAAAAGTGTAATTATTTAATCCATGTAAAAAGGAGTGAAATAAATGAAACAAAATTATTTAGGAACTTATGGTGTTTTAAAGGGTTCTTATATGGAATCAAGATTAAAATATTATGATTTTGAGAGTAAAAAAAAAGTATACGGAGATCCAACTTCTACAATATTAAAGTGTGTAAGAGATGATAAGAATGAAGAATACATACTAGTAGAATTATTAACAACCAATGAAAAAATGAGAATAAAAAGAGAAGGATATGAACTGACAAGTAAACCAAAATTTGATATAGGTGATAAAGTTAAATTAATTAAATATCCTGATAAAAAAGCAACTGTTAGAAAAATTTATTGGCATGATAAGGATAAAAGAATTTATTATCTTCTTGATGTTGAAAATGATAAAAGAAAAAGTACAAGCAGATATTATGAAGAGGATAATAAGTTTGAAAAAGTATAAGTAAATATTTTACATAATACTTATGGAGATACTGGAAAAGAGTTGGAACCATTTACTATGTCGTATCCCGAACATGGTAAAGGTGGCGCTTTTAAATTGCTTCCTGTTGATAAAATGGATATAAAATATGATAAATTGGATATTTTACCAAATCCAAGAACAGATTTAATATTAAGAGAAAAGAGGTAACATCATGAAAGATTGGATAGAAGAATATGCAATATTAAGAAAATTTATAGAAAAATATTGCGAAGAGCAAGACAAAAATCGTTTGATAGAAATATTAAATATGAAAGACAGATTTTTATTTAAATATTTTGTTAATGAATTTTCTAAGTTAAAAATACCGAATAGAATGACAGAAGAAGAATTAAAGGAATATAAAGAAAAAATTATGATATATATTTAAAAAATTAGAATTAAGAATATAAATGTAAGGATGTATCAATCATAATCAGACTATTTATGAAGGAGGAAATCAAACTGAAAATGAAATTTTGTTATGAATTAGACCCTGTTGGGAAAATGTATATGAATTCAGGTGCTATAGTAGATGCAAAAAAATATAATATAGGATATTCAGTATATTTAGGAAGATTATTGTTTATAATTACAGATAAAGGTATAAATGAATCACTCAAAATTATAGACAAATTAGAAAAAGGTATTTTAACTTGTTATGAAGCAGGAACGGAAACAATGGATTACTATATGTATAAAAATAAAGTAGATTTTATAGATTGGTTTGGAGACTATGATGATTGGAGTTGTACAATAGAAGAATTTACAAAAGTTTTATTAGGAAAAAAGAAGTTTTTAGAAATGCCGAGAGATATAAACACTTATCTTGAAATAGAAATAAATGATTTATAATTTTGAAATAAATAAATTTGTGATGAACATTTAGCAATAGGGTAAAGAAATACAATCGATTAGAATAAAAATTTTATACATAATTAAAAAAGGGAGAAAATAAACAAATTCTAAATATTTCTCCCTAATTTACTTTTATTATTAATTTTCAAAAACAAATTTCTTGATTAAAAATCACTTTTTAAAATTTCCCCTTTTCTCAAATCGCTTCTCATTTTTTGAATAATATCATCCATTTCATCCAGTTTTTTCAAAATTTTCTTTTCTTCAGGGCTTGTTGTAATAATTTTACTGATTCCACCATTTTTTATTATAATTCGTTTATCTGCTATTAGTGCCAATGTTGGGTCGTGTGTTGCCATTAATACGATTTTGTCTGATGAAACAAGCAATTCCAAGGCTTTTTTCCTGTCAATTCCTGCATTTTCAATTTCGTCAATTAGGACAATTGGAGATGAACTTAAAATGGCTGTGTCGGCAATCATTAAAGCACGGGATTGTCCACCACTTAGGGCTGTGATTGCAGTAGTTAAGTCAAATTGCTCTCCAGCCAGCTTGTTTGCGGCGGTAATGATTTTTTCCACAGTTTCGTCAATGTTTTCAATCATTCGGCTTTGAGCGTGCAGCTCTAGAAATTCCTTTACTGATAAATCCATAACGAAATTCATGTTTTGTGATAGTTGTGCGACTAGTTTGTTGTTTGAGGAATAACGCCATTTTTTGTCTGGAAGTTCACCGTTTATAAGGATTTGACGCTGTGTTGGAGTGTCTTTCTGGGCAGTCCATTCGATGTCGGCAAGAAGTCTTGATTTTCCAGAGCCTGTAGGCCCTACAATGGAAATAATTTCTGATTTATGAATATCAAGCCTCTCAAATCCCTCTTTATTCCCAGATTTATCTTGCCCAGCGACAATTGTAAGCATATCAATCGAATTTTCCTCTTCCATTCCCAAAAAAAGTTTCATCTGCTCAATATAATCAACTAGACTTTCCTCAATTTTTTCCACATCCAGTGCAAAGTCTTCGATTTTATCTTCTGCAAAAGTTACGATGAACTCGTGAAATGTCTTATCCTGAAAAGTTTCCACAGGCAAGTTGTTTTCAGTAAAAAAATTTTCTGCGAAGGGATATTTATTGCTAAGTTCACTAATAGTCAATTTATTTATTAAATCGTTATTTTTCATATTTTTTCCTTTTTTATTATTTTTATCTATTTTTTTATTGCTGTAAATTCATTTTTCGGACATTACCCATCTGATATTTTTCACCGATTCTCTTTTCTCCTAAGCAGTAAGAGCAAAGTGCCGATGGCATTGGAAATCTAAGTTCCATTCCTTGAACGCTGTCTATTTCCAGTTCTTTCTCATAAAGAAGTGTGCTTAATTCGTACGCTCCTTGTCCAGTAAGCCCATTAACGTGCATTGTTACAGCTTTTGGATTTACAGAGTTCACACGTGAGGCAAAAACTTCACGTTCAGCTTGTGAAACAATGTCTCCTTTGGTAATAATCACAATATCAGCGGCTTTTAATAATGGCCCAATCTTTTTAGGCGTATTAATTCCTGATAAATTATCAATTACACAGACTCCCTTGATGTCCTTGATATATGGCGAACATCTATTGCAAAGTCCTGCTGATTCAGTAATTAATATTGAAAGCCCAAGGCTGTTTCCCCATTGCACGACTTCCTCGATATTTGATACGAAGAAATGGTCTGGGCATAAAGCTCCTGAAATTCCTTTTTTTACTGGGATTCCTGCTTTTGCGTATAATTTGTCATCATCTGTGTAAAGGCAGTCGAATTTTACTACTCCAACTGACATCCCTTGTGATTTTAAGGCTTCTACTGTTTTTAGAATAACGCTTGTTTTTCCTGATGATGGTGGGCCTGAAAATATTATTAAATTCATAGTTATCTCTCCTTTTTTTGTTTAAAATTATTCTGTAAAACTTTTTTGTACATCATTATTAAATTCTTCTTCACATTCACGAATAATTTTCCCAATATCATGGCTATAAATGTAGTCCCAGCCAATCCATTTGAAATTATGATGTTCTTCTAAATGGTTATCCACATTTGGATTTGTTGATGGGAATTTTCCGTTTGCAGAAAAAATTGTTCCAATTTCATTTGACATAAATAAGTCCATAAATGGCTTGATTTTATCTGCCTTAGATTTTTTTGTAATCATAAATATCGGGCTTAGCAAAGCTCCATCTTTTGGCCATACAGCCTCCAAATCTCCTGTTCCGTCAATCATTTGCGAAAAGAAGTATGGAATAATGCTGACAGCAGGTGCTTCTGGTGTTCGAGTTCTAGCTTTTACCATTTGAGCAGGGTGCAAGCTTTTTTTGTATGAACGTGCCAGTTTATGTATCCCATCCATTCCGAAATCCTTGTAAAGATTTGCAAGAAGGGCGTTAAATAAGTCCAAATCAGCCATCGGCAATGCAACTGAGTCTTCAAATTCTTCATTTAACAAGTCTGCCCAAGTTTCTGGTACTTTTCTATCGCCTAAAGAAGTTTTGTTTACTAAAAATATTGCTGGCACGACTCCCATTATTGCGTAACGTTTTTTAGGATCCCGCAAGTCAATAGTTTCGTTGCAAAAATCTTTATTCATACTTTCAAGGTGTGTTTCAAAAATACCATTTTCCATGTACTGTCCCATCAAATTCTTATCAAAAAACAGCTCAAATCCAGCCGAAAGCAATATATCCGAAACTTTGTCAGGGTTACCTGTCTTAACTTTTTCTACAACCCAGTCAAGCCCTAAATTTGCTGATTTTAAGGTATATGAAATAGTATAATCGTTTTTCTCGTTCTGTTCGTTTACCCAGTCTTTTATACCTTCTAAAAGTGGTATTCTAATAGGGCAAGGCAGAACTCCTTCAATTATCAAGTCACTATTTTCGTCAGCTTTGCTTTCATCTAGCGAAACATCAACATCTGCATCTTTTTGTAAAAATGTTTCCAGCTTTTCAACAAACAGTTCCTGATTAATTTTTTTTGACATAAGTGCCATTTTCAACTTAATATTTTTTCCCATAACCTCAAGCATCTGTTTATTTTTTAACTGTTCAAATCCATTTGCGATAAAAAAATCCAAAGCTTCAGGATATTTATTTATAATTTCATAAAGTGTATCATCTAAACTAAACATATTAATCTCCTTTTATGATATTTTTTATTTAAAAAGAGCCAGATTTCAAATAATTGCTAATATATTTTAACTCTAATTTTAAAAACATTGGAAAATAATCCATCGTGAAAATTATATCATAAAAATTAATAATATTATGTAACATGTATCACAAATTTATAATAAAATAAAAAAGGATTATTAGTCAAAAAACTTATGAAATTAAAGCCATTTTTTTAACAAGTCCATCAAATTAATTATTAGACCTGTTCGATAACTATATATATCTAGGATTTAATAAAACAAATATTCAAAGCAAGGGGTCTTGACCCCTTGTGAAAATAAAAAAACTTAGGTTATCGAACACATCTATTATAGGATTTTACTTTTATTTTTTAAATGGAATCTTAGTATAAAATACGAATTTATAAAAAATTTTAATTGAACTTTTGAGATTGGATTTAATAATACTTTAAATTTTATTATTAATAAGTTTAGAAAAGATGATAATATTTAAAAATAAAGATTAAAAAATAAATTACAGTTGTAAAAATTAGAAAAAAATGCTAAAATACGGAAAGTACAATGATTAAAAAATCATAATATGCAAAAATAAAATTGGAGGAGTAGAATGACAGAATTGGAGAAATCAAAGGCGATTATTCAATACATTGCTGATGCCAAGAAGACGACACCTGTGGAACTTTATACAGATGAAGACATAAAAAATGCTTATTCTTGTAAAGTAATAGGAAAAGAAGGGTTAAAGGTAGTTTTTGGAGATTGGGAAGAAATTGAAAAAATTATTAGTGAAAATAATCTTACTAATTATTATCTGAAAAATGACAGAAGAAATTCTGGTGTTCCTATGCTTGATATTAAAAATATTAATGCAAGAATTGAGCCTGGAGTGTTTATTCGCGATAAAGTAAGCATTGGGGAGAGGGCTGTTATAATGATGGGAGCCGTTATAAATATTGGCGCTGAAATTGGCGAAGGGACAATGATTGATATGAACGTTGTGCTTGGTGGACGTGCAAAAGTTGGTAAAAATTGCCATATAGGTGCGGGAGCCGTGCTTGCAGGAGTTATTGAGCCACCTTCAGCAGATCCGGTAGTTATTGAAGACGATGTAGTTGTCGGAGCGAATGCCGTTGTACTGGAAGGTGTAAGAGTAGGAAAAGGCTCGGTTGTTGCGGCTGGGGCGATTGTTACGGAAAATGTGCCTGAAGGAGTGGTTGTGGCAGGAACACCTGCGAGAATCATAAAGGGAGTAGATGCAAAAACTGCTTCAAAAACAGAATTAGTTGACGCACTGAGAAATATTTAGCATTTTTTTAGAAAATATATATAAAAAAGAGCATATTAAATTATTTTACATCACTTTATAAGTGAAATCAAATTTATAAGTGATACAATAACAATTAAATAGCAAATATCCAATTTTTAAGAGGATAAATATAATTTAGGAGGAACAATGAAAAAATTATTACTAATAGGAGCAATTTTAGTAACAGGGGCAATTTCATTTGCTGATGGAAAATCAGATTATGAAAAAGCGGTAAAACTGGCAGGAGAGAAAAAAGTAGCTGAAGCAGTAAAAGTATTGGAAGGAGTTGCTAAAGGAACAGATGCCGCTTACGCGCAGAAAGCAAATCTTGAACTAGGGGCATATTACTTGCAGCAAAATAAAGTATCTCAAGCAAAACCTTATTTACAGGCAGCTTGGGGAAATGGACAATCAACTACTCCTGAAGCTGTTGAAGCGGCAAGATTCTTGTATTTAGTGGGAATTCAGCAAAAAAACAAGGCTGAAGCTGAAAAATATATTTTATGGACAGATGAAAAATCAGGAGGAACAAATGCTGATGTTACATCAAGCTTAATTATCTTCTATTTTGACAACAACGAACAGTCAAAAGGTACTGCAAGATATAACAAAGCTGTACAGTCTACAAACAAAGACTTTGTTGCTGAAGTAAACTACAATATTGGGCAATATTACTTGACAAAAAATAACAACGCGCAAGCTAAGACATATCTGCAAAAAGCATACACAGGAGCAAGTGACCGTGTAAATGGTGCTGGAATCCTGCTGGCTGAGATTGCGATAAACGAAAAAAATCCTTCACAGGCTGAAAAATATCTTTTGGAAATGAATACAGCCGCAAAAGGTAAAAACGGACAAATCTTAGGAATGCTAGGTACTTTCTACCTGCAGCAAAATAACCCTGCAAAAGCTGAGGAATATTTAGCAAAAACTGTAGCTGCAGAACCTAAGAATACAAGTGCAAAAATTTTATTGTTAGGAATTTATGAAGTGCAAAACAATACTGCAAAATTAAATTCAATTTACAGCCAGTTAAAATCAGCTAAAGTTACAAACAGACAAATTGGAACTTATTTCGGAGGAGTTGGAGCAGGAGCGTTAGCTGAAAAATATTTACAAAAAGCTATAACTGAAGACAAGGACAACGCTGCAAAAGTTGTTTTGGGACAAGTTTACGCAGGACAAGGGAAAAAAGCTGAAGCAGTTAAAATTTTACAGGAAGCAGTAAACAACAAAGTAAATGGAGCTTCAGAAATTTTGAAACAAGTTCAGGCTATGAAATAATAAATTGGTAAACCAAACTGTGAACTACAGAATTATTTGATATAATTAGGCAAGGCATCCACAACTTTTTAGCGCTGGGATAAATTGCCTATTTTTTTAGAAAAAATTTAATGCAATGGAACTGCTTTGAAGTGGCGTATTCTTCAATATCCAGCTTTAAGGAGTTCAAAAGCATAAAAAAGGAAGTGAGAACAATAAAAATAAGCAGAATACTGATAACACTAGGATTTGTACTGGGCGCCATGACATTAAATGCGGCTACGTACAGGACAGCAAGAAGCAGCTATCCGCCTGCAAGAAAGACTGCGACTGCAACTTATCAAAATCAAAAAAATAATCCGTCAAACGAAATTATCATTCCAAAAGGGCTAAAGCCAGGAGATACAATTGGATTAATCGCGCCTGCAAACTATACTAATGAAAATAGCTATGCGGAAGTAGAATATTTGAAAAGCAGAGGATTTAATGTTGTTTACGGGCAATCATTTTCTTCAAGATGGTATGGGTTTGGAGGGACTGACAATGTGAGGGCAAAAGATATAAATGATATGTTTGCAAACCCTAATATCAATGCGATTTTTGCAGTGCGTGGAGGTTATGGCGGAATAAGGATTGTGGATAAGTTAAATTATGATGTAATCAAGAAAAATCCGAAAATTATTTCAGGATTTAGCGACAACACCACTTTACTGCTTGCAATCAATGAAAAGACAGGACTTGTAACATTTCATGGACCTATGTCAGACAATCTGAAAAATATACCACCAGTTACGGAAAATGCCTTTAATAAAGCTTTTACAAGTAATGAATCATATAATTTGCTAGGCTTTGACGATACTTACACAATTATGAAAAGTGGACGTGGAAGCGGAAGGATTACAGGAGGGAACCTGTCTCTTGTAGTTGCGACCCTTGGAACGGATCACGAAATCAATACAGATGGAAAAATATTATTTCTGGAAGAAACAAATGAAGCGAGCTACCGTGTTGATAGAATGTTAAAACAGCTAAAACTAGCTGGAAAGTTTGACAAGCTTCAGGGAATTATCTTAGGGGACTTTAAAAATCCCAAGCAGTCTGATCCGACAGATATGACAATTGATGAAGTGTTTTATGACAACTTTGGAAGATTAAATATTCCAATTGTAAAAAATTTCAAATCTGGGCATGTAAGACCATTTATCACTGTGCCAATTGGAGCAAAGGCAGTAATGGATACTGGAAAAAGAGAAATTATGATAGAAAAAGCGACAAAATAAACAAAAAATACACTGTATAATAAAGTAACATTTATTTTTCAGTGTATTTTTATATTATAAAATTTTTTGTACTTATCTCAAAATTCCTATTAAATCAGTCAATATGAATGGAATAAATACTTGTCCGTCAGCAAAATTTGTCCCTTCTCCCTGATTATATATTAGAACCAATGAGTCATTCTCCAAGTAGAAGTTCTGTTTTTTGGAAACAGCGTCGAATCTATCTACCTGAGGCAGTCCAAACTGTCTGAACTTGTCATTGACAGCATCAGTCAATGCATTTTCAAATCCGTCCACAAGAACATCTTTTAATTTTAATGCTTTTCCATCTTTTACATTAAATGAAATTCCGTCATAGGATTTTATTTTTTCACCAGTTTTAGTATCTTTTTCTTCAACTGTGAACAGGACACTTACGAATGAACTGTTGTCACCTTTAATTTCAGAAGTAACTGTGTAAATTTTGTTTCTTGAAGACTTGTAGTCTGAAATAAATTTCTCCATGTTCTTATTCATATTTTTAGTAACATCTCCGTTTCTACCAAAGAACATTGGGTATGAAACTCTTGATTTTCCTAATGCCTTAACTCTCTTTGTTGATCTTACGACACTTGGAGAAACTGGACTGAATCCTTGAAATGTAAAAGCAGTGTCTTCCGCTGCAAATGACAAATTAAATAAGATTAATGTCATAAAAAGTAATGTTAATTTTCTCATTTTTATAATCACCTCAAAATTTTTATTTTTGAATAATAACTAAAAAGCAGATTTTGTTGAATGAACCAAATTTTTAAGTTATCTTAAATACATTATATACCAAAATCGACAAATAAGCAAATGTTTTTCGCTTTGAAGTATAAAAAACTGAAAATAATTTACGATTTGACAGAAGTTGGATTTTTTATTAAAATTGAAAAAAAAATTAGAATATATATTAACTTTAGGTGTGCTCTATCTAATAGAAAGAAACAAATATAAAAAATATTCAAATTATTGTTGGGAGGAGTTATTTTCAGATTAAGTTTTTGATTTAAATCTGATAAGCAACTTGAAATTTTTTTAAATGAAATATGGGTTTAAATCTTTTTGTTGAAATTAAAAAAACTTCTTGAATACTGTTGCAGCTGTATTATTGTATGTAAATTATATTGCTGATGATTTGTAAAATTTTTAGTAGTAAGAATTATGATTGAGAATTATTTACAAAATTTGTGGATAATTCTTTTTTAATATATTTTGTATATCAAAATAATATTAATTATGGAAATTTTTTTCAAAAAATGTTAATATAATTGTATATACAAATAATATTAGTGGAATTTTTGGTTTGTGAAGAAGAGAGGAATGTTGGAATATGAAATTGAATAATTATGAAAGAATCAGGGATTATGAGGCTGAGAGAGAGAAAAAAGAGCTGGAGTTTATTATAAATTTGACAAGGGAGGCTTTAACTGATCCTGAAAAGGAGAAGGAGTGGAATGCAGTTAGGACTTCATTTGCACTTTATACAGAAGGAAGAAAAAAAGGGACGTATATGATAAGACCTCGTTTTTTTGAAAGTAAAATTGACATTGAGGACTTTGAGTATTTGCTGGATGTTGTGCAGAAGTATTGTGATAAAAGGCTTCATCTTACGACAAGGCAAGATTTTCAGCTGCATGGAATAGAAAAGGAAAATTTGCCAGACTTATTAGAGGCTATTTCAAAAAGAGGATTTTTTACGAAAGCAACTTGCGGAGATTCGACAAGAGCGGTAATTACTCCTGAAACAACTGGATTTGAAGAAGAAGTTTTTGACGTTTCGCCTCATGCAAAAATTGTGACAGATTATATTTTAAATGGACGTGAATTTATGCATTTGCCAAGAAAATATAAAATTGCTTTTTCAAATAAGGAAGAAAATTCGCTTTATGCAAAAATAAATGACATCGGATTTCAAGCATTAATTCAAGATGGAAAAAAGGGATTTCGAGTGTATGTTGGCGGAGGAATTGGACCAATCTCAACTAATGCCATTATTTTAAGGGAATTTATTGAGGAAGATGAATTTCTGTATTATATTCATGCAATAAGAAATGTATTTAACGATCATGGAAATCGTAAAATTCGTGCAAGAGCAAGGCTTCGTTATGTTTTGCTAAATTTGGGAGAAGAAAAATTTTTAGAACTGTGTAACGAATATATTTCTAATTTTTATGCTGAAAAAGGGGATAGTCTTAGAGTTTATACAAGAAAATTGCTAGATGAGAGAGAAATTTTAGATAAAGAAAAAGAGCTGGAAAAAATAGAAGTATTTTCTAATGGAGAAAATACAGACGAAAGCATTAAAGATGATGAATTTATAAAAAGTGAAAGAAATATTGTGGCAGGAAAGCACAAAGGAGAGTATGGGTATTATTTAAGACCTGCCAGAGGAAATATTTACAAGGAAGATGGAGAAAAATTAATTAAGTTTGTAAAAAGCCTTGATTATAAAGTTGAATTGAAACTTACAAGTTTTCAAAGCATTTTAGTAAGAGGATTGAAAAAAGAAGATTTATTAAAATTAAAAGGAATTATGGAAGAATATTATAGTGAGAATGAATTTTTTAATTCATATTCGTGCATAGGAAGTACAACTTGTAATGTTGGAATTTTAGATACTCCGCCGATACTGGACTATATTTTTAAATATTTTGAAAATGAGGAAAAAAGGGAGCTTACAAATTATTTGCCACAAATAAAGATTGCTGGATGTCCAAATTCCTGTGCGACACCGCAGATAGCGAAACTTGGATTTAGCGGAAGAAGAAAAAAAGACGGAGAATACTTTGCAATTTTTGCAAGAGGAGAATTTACAGGTAAAACTGTCAAGCTGAATGAAATCGTGGGAGAAATAAAGGCAAGCAAAATTCCATATTTCCTTGAGGACATTGCAAATATCATAAAAGAGGAAAACATTGAATTTGAGGAGTTTGTACATGAGGAAAGGTTTATTGAGCTGATAGAGAAATACAAGGAATTTGAACTTGAAGTGGTTGATTTCAATGATTTCCGTAAAGCTGATATGGAAAGGGCGTGGTAGATGAATGTATGTGGAACTAAAAAATATTAACAAAATGTACAATAGCTACAAAGCGTCAGACAATATAAATTTAGGCATTAGAAAAGGAAAGCTGGTGGCTTTGCTAGGACCAAGCGGAAGTGGAAAATCCACAATTTTACGGATGATTGCGGGACTGGAAACACCTGATGCTGGGGAGATTATAATTGACGGAAAAGTTGTAAATAACATTTCTCCAAGCAAAAGGGGAATTGGCTTTGTTTTTCAGAATTATGCGTTATTTCGGTACATGACTGTGTTTGACAATATTGCGTTTGGGTTGAAAATTGCAAAAGTGAAAAAGTCCATTATAAAGGAACGTGTGGAAAAACTGATGGAGCTTGTGAATATAAAAGGGCTTGGGAAACGATATCCAAACCAGCTCTCAGGAGGGCAGCGGCAAAGAGTGGCATTTGCAAGGGCATTAGCTCCCAATCCTGAATTATTGCTGTTAGATGAGCCTTTTGCTGCAATTGACGCTAAAGTTAGGCAGGAACTTCGGAACTGGCTGCGTGAAACAATTGATAAAGTAGGAATTACGAGCATTTTCGTAACGCACGACCAGGAAGAGGCAATAGAAGTCGCAGATGAAATCATTGTAACAAATAAGGGAAGAATCGAACAAATTGGAAGTCCAAAAGAAATTTATTCCAATCCCAAAACAGCATTTGTAGCCAAATTTATGGGAAACCCAATAGAGCTGGAAAATATAAATAGATTTAAAGGTTTTGAAAACTTGAAAAATGGACAAAAAGCAATAATCCGTCCAGAAAACGTAAGTATTATAAAGGCAAATGAAAAATTTAGATATTCAGCTTCAACAGAGAACGGAATTGTTAAATATACATTGTTTCGTGGAAAAGAAGTGGAAATTGGCGTACAAATAAACGGCACTTTAATAAAAGGAAATCGTAAAATTGAAGAAGATGCTGTATCTGTGGGAGAAGAAGTCAATATCTATATATACCGTGCCTATGCCTTTGGGAAAAATGAGGAAGTGGAAATTGTAGAAAATGAAAATACAAGAAATCAAAATGATGTCGTTATTTAAAAAAACTAAAAAAAGATTTTTTATATAATATTTAAGTTAATTTATCTTTGAACTTTTATAGAATATTTATTTGATTAATAAAGTTTATAACTAAATTAAAAATGTCGTGATTTTTTAAAAATAAAAATTACTGTCTGAGCAAAGCGAGTTTAATTTTTGTTTTCAAAAAATGCTTAGACAAGCGGGGATTGTAAAGGGGATGGCGATTG